>Ga0180216_1001005_pt1 | contig 26509 bp, 19 predicted proteins | sample eDN3rd37CBELigMG_FD_128879 | JGI IMG/M metagenome (GOLD analysis project Ga0180216, IMG submission 128879) | Enriched Miracle-Growth compost microbial communities from Emeryville, California, USA - eDNA 3rd pass 37_C BE-Lig MG (version 2)... ... | reverse complement strand
GCTGCGCGTGCAGCCCAGCGGCTCCGATAACGTGACGGTGAGCGCGTTCAAGCCTGGCCACTGGACCAGCGCCACCATGCAGGCCATCGCCAACGAGGAAGACTTCGCCGGCCGGTTGATTACCGAGCCCCTGCCGTTGGATGGCATGCCTTTTCAGTTGGGCACGTCACGCCCGGCCGTGCTTCCCAAGAGCCAGCCCAAGGATCTGGAACTGGTTTTTTTCGTTCCACCCGGCCACCTCAACGCCCGGGTCAGCACGCGGTTGTTGCCGCAGGAAAGCGATCGGGAACTGGCTCGTCGCGAGGAGCCGGCCACGCGGATGCCAGCCCGGCAGTTTCACTTCGTGGTGCTGAGCCCCCAGGCGGAACGGTACAAGTTTTTGAACAACACCAAGATGTATAGTGTCCGGCCGCCCACGGATGGTTTTGGGCAGGTGGAACACAATTATCGGGTAGTGCTACCGACGATCGACCACCGCGTATCGCTGCCGTCGCACTGGCTCACGTGGACCAGTATTGCCTACATCCTGTGGGACGGTGTGGAACCTGCCACGCTATCGCTCGATCAGCAGCAAGCCCTGGTGGATTGGCTGCATTGGGGCGGGCAACTGATCGTGAGCGGGCCAGAATCGCTCGATCTGCTGTATGGCAGTTTTCTGGCTCCGTATCTGCCGGCCACCGCGATGGCCGACGTGGAACTGACGCCCGCCGACCTGGAAACCTTCAACCTGCATTGGACCCGCTGGGGCCAGCCGCTCAATCTATCGCGGCCCTGGCCGGCGAAGCGGCTCCAGCCCGTTGAATCCGAAAGTGTGCGAACACTGGTCGAGGCCGATAACGACCTGCCGCTGGTGGTGGATCGCCGCGTGGGGCGAGGTCGTGTGGTGCTGACGGCGTTTCGCCTCACCCAGCGGGAACTGGCCATTGATGCCTGGCCCAGCTTCGACGGCTTCTTTCATAGCTGTCTGCTCGGCTTGCCGCCGCGGCGTCTGTTGGCCGATCGCGAGATCCTGGATTTTGAACCCCAGGAAGCGGTACGTGTGCAGCTTGAACGCGGGACGCTGACCGATGCCGAGATCAATAGCCGCCTGCGGATTCTGACCCGCGACGTGGATCGACTGGAAGACAAACAGTGGGCCGCGGCGACCGATGTCGGCGACGCTAACCTGGTGGCCAGTGGCGTGGCAGGCTGGTCGAGCTTCAACGGCGCGGCCAGCGACGCACGGCTCGCCTTGCGCGAGGCGGCCGGCATCTACATCCCCGACGCGTCGTTCATCGTCCAAGTGCTGGGGCTGTATCTGTTGGTGCTGGTGCCTGGCAACTGGCTCGTATTCCGGCTGTTGGGCCGCGTGGAATGGTGCTGGGTAGCCGCTCCGATCATCACGCTGGTGTTTGCCCTGGTGGTGGTTCGCGAGGCTCAGCTCGATATCGGGTTTGCCAGGGCGAGGACCGATGTGGCCGTGGTTGAGATGCAGGCGGGCTACCCGCGTGCCCACGTCACGCGATACACAGCGCTGTATACCTCGCTGACCACGGCGTACGACCTGGCGTTCGATGATCCCGGCGCGCTGGTGCAACCGTTCCCGCTGTTCACGCTCGAAGAGTTGGCGCGCCAGCCGCGGCTGGACCTGGCCACCGTGTATTACCACAACGATGCTGGCGGCGTGACGCTCGATGGCTTCGAGGTTCGCTCTAACGCCCTGGGCATGCTGCACTGCGAACATACGCTCGACGCCCAGGGAACGATCGAAATGGTTGTTGGCACCCACGGGACGCCAGCCGTCCGCAACAGTTCGCGGTTTGCGCTGCGCGATGCCGCTGTCATCGACGCCGACGGCCGCGTGGCGTGGATCGGCGAGTTGCCATCAGGCTCGATCAAGCCGCTGGAATTCCGCTACGCCAACCTGGACGCGTTCCAGGCTGAGCATCCCCGGTTTGCTAAGCCTGCCGCGCGAGAAACCAAGAAGTCGGAACCGAGCGCCGAGGCCGCTGATTCGCCCGCGGAAGAAGCCCCGGATGAGGCTAGCGAAGCGGTGACAGCATCGACAGCAACGCTGGCCGATGAGAAACCGGTGCCAGCGGATTTGTGGCAGCGATTCGCCAAGCCGGTATCGAAAGACCCCAGTTTGATTGGTAGTTTGCGCCTGTTGGCATTTACCGATGAGCCACTTGCCGGTCTGGCGATCGAACCGGCGGCCTCGCAGAACCGCCACTTGGCGCTGGTGGTGGTGAATCTGCAATTCGCTCCCACGCCGATGCCCCAGCCGGACGGTGTGGAGCCCGTGTTGCGCGAGGCCTTAAGCCGGAGACGCGCGGCGGAGGCTAGCCCGGCGGAGCCGATTGAGGACGAGCCATAACCGATGCTGCCGCGTGTTTTCCTCGCCAGGTTCGCAACTGGCATTGCTGTCTTGATGGATGTGCTACTACTAACAGCTCCGCGCGCATGATTACGCTCACCAATTTCACCAAGGTCTACGGCGAGCTGGTTGCCGTTCAGAACCTGAACTTGCATATCCAAGCCGGCGAAATCTTTGGCTTCATCGGTCCCAACGGTGCTGGCAAGAGCACCACGATTCGCTTTTTGGCCACGCTGCTGCGCGCAACTTCTGGCGAGGGGACGGTTAACGGTTATAGCGTGACCCGCGATCCGCTCAGCGTGCGGCGCAGCCTGGGCTACATGCCCGACGCCTTCGGCGTATACGACGGCATGAGAGTTTGGGAATTCCTGGATTTTTTTGCCGTGGCGTACGAAGTACCGAAGAAGCGACGCAAACAAGTCATTGGTGAGGTGCTAGAACTGCTAGACCTCACCCACAAGCGAGACGATTTCGTCAACGGCCTGTCGCGCGGCATGAAGCAACGGCTGTGCCTGGCCAAGACCCTGGTGCACGATCCGCCTGTGCTCATCCTGGACGAACCTGCTAGCGGCCTCGACCCAAGGGCCCGGCTGGAAGTCAAGGCACTGCTCAAAGAGCTGCGGCGGATGGGCAAGACGATCATCATCTCCAGCCACATCCTTTCCGAACTAGCCGACTGTTGCACTTCGATTGGCATTATCGAGCGGGGCCAACTGCTGATGCATGGTCCCATGCAGGACGTTTACCGGCAAATCCGCAAGAATCGCGTTATTGAAATTCGGTTTGTGGAGCATATGGATCGAGGGCTCTCGATCCTGCGCAGTTGCCAGCATCTCCGCAACTTAGAGGTTCACGACCACCAGGCCGTGGCCGAGTTGCAGACGGACGATGCCGGTGTGGCGGAGCTCCTGGACCAGCTAACGCGTGAAGGCGTGAAACTGCGGTCCTTCGCCGAGAAGGACCCCACGCTGGAAGACGTATTTATGCTGGTCACCAAGGGGCACGTCATTTGAACATCGCGAAGTAGGAAGTTGGGCGCGTGCCCGTCTAGCTCAGGGAGGAGTTTACGGTGGTTAAAACGCTTTACTCATTTGCCAAACGTCTGAAACGCTCGCCTTTCAGCACGGGGCACAACGAGCATCGCGAACCAAGCTTGCTGTCGCGCTACCCGTTCGACATGGACAGCATCCGCCAACATTGGCTGCCGGCCGCCGGGGATCAGGACGAGCTTTCCGACTTCCGGGCGTTTGATCGCCGGGTAATGATGCTGTGCGCGGGTCGGACCGGTAGCCAGCTCTTGTGCTACCTGATGCAAGATTTCGGGTTTCAGTTTGTCGAAACAACCAACTGCGTGTTCGACGTATTGGGTAACCGTCCGCCACAAGGGAAGGCCACAGTCCGGGAATACATGCAACACCTGATCGATACGGCGAGCCCCGGCCGGTTCGGCGTGAAGGGCATCGCCGAGGCGGCCATCCCCTTCTTCCTGTACAACGAATGGCCGAAGTACATCGACGAGTGGAAGATCGTACGCATCAAGCGCCGCAACGTCGTTCGCCAGGCCATTTCGCTGTTGATCGCGCTGAAGACGAATCAATGGGAATGGCATCACAAGCCCGCTGGCACCGTAACCGACGACGACTACGACTTTGAAAAGATCCTCTGGTCGATGGAAATGATTGTCGATGCCAACAACAAGATTGAGCGGCTGATTTCGTACCTGGGCGTCGATGCACTGACCGTTTACTACGAGGACCTCGCCGCCGATACCCGCGGTGTCACCGACAAGGTCGGGAAGTACCTCGACCTTGAACGCACCGGCACCGCTGCGCTGGAGGGGATGACGGCGAGGCCTAAGCCCAACGTGCAGTCGACGGAGCTGAACAAACGCTGGGAAGAGCGGTTCCACGAAGACTTGAGCTCACGGGACCCGCTTGCAGAGCTCCGGGCGGTTGCCGCTTAAGGAATCGCCGAGCGAACCAGGCATACCGCCGGCATGCGGTGTGCCATCCAAAAGGGCCTCCGATTCAAGGGGCATTGCGCATTGCCGCAATGCCCTTTGTCTTGTTATGGGGCGAACCGTCGCGCCGCTCGCGGCTCTGTGAAGGGGGATCGATGCGCCCCGCCGGGACGGTGATTGGCAGGGGCAAGAGTGCGTTCTGCTGCTCCAGCCTGTTCCTGCTGCCCAATTGATCTATCGGGCAGAATCCATCACCATAGCTGGCAGGTGTCTGCTGGGAGTGTGTGCCTGCCGGTGCGGGAGGTGCCCAGCGGGCCAAGCCTCACGTGATGGTGTCGCCGTCGTATGCCCCGAGTTTTTCAGCCTGTTTCGCCAGCCGCCAGCCGGTTCGCAATCGCCGTCTCCGAGTACAACCGGCACATCACCGGCAAACTGTTGGATGGGGCAGTGAGCACGTTGCAGGCGGCCGGCGTGGCCGACGATGCCATCGACGTCGCCTGGGCGCCCGGCGCGTTTGAGCTGCCGCTCATCGCCCAGAAGTTGGCGCAAACCGGTCGCTACGCCGCCGTGCTGTGCCTGGGCGCGGTGATCCGCGGCGATACCACCCACGATCAGCACATCAATCGGGCGGTGAGCCTGGCATTCACGCAGATCGGCCTGGAAACGGGCGTGCCGGTACTGTTCGGCGTACTCACTTGCAATTCGCTGGAACAGGCAATCCACCGCGCCGGCGGCAATAAAGGCAACAAGGGCCAGGAATGCGCCGAAGCTGCCTTAAAGCTTGCCGGGCTGCTGCCTGTGTTGGAAGATGAACCCTCCGGCGGCTAGTCTGCCGCCCGGCAATCGAGCCACCGCCACCGGTTGCCGGCCGCGCTGGCTGCAACTTTCCCACCGTGGCCTGTGCCCATTTGGCAATGGCCGCACCAATCCTCCCTCATCAATACAGGAAAAGGGCATCATGTTGCGCAACATCGCTCTCGTTCTCTCCGCAGCGCTGTTTGTCGCCACCGCCGGTTGCGGCAAACCTGCGGATACCCCGGGCGACTCCGGTTCCCCCGCCGCCGGCACGAGCGCCCAGGACACGCAACCCGCCGCCGCGACGAATGCCGCCGGCCCGGTGGAGCTTCAAGTGCTCGATTACGAGGGCGTGCAAAAACTGATCGCCAGCAAGAAGGGCAAGGTCGTTGTGCTCGACTGCTGGAGCACCAGTTGCGGTCCTTGCGTGGAGGAGTTCCCCGGCCTGGTTGCCTTGCACAAGAAGCACGGTGACAAGGTGGCCTGCATCTCGCTCAGCTTCGATTACAACGGGTTGGGCAAGGTAGAAGATGTCAAAGGCGACGTGTTGGAGTTCCTCCGCGAGCAGGGAGCCACGTTCGACAACGTGATTTCCAGCACGCCCGACGAAGAACTGTCCAAACAGTTCGGCTTCGCCGCCATTCCCGTGGTGTACGTGTACGACCAGGAAGGCAACCTGGCCAAGCGATTCGACAACGAAAACGCCGAGAAGGAAGAAGACCTGTTCACCTACGAAGACGTCTCGGCCTTGGTCGAAGAACTGCTGAAGAAGCAGAACTAAGCGATCTTGCCGCGGCGCCACGAAACGCGTGCCACAGTTCTGCTCGCCAAGTTGGGTGGCCGCGTGAGTGATCGCCGTTAGGCTGGTATCTTGTTTTTCTTCGCTTGCGTTTCAGGCTTCCGGATCTTCCTTCGCCGACGCTTCAGGGCTGTGCGTGCCACGGCTCTGCGCGCCGTGCTCGATCGATGTGCGTGCACCTCATATCGAGGCGGCCAGCGTAGTTAGCTGGCCGCCTCGATAATTTCCAGGTCGATGTGCTGGTACGACTCGCCTGTGCAGGGGCAAAGTTCCAGGCGATAGCGGATTTCGCCCCGCAACTTATCAAGGGCCTGTTCTTTAGAAGTGCCGGCGGCATGGACTTCGCCCACGTCGGGGCTGTGGTGGCTGGCTCGCCAGGAGCCGTCACGCTGCTGCGCAATGTTGCATGGAAACCGCATGGCTGTGACCTCGCTGGGGTCGTTGGAATTGCCCCCATTAGCGCCAAGCGTGCAGCTACGGTGCCATGCGGTGCGGCCGATCAGTCGGTCTGCGGCAACACCAACACCCAGGCGGGGCTGGCGCCCACGTCGTAGGTGGCAAAACGCTCAAGCTTGCCGGTGGCGTCGTCCAGGTGATACGCGGCCAGCCGGCCTGAGCCCTGCCCTGCCGCATACACGAACCGCCCGGTGGGATCGATGGCGAACTCGCGGGGCGTCTTTTCCGTGGCCGCATGGCCCAGCGGCTTCAACTTGCCCGTCGCGGCATCCACGGCAAACATCGCCAGGCTGTCATGCCCTCGATTCGAGGCGTAAAGGTATCGGCCGCAGGGTGTGATCTCGATATCGGCGCACGTGTTGGAGCCGGTAAAACCTTCCGGCAACGTCGACAGTTTTTGCTTCTTAGCCAGTGCGCCCGTCTTGGTGTCGATGTCAAACACCGACACGGTGCTGTCGATCTCGTTCACTACATACAGCCACGGCTGGCTGGGATGCTGGATGGCGTGCCGTGGCCCGGACCGTTCGGCGGTGGCCGTTTCGTGCGGTTCGGCGGGCACCAACTTGCCGTCGGGTTGCTGGCGATAGTGCAAGATGACATCCGAGCCCGTGTTGGGCACGTAAATCCACGGCAACCCACGCAGTGGCAGAATGCAGTGTGGGTTGTTCTTGGTGGTGAGGACGGAAACCGCCTCGGCTTCCACCGTGCCCCGATCGTTCAAGCGGTGCACGGCTGCCTTGCCGTCGCGGTAATAGGCGGTGAGCAGGTAACGCTGGCTCGGGGCCACGGACACGTAGACCGGGTTGCCGGCCACGGTGACGGTGTCGAGCAGTTCCAACTTGCCGGCCGCCCGATCGACGGCCAGCGTCGAAACAGCTTCCTTCGAACGCACGGCCGCATAAAGCTTGCTGCCGTCCGCATTGAGTGCGAGTGAGCCGGGCGCGCCTGGCAGTTCCACCTGACCGTGCGGCTTGAGTTGGCCGGTCTTGCCGTCGCGCTGGAAGATGGCAATCCGGTTCTCGCCGCCGACGGAGACCAACACCCAGGCCGATGCCGCCTGGGGCTCAGCTGCCCACGTCTCCTGCGTGCCAAGCAGGCAGGCCAACGAGAGAGCCAGCGAAACGGCCAACAGCAACAGCGGAAAACGGCGACGCATGGCAGCGAATGCTCCAATGGGAGTGGGGGGACCAATGGGAATGCGGCATCCTGCCTGGCTGTGGTCCCCAACGTACCAAGCCCAAGATGCCGCGTCGAGCAGCGGCCCGCGAGTGTGGAGCCGCTGGCGGTGGTCTACAGACTTTCGGCCGTGGGCGTGCCTGGAGAAGACGTGGTAGCCGTGGGCGTCATGGCCGCGGGCGTTGCGGCTGGCATGGCCAGACCGTCGGGATCGGCCGGACCGCCAAAGACGGATTCGAGAAACGTGCTGACGTCGGCGATGGATACCACCGTCATCTTGAACAAGCTAGCAATGGCTGAGGCTGTGGTGCGCGAGAGATCGGCCAGCACCATGATCGAGTGCGAGGGGCCCAGCCCCAGCAGCGATGACATTTTGGCGTATTTTTGCACGTATTGTTGATAGTCGCCCGATTTGACTTCGAACCAGTAGATATCCTCCTCGCTAGCAACGAGCAGGTCGAGTTCAAAGTCGTCGCCATTGGGCAAGATGATCTGTGCCCCTTGCAAGACATGGACCGCTTTCCCAGGCCGCGACCAGTTCAAGGCCGACAGCACTTCGTTCTTGATATAGCGCTCCAGCCAGCCGCCGGTAAAGAAGTTGATCGCCCTGGGAAACCGGCTGGGTTCCGCCCGCAGCAGACACTTGGGCGAACGCTCGTAACGATACCGGGTAAGAAATGCGATTTCGTGAAGCATCGACGCAATCTGGCAGGTGTTGGAGACCACCTCCTGCCGCTCGTTTTTCATAAACAGGTTGATGGGCTTGCCGTTGCGCAAGCTCCATTTGATTGCGTCGAGCAGTTTTTTGACCGTGGTGTACCGCGAGCCGATATGTTGGGCCAGCCTGCCCAGTACTTCGTCGCCCTCGTCCTCTTCGGGCAGGGTTTTTACGGCGATTTTTCGCTTGGCCAGGAACTCGACCAGCGGATGGCTCGCATCAATCGCCTTTTCCTCTGCCACCACCGGCGACATGGGACCCACACGGGCTGGATCGACCGGGGCTGTGAGGGGGCGTTCCAGTTTTTCTGGAGCAATTTCAGTTGACTCGGTGGGTTCCATCCGCGAGGCGATGGTCTCCAAAGCTACGGCGATGCGGTTCAGTAACTCAAGCAGTTGACCGTTGAAGGTATCCGCCACAGCTCGGTCCTTTCGCGGCGAAATTCAATCATAAATGCAAAATATCAATACACTCCCACTTCTTGCTTGAAAGCCGTCAATGCTATGAATCTCCTATATGTAGGTTGCTTGTAGCGGGGGGAATTCTAGTAAGCCCCTCCCCTATTGTCACGTGTATTCCTAAGAACACCGCGCAGCGTGAACAGGCCCCGCGCGAAATGGATAGAATGGGCAAATCGTTGAGCCTTCCGGTGCCATGCCCGGCGGCTCAATCGGCGGCATCCAGGTAAGGATCTTGCCCAAGTTGCAGCAGCATCTTGGCCCGCTGCCGCGTGAAGTAGAGAAGCTTGCGGCGGTCGCGGGCGTGCCGTCGTTCCATGCGGCGCTGGGCCGCAGTGAACAAGCGCGCAAAGGCTGCTAGCGAACCGTGACTGGCGGCTGCCTGACGCTGCCAGCGCTTGGCGCGCTCCGGTCCAAACGCCGCCGCCAGTAGTTCGTCTTCCAGCGAAAGATATTGGTGGAACGAACCAACATCGCCCTGGCGGCCCGCGCGCCCTGCCAGTTGGCGATCGATTCGGGCGGACTCGTGCATCTCGGTGGCGATGACGTGCAGGCCGCCAAGTTCTGCCACGCCTTCGCCCAGCATGATGTCGGTACCGCGCCCGGCCATGTTCGTGGCGACGGTGACTTTGCCGCGCTGGCCGGCTTCGCTCACGATGGCCGCTTCGGCCGCCAGGTGCTTGGCGTTGAGGACCACGTGCGGGATGCCGGCATCGGTGAGCTTTCGGGAAAGCAGCTCCGACTTATCGATGCTGCGGGTGCCGATCAGTACCGGCTGCCCTTTGGCATGCCGCTGGCGCACCTCTTCAACCACCGCTTGCCAGCGGGCTTCGCTGGTAGCGAACACGCTGTCGGGCTCGCGAACGCGGCGGTTGGGTTTGCGGGTGGGCACCACAACCATGTTCAGCTTGTAAACCCGGCGCAACTCGCGGGCTGCCGACGCGGCTGTACCGGTCATGCCTGCCAGATGCGCATAGGCCGTGAATAGTTCTTGAACGGTGACGCGGGCGGCCTGCCGCGTCGGCGCGGTGATTTCCAACCCTTCCTTGGCTTCAATGGCCTGATGGATGCCGTCGCGCCATTTGCGGCCTTCGCCCAAGCGGCCGGTGAACTCGTCGACGATCACTACCTCGCCGTCGCGAACGATGTAATCCTGGTCGCGGTGGCTGTCGCGGGCCACTTTGATCGCCCGCTCAACAATCTTGTATAGTTCGGCCGTCGTGCACGCATCGATGGCGGCGGGCTTGGGCAACGCCCGCACCAACTCGCGGCCGGCGGCATTCAGCGTGACCGTGCGGAGCTTGGGATCGTACTGGTAGTGATCGCGCTCGGCAAAGCGGCCGGCGACCGTAGCCCCCCAGCGGCAGCCCTCCACAAAGGCCTCCTCTTGCGGGCCGGGCGGCGCGCTGATGATGAGCGGCGTGCGGGCTTCGTCGATGAGGATGCTATCGGCCTCGTCGATCAGGGCAAAGTGCAGGCCTCGCATCAGCCGCGGTGCTTGCTGCGGGGCCGTGCCGATCATGGTTCCCAGCAGATCGTGGCCGCCTTCGCGTTGTTGCCGCTGTTGGAGCCGGTCGCGCAAGAAGTCAAAACCAAACTCCTTGGCCGTGCCGTACGTGATGTCGGCGGCGTAGGCGTCTGCCCGCTTGTGCGGCGGTGTATCGGCCGTGACGATGCCCACGCTCAGCCCCAGGGCCTGGTACACAGGCTGCATCAACTGGGCGTCGCGCTGGGCCAGGTAGTCGTTGGCCGTGGCCAGGTGGGCTCCGCGACCTGCCAGGGCGTGCATGTACAGCGGCAGCGTGGCGGTGAGCGTCTTGCCCTCGCCGGTTTGCATCTCGACCACGCTGCCCATCATCAGCGCGGCCCCGGCGATGATCTGTACGTCATAATGACGCATGCCGATCGTCCGCCGGGCAGCTTCACGTACCAGGGCGAAGCCCTCGGGCAGCAGCTTGCGGAGCGGTTCGCCGCTTTTTGCTCGGTAGCGCAGGGCCAGGCTTTCGCGCAGTAGCTCTTCATCGCTCAGATTGCTGAGACGCGGTTCGCAGGCCGCGACGGCTGCCACCTGCTGCCGCGCGCGGCGCAAGGTCACCGCCGATGCAAGCGCTGGCCACTGGCTGTTGACGACCTGTTTGAACAAGCGCCGGCTCCTGCTGAAGCTGCAACGGAAAGCCCGCCATGCGGGGCCACGTCGCTTGCCGCCGTTGGAGGCTGGCCGGACGGGCGGCCGATATTCTCGCACGGCCCGATGCGCGGCGACAAGGCGAGTTCGCCCGCCCCCCGAGCCGGGTGTCAGCAGGTCGTTGACCAGCGGCGCCGGAACCACGTACCATCCATGAAGGTACGCGGCCTGGGGGACGCCGCGCGCCGCCAGGCTGGTCCACCCCCATTGGAAAAGGAGACCCGGCTTTGACCGACAGCGGATTGCAGACCATTTGTGCCTGTTTGGGGCAGCCGGTGGCCGGGAACCCTACGCAGTACATGATGGAGCGGGCTTTCGCCGCTCTCGATCTGGATTGGCGTTATCTCACGCTGGAAGTGTCGCCGGAGAACCTGGGCGACGCCATCCGTGGCATGCGGGCGATGGGCTTCCGGGGCGGCAACATCACCAAGCCGCACAAGGTGCAGGTCATTCAACACCTGGACGGCACCAGCGAGGCCGCCGGGCTGATGGGCGCGGTCAATTGCATCGACCGCCAGGGTGATCAGCTCATCGGCGAAAACACCGACGGCAAAGGCTTCGTGCAATCGCTCCGCGAAGTCACCGATCCCAAGGACAAACGCGTGGTGATCCTGGGCGCCGGCGGAGCCGCCAGGGCCATCGCGGTCGAACTGGGGCTGGCCGGCGCGGCGCAGATTCAGATCGTCAACCGCTCGGAAACCAGCGGCACCGAGCTGGTCAACCTGCTCACCGAGAAGATGCAGCGTGCCGCCGAGTACGTGCCCTGGCAGCACGAGTATGCCGTGCCGGAAGATGCCGAGATTCTGATCAACGCCACCAGCATCGGACTATTTGACCCCGATGCGCGCATTCCGCTGGATGAAAACACGCTGCGGCCCGAGCTGGTGGTGGCCGACGTGGTGTTCAACCCGCCCGATACCCGGTTGCTCCAGGTTGCTCGCGACCGCGGCTGCACCACGGTCGACGGCCTAGGTATGCTGGTGAACCAGGGCGTGATTTCGTTCCAGATCTGGACGGGCCTCGATCCCGACCCGGCGATCATGCGCGACGCCCTGGAAGAGTATTTGGGGATTTAGCGAGCCAAAAGCCGCTTGAAGTAGGGACGCGGCAGAACCTCTGGACGAACGGCTGCGTTCGTCTACAGTATTCGTGTCTTAGCGAGTTGCACGGATAAGTTCTGTGGTCACCTAATTTTAGGGGGACAACGGCCTGGGGCATGGCAATGAGGTTGGTAGTTGCACTGGTGGTGATTGCCACGTTGGGGTGCGGCCGCGCAGAATCGCCCACCACGGTTTCGCAAAGTTCCGATCCGCCGGCACAAAACGGACCGGAATCGCCACGGAACGAGGTCGCCAAGCAAATCGAGGCCGGCCGGCTGTTTATCGAAGCGGGGCATTTTGACGAAGCGAAAGCCGTGCTGCGCGAGGCTGCAACCAGCCCAGACGCTACAGCCTCCGACCAGGCGTTGATCCAGGCCCTGCTGGCGAAGATCGACTCTGTTGCGTCATCGCCCCAACTCTTAAGTGGGCTTCAAGACGACGAGCGCCCCGCTGAATCCTCGCCGTTGCATTCGCAGGCTGAGCATGTTGCTAGCGATCTGGAAAATGCAGGTCCAGCACAGCGCACCGAGAGCAGCAACGGGCCAGAGGTTGCAACGGTCCCGCCTGCCGCTTCGAGCGAAGAAGGCAACGATCTGCCTGCGCTAATTGAGCGCGTGCGTCCGTCCGTCGTGGTAATTCGTACCGATGTGGCCTTGGGGAGCGGGTTCGTTGTCGGCGGAGGGCTGATCGCAACCAATCGGCATGTGCTGGAGGACGCGAAGTTTGCGTCGGTCCAGTTTAGCGACGGGGCGAAATACGCCGTTGAAGGAATCGTCTACGACGGCGGCGACTTGGACCTGTGCATTGTTCGCTGCAAAGATCTTTCGAGCGGTAACGCCAAGCCGCTACCGATCGCTGCGGCTCCACCGAGGCAGGGTGAGGGGGTATTTACCTTTGGGGCGCCCAAAGGCTTGGAATTCAGCGTTTCGCAAGGAATTGTCTCGGCCAATCGTGTGATCGATGGCGTTGAGTTCGTCCAGACAACCGCCCCCATCTCGCAGGGAAACTCGGGAGGCCCGTTGCTATCGGCCGCGGACGGGACCGTTGTCGGTATCAATACCTGGAGCCGAGTTGATGGGCAGAACTTGAACTTTGCGATTGCGGCCTCTCATTTAACGACCGCCCTGAGCGAATTGCGAAGTGAGCCGCTGCCCTTGAGCCTGACGAATCGAGATCGCCGTACTTCGCCCATGGATCCAGACGGCGAAAGCTCTCCGAGCCTGCTGGCATTGCTCTTCGCTCGATGGCAAAGGGAAGTCGGGGAGAAACGCAAGCAGTTGTTAACGGAGATTGCCGAAACGCAGCAAGCACTTGAGACCGCACAATCGCCGGGAGCGCGAAGTGCTTACGCGGTGCGTCTGGCCCACTTGCTGTACGATCGCAGGACCCTGTCCGCCAATACCAAGTTTGATATCCCCAAGTTGCATCTATCTCATGTGGGCCAGCTTCGCGTTGGAAGCTACGGCTATGTGCAAGAGAAGATGCGGATCTTCCAGGTGCTGGGGGAACGCAGTTGCCTGGTCTATCTGGACGGACTGGTCTACTTCCTGGAGGACTATCCCACGAAGGATGTGACGACCGACGTCATCCTGGTGGCCAACCGCGGCCCGGTGATCTATGTGTCCGGGACGTTCCATTACACGAACAAGGCGGGCGAAGACCGGCAGATCTTTCGCATTCGGCCTGCTTGGGACGCCGACAAAATGTTCGCGGAGCTTGAGGAGCGGCGGCAACAAGTACTGGTCGAATGCCGGATGCAACGCGAGCAGGCGATCGAGGAAGCGCTAATGCGTGAGTGGACATCGCCGACGTTTCGTGGTCGGGCGATGTTTGACACGGCGTTTGGGATCTCTGGGAAGTTTGTGGCCAAATTGAAACTGCCAGACAAGACCGAAGTTCGGGTTGCCTTGGACGAGTTGAGCGACGAAGACCGGAAATGGATCGCCGACTACCAAAGGCACTCGCAACGAAAGTCCAAGTAAGGGACTGCGACTGTTGGGGCGGGAGAGGGAACTGGAGTGGCCGCGCCAGCAGCGGCAGTGGGCGGCGTGGGGTGCAGCCTGCCACCCGGCTGCACCACAGTGCACGGCCTGGGCATGCTGGTGAACCGGGGCGCGATTTCGCTGCACATCTAGACGGGCCTCGATCCCGACCCGGCGATCATGCGCGACGCCCCGGCAGAATATTTTGGGATTTAGCTGCCGGGGGCGATTCCCTACCTTAGGGGCAGGCTGCCGGCCCGCGGCACCTTGAAATTTTGCGGCCTAACCGGGAATATCGAGTGTCACGTGCCGCGCGGCAGGATGGTGAAGTTTGCGCGGCGAGCCCCCGATGGTGGCACCGCGCGGTGCCCTGCGGCCGCCGCACTTGTGGCATGTGGGCGGTGCTAGCGAAGCATCCTGCTTGCGGCTCCCGCCGTTGTGCCCCCCTGCCCTGCCCCTTTTCCCCTGCCCGTTGATTTATGATCGCAGCGATTCTTCACTGGCTCGATCGGCAACGCAGGCAGGTGTTGGCCGTAGCGCTTTCGCTCTTTGCCGTGGCCTTGTTCTGCACGTCGCGGCTGGAAATCTCCGACGCGCCCGAACGCTGGATGCCGCGGACCACGCTGGCCGCCTGGCAGGTGTTTGAGGAACATTTTGACGCGGGCGACAACCTGGGCGTGGCTTTGCACTTTCGCCGCCCAATTACCGACGACGATTTGCCGCGGTTAAGATCGTTGCGGCAAAAACTGGCCGCCATCGAGGGCATCCGCCAGGTGTACGACACCTCGCTGGTGGCCGAGGAAATTGAGCAGGTTTCGCTGACAGAACTGCTCAACCCGGCCAACGCCGCACGGTTCGACGTCTACAACGGCGCCCTGTGGGACAATCCCGAGCCCGGCGACCCTACCCGCACGCTGATGATCGTGTGCGAACTGGAGTTTTACGCAGGCGAGGATCAGAGCAATGCCGACGGTCTGAACGCCCGGCGGCGGCACGTGGCCGAGGAAGTGGAGGCCATCGTGGCGGAGCAGCAGGCGTTGCCTCAGTGGCGCGACGTCGACTTCCACGTGGCCAGCAGCATCACGATCATGCGCGAGATCGAGAAACGCACCCGCGCGATCGCGTACACCTTTCTGCCGGCTTCGATTCTGATCGGCCTGTTCAGCCTGCTGATTGGATTTCGTAGCGGCAGCGCCTTGGCCGTGGCGGTGCTGGGCAGCATCTGGGCGATGGTCCTGGTGCTGGGCTGCGTGGGCGCGCTGGGAGGCACACTGGGCGTGGTCACGGTAGGCACGCCGGCCTTGATGTCGGTGATTGCCATTGCTTCGACGGTCCACTTCGCCGCCCACGAGCACGAAGCCCACGATCACCACGAGCCTGAAACCTTTGCCGCCGCGGTGCCGCACAGCCCTGGGCATGATCCGCAGGCGGCCCACGAACGGCGGCGACGCTGGCAGCTTGTCCGCTGGGTGGCGGTGCCGTGCTTTGGTTCGGCGCTCGCGACCGGCATCGGTTTTTTGATGCTCTGTTACAACGAACTGGAGCCGATCCGCGAGCTGGGCTTTCAGATGTTCGCCGGTGCCCTGCTGGCGTTCTTCGGCGTATTCATTGCCACGCAGGTGTTGCCGATCCGCCGCACCTATCCGGGCCGCTGGCTGACCGAGGCCAACCTGAAGGCGTTTGCCAGGGCCGTTACGGCGCGGCCCAAGGCGATGGTGGTCTTGTTCACGGTGGTGGTGTCAACCCTGACGTTCTTGGCCTGGCCTCGGCCCAAGAGTGAATCCATCGGGCTGTATGTGGACGCCGATCCGTTTTCGTTCTTCTCGGCCGATCAGCCGATCAAGCGCGCCCTGGACCACTTCGAGGAGCGGCAGTTCGCGGTTTATCAGCTTGAAGTGATCCTGGTGCCCAAGGAGCCTGCTCCCGCGCCGGCAGCCCCCACCGCGAGCACGAAAGCGTATGAAGCCAACGTGGCGGCCGCCCGCAAGTTCATCGTACAGATGCAAGACCGCAGCGACCTGGGCGTGATCCGCGTGCTTTCGACGGTGTCGTTCCGCGACCGCTACCACGAGCTGATCCGGCAGTTCACCACGGGCGAGCAGGGAGCGAGCCCCGGCGTCTCGGCGGCCCGGTTGGCGAACGCCGCTGCGCTGTATCAAACCTTTCAGGCGTGGAACCGCGACAAGCTGAACGAAGGCGCGCTGCGCGTCACGCTGGTCGCCCTCAATGGCCCAGCCGGGTTTGCTCCGCTGGTGCGATACGTCGAACAGCGATTGCCGACCGAACGCTTCGATTGTTACCTGGCCGGCAGCGTCAAACAGAACGTGGACCTGGCCGACGGCCTAGGGCACGGCATGTTGTATGGCCTGACGTCATCGTTCCTGGCGATGGCCGTGGTTTGCGCGGTGCTGTTCCGCTCGGTCTGGCTGGCCACGCTGGCGGTGGTGCCGAACATGTTTCCGATCCTGTTCGTGTTCGGCGTGATGGGGGCGTTTAAAATCCCCATCAGCTCAGGCACCGCCATGGTGGCGACCATTGCCATGGGCATCGCGCTGAATGATACCATCCACTTTATGCTGCATTACCGGATGCGCACCCGGGTGGAAGGAAGATCCGCCCACGAAGCCATCCAGCTCACGATTGCCTCGATTGGGCGGCCGGTGGTCTGGACGTCGCTGGTGCACATCGCCGGGTTTGCCATTTTCCTGGCCACCGACTTTATTCCGCTGTTCCAGTTTGGGTTGTTCGCCAGCCTGGCCATGTTCACCGCCTTGATTGGCGACGTGGTGTTGCTGCCGAACCTGCTGCTGGTGTTTGACCGCGCGGCCCGCCGTACTACGACCACCGCCCCTGAAGCTGTAGCTCTCCATGAAAACGCTGATTAAGAACGCCCAGGTTGTGTTGCCGCAGGAGGTGGTGCAAACATCGGTGCTGATCGACGGACGGCGGATTGCCGCGATCGACCCGGCCATTCAAACCGCCGCCGACGAAGTGATCGACGCCAGCGGACTGACGCTGCTACCGGGCGTGATCGACGACCAGGTGCATTTCCGCGAGCCGGGCCTTACGGCCAAGGAAGATCTGCGCACAGCAACCCGGGCGTGCGCCAAAGGCGGCGTGACCACGTTCCTGGAAATGCCCAACACGGTGCCCACCACGACCACCGTTCAGCGGCTGCACGAGAAGCTGGCGTTGGCCGCCGAAAAATGCCTGGTCAATTACGGCTTTTATATCGGGGCCACGGCCGAAAACCTCGACCAGTTGCAGCAGGCGCAGCGCACGCCGGGCATCAAGATCTTCATTGGCTCCAGCACGGGCGATTTGCTGGTGGACGACCAGCAGGCCTTGGAGCGGATCTTTGCGGAAACCACCCTGCCGATCACGGCCCACTGCGAAGACGAAACGACGATTCGCCGCAATCGCGAGCAGTGCGGCCAAAGCGGCGACGTGGCCGACCATTCGCGCATTCGCTCCGCCGAAGCCGCCATGATCGCCACGAAGCGAGCCTTCGACCTGGCGGTGCGGCACCGCCACCGGTTCCACCTGCTGCACTGTTCGACCGCCGCCGAAGCGCAACTGCTGGCCGATCACCACAACCTACTGACTGCCGAAGTCTGTCCGCATCACTTGTTCTTCAACGTGGATGACTACACGCGGCTGGGCACGCTGATCCAGATGAACCCGTCGGTGAAAACCCGGCAGGATAACGAAGGCTTGTGGCAGGCCTTGCAGCAAGGCTTGATCCAGGTGATTGCCACGGATCATGCGCCGCACCTGCTGGAAGAAAAGCAGCAGCCTTACCCCAAGAGCCCTTCGGGCCTACCGGCCGTGGAGAACTCGCTGCCGCTGATGCTCAACGAGGTGAACCGTGGCCGGGTGACCCTCCGGCAGGTGGTGCATTGGATGTGCGACGCGCCCGCCCGTGTGTGGGACATCGTCAACAAGGGCCGGATCGCCGAGGGCTACGATGCCGACCTGGTGCTGGTCGACATGAGCCTGACCAAGACGGTGCTCAACGAGGAGCAGCAGACCAAGTGCCGCTGGTCGCCCTGGCATGGCGAGTCGCTGACCGGCTGGCCGGTCCGTACCTGGGTGCTGGGCCGCGAGGTGTATCGCGACGGCCAGATCGATGAAACCGTGCGCGGCGAGGAAGCCCAGTACGATCACGCCCGGGGCGGCTACTGGGCCACGGCAGAGTAACTGCGGCTGCCGCAACTGCGCGGCTTCATAACGGTACAGCATCAGCCTCGCACCAGGCTATGATGGAAGCGGCCGAACCGCACTGGCCGCTTTGCGATTGGTAGCACGTTGCTTGGGAGAGTACCCTCATGCGCTTCTTCACGGCTTTGGCATTGGTTGTTCTTACCGCTGCTCCGCTGGCTGCCCAGGAAAAGCTCGTCGCACCCAAAGGCGTGCGCTTGACGCTGGCCGGGGCCGAGCATGCCATGGCCGCCGCCCAAAAGAAGGCCGAGGAGATGAAGCTGAAGGTGTGCATCACCATCGTCGATGATGGTGGGCATCTGCTGCATTTCAGCCGCATGGATGGAGCCCGGCCCGGCAGCGCGTACACATCGCTGACCAAGGCCCAAACGGCTGCCCTGATCCGTGGGGAAACCGGCCCGCGTCCCAGCGAAGAGAACCCCGACATTCACCTGAGCCTGTCGCTGGAAGGCAGCGCTGCGGTCAATGGCGGCAAGTTCACCACGCTTAAGGGCGGCGTGCCGATCGTGGTCGATGGCGAAGTGATTGGTGCCCTGGGCGTCGGCGGAGCCACCGGCGAGCAGGACCGCGAAATCGCCCGGGCGGCAGCGAAAGCCCTGGTCGAGGCGGTACAAAGCAGCTCGCCACGCTAGAGTGCGAGCCGCTGGCTCTGCCCCGGCAACTGGCGATTAGAAGTCCCAGACCAAGAGGGCCGCGTACGTAAGGTCCGATGGCTTGCTGGTGCCCGGGGTGCTGTCGTAACGGTGGATGCCGCTGAGGCGGAAGCTCAGATGGCCTTCCTGGTCGATCTTCATTTCCCAGCCGGCGTCGCTACGTGCGCGGAAGTTGCCGTAGTTGCCCATGTCGAAGTAGACGTCGGTCTTGGACGTGAGTTTGTGCCGCTTCCATAACTGGTGCGAGAACTCGTAGCCATAGGAACCTTCCGGCACCCACTCGGCATCGGGCGGGCCGATTTCTTTCATGGCACCCCAGCCGATACGCACCTGCAACTGGGTCTTTTCGTTGCGGATCAACTTGTACGAGATACCGCCGTCGCCGGTGACGCGCACCTCCCAGTCGGTAAAGGCGTCGTATTCCGTCGTGCCGTGGATAAAGCCGTACCAACGCGTCTTGGCGAACGAATGTTCAAAGCGGCTTTCCAGCAGAAGCTGATCTTCGTCGATCTCGCCGTTGGACGTGCCCATGGTGTAGACGGTATCGAACACGAATACCGAGCGTTCGGTTTCGCGTTTGACATTGCCCGTGACGCGCAGGTCGGTCTGCTCGGTATTACCCGAGGCACCATTCAGACCCAACTGGATCCGTCCGGACCAGATCTTGGGCGGCTTGGGCAGCTCGGGCAGATCGTCGATGGCGATTTCCAGCGGCGAGGGCTCATCGATCCCCAGCGGTTCGCCGGCCGGCAGGTCCAGGGCCTTGCGGAAGGGCGACAGCTCCTCCGGCAGCAGCTCCAGCGGTGGTTCCTCGGACTCCTGCTCCTCGGGACGCAGGGTATCGATCAGATTGTCGGCCAGTTTCTCGGCCAGAGGAACCGGCGGCAGGCGGCGCACGAGATCCAGGTCGGGCAAGGGAAGATCTGGCAAGGGAAGCTGCGCGACTGCTGGCGATGCCAGCGCTAGCATCCACCACACCAGCATGGCCAGCGCCGCGCGTGCGGCGACGCCTGGCAAGCTTGCGGCGGTGCGGCGGATTCGCGCTTGTTGCCGTGGCTGGACCTGCCCCGTGGCAGCCTGGCGACGGCGGAAATCGCCCACACCACCTCCCGGTAGCGGCGGTGGCGGAAACATCAGCGGGTCGGTCGAATGTGCCGGCCGGCGGCTCTCACGCGGCTATTCTGCGCCGTTCGCGGCACAACAGCAGGCGCGCGGGCCCGGCCATCGGAAAGCGGGAGGGCGAACCTTAGCAAAACCGCCGAAGACCGACAACGCGGCCCCTGGGGGGCAATGCGAACGCTGGCGCTGCTCGCCTGCGAGCTAGTTACTAGCTAGCGTGCCCGAAGTAACTGGGGTGCTAGCATGAGGCGGCGCTGGAAACTGTCCCGCACGGAGTTGGGGTGGCACAATAAGTTGTCAACGTTGTATCCGGCAGTGACTGTACGGGAGAAATCCGGTGCCACGTAGACTCCTGGAACGGTGTCAGCCCGATAGTATCCGCGAGTTTCGGGCAGCTGCGCGTATCCGATACCACGATGGGTTGACCTTGGCGATGCAAGGACATCGTACAGCTGCGATTTATCTTTGGGGGTATGCGGCTGAAATGATCCTGAAGGCTGCATACTTCTCGTTTACTGGAGTCAAGGAGTTAGCGCCGCTCACAGTCCCAGGTCACATTATCCCGGCAATTAACATTGGTCGGAGCTTGGGTATTCCTTGGCCGCGCGCAGGACAAGGGCACAATGTTGATGCTTGGGCACAATTGCTCATTGCCACTCACGCTAGGTCGACTCAAACGGCTTACTCTCAACCATTTGAGAAGCAGCTGGCCCGATGTGGGCAACGGATCTATCAGCTGTGGCGAGAGGTCCTTCGCTACCACAAGAATGTCGCGTATGATTATGAAGTCAGGCAAATGTGCGAAGCCGTTGAGTGGCTCGTAATTCATGCCGCCGTATTGTGAGACGCCCCATGTCCAAGAAGATTCTACCCCCGACCGAGTCGTGGTCAGTGACGCAGCCCAGCCAGGGCGATCTGGTCACTCGGCTGGCGGATGAGCTGCGGGCGGATCGCGCCGTCGGCCAGCCGATGATCTATGAACGCACCTTTGACAGTGGGTTGCGAAGCGTGGCGGTTGTGTGGGACGCTTGGGGGCGGCTGCCGTTGGAAGTTCGCACTTCAACCATTCTTGCCGCACACTCGCAGGTCGAAGGCCGCGAGCAGGCCGCCAATATCACTTTGGCTAACGGCTTAACCGTTCCGGAAGCGGTGGCTGCTGGCTGGTTGCCCTACCAGGTAATTGCCGCGTGGCGACAAGGCGATCCGGTGTCGCTCGAACAATGCCGCGAAGCGATGATTAGGGCCGGCGCATCGACGTTGGGGGATCCCGACCATCCAGTGTTGCGTTTCGCCACCCAAGAGGATGCGGAGGCAGCTATCGAGGCATTGGTCGCTGACCTGCCCGGCAGTGAGCCCGTCTGGCAGATCACAAGGGACGTTGTGCCAAGCGGTGGAATGTCAGAATGGTAATCTTCGAGATCCGCGCTGCCCGAGGCAGTCGCAGCCTGTTTGAAGCCGCCTTGGCAGCGGTGCCCGATGTTCCGCCCGAGGAGTATGACCGGCTGCATCCTGCTGGCACTCCGGCAGCCAACGATGCCCCAGACGAAGCAGCCGGGGCCGACGAATAGGAGCGTAGGCTCCCCTACCCTCCCGATGGCCGCAGGGGGCTCTTGGAAATCACAAACGACTTGAGCCCGTGGCCGGGGAACTTCACCGATGCCCGGCGGTTGGCTCCGCGTCCGGTGACCTGCATCACCTTGCCGGGACCATACGAGGGGTGCAGGACCACCATGCCTTCGTAGAAGAGATCGGGATCGATCTCGGTGGTGCCTGCGGCAGCGGCCGCGGCCCTCGCCTTGGCGGCGGTGATCGAGGCCGGTTCACCAGCCGGGCCGGTGCTGCGACTAGTTGTTGGGCGTTCCTGGCTGCCGCCATCCGGCGCATCGGCCTTGTTCAGCCCCAGCAGTTGATCGGCGGTCATCAACCGCGGCAATCCTGGTACGTTCGGCATGCCGCCGGCAGCAGCAATGTTCGGACGTTCTGAGGCGGCTGGCCGCTCCAATTGGCTGGGATGCCTGGGCCCGCGGAAGCGGCCTTCGCTGGAGCCGCTTTGCTTCGTCAAATCTTCCCAGTCCATCTCGGCCCGGGGCAGTTCGCTCAAGAACCAGCTTGGCACCGTGGGTTTGGTGGTGCCGCGGAACGTGCGGTACTTGGCCGACGACAGGTACAACTCCTGCTTGGCCCGGGTAATGCCGACAAACAGCAGCCGCCGTTCTTCTTCGATCTCTTCTTCGCTCTTGCAGCGATCGTGCGGCAGCACGCCTTCTTCCAGGGCGATGATCGAAACCACCGGGAACTCCAGCCCCTTGGCGGCATGCAATGTCATCAGCGATACGCAGTCCTCTTCGTCGTCGAAAGCGTCGGTATCGTTCACCAGCGACGAAGACTCCAAGAACGCTTCCAGGCCGCCGTTCTCGCCTTGCGACTCGTCGAACTGCCGGGCGACAGTGAACAACTCTTCGATGTTCGCCACCCGCTGCATGTCTTCTTCCGTGCCCGAGTCCTGGTACTGGTCGCGATAACCGGTCGCGATGAGGACTTCGCCCAGCACGGTGGCCACCGGCTCGTGCGCATGTTCGGCCAGTTGATCCATCATCACCGCGAACCGCGACAACGCCTTAGCCGACTTCTTGGCCAGTGCCTTGAGCACGCTGCTATCGTGGGCGGCTTCCAACAGCGTGAGGCCATTTTCGGTGGCCAGCCGCGATAGCCGGTCCAAGGTGGCTTTGCCGATCCCGCGCGCCGGCTCGTTCACTACGCGCAGGAAGGCCACGTCGTCGCGCGGGTTGTTTACCAGCGACAGGTACGCCATCACGTCCTTGATTTCTTTCCGCTGATAGAACTCCACACTGTTGACCATGCGGTACGGGATGCCGTGCATGCGGAAGTACGATTCCAGCACCCGCGACAACGCGTTGATCCGGTAAAACACCGCAAAGTCACGCGGACGCCGCCGCCCGCTGCGCACGGCCTGAACGACGCGTTTGGCGATCGCTTCGGCTTCTTCCTGCTCGCTGGGGTACAGCGTGTAGTGAACCGGCTGGCCGGGCTCGTTGGCGGTGAACAGCCGCTTGTCCTTCCGCAGCCGGTTGTGGCGAATGAGCTGATCGGCCGCGCTCAGGATCCGCTGCGTGCTGCGGTAGTTCTGTTCGAGCCGGACGACCTTCACCTGCGGGTAGTCGTGCTCAAAGTCGAGAATGTTCCGCACGTTGGCCCCGCGCCAGCCATAGATCGACTGGTCGGGGTCGCCCGTCACGGCCAGGTTGGGGTAATCCTGGCACAATGCCCGCACGATCACATACTGCGCCAGGTTCGTGTCCTGGTATTCATCGACCATCACGTAGCGGTAGCGATCGTCGAGCTGTGCCCGGACCTCCGGGTGCTCGCGGAGCATCATGGCCACGTGCAGCAGCAGGTCGTCGAAGTCGACGGCGTTGGACTTGAGCAACTGCCGCTGGTAGAGGGGGTAAACCGCCTCGATAATCTTGCCGATCGGCGACGGCGACGACTCGTAGTCGTGCGGGCCGATCATTTCATTCTTGGCCCGGCTGATCTCGGCGGCGATTTGCTCAGGCTTAAAACGGGCCACGTCCACATCGTGGTCTTCCAGCACCCGTTTGAGGACGCGGCGGCTATCGCCCACGTCGTAAATGGCGAAGTTCGGTTCCAGGCCCACCAGAGGCGCGAACTCGCGCAGCAGCCGCGCGCAGAAGCGGTGGAAGGTGCCCGTCCAGATCCGTTGCCCAGGCGCCAGGCTGGCGACGCGGCCTTTGAGCTCGTCGGCTGCCTTGTTGGTGAACGTAAGCGCCACGATGTGCGACGCATAGATCCCCTGCTCCAGCAGCCAGGCGATCCGGTGCGAAACCACCCGGGTTTTGCCGCTGCCCGGGCCCGCCAGGATCAGCAGCGGGCCGTCCACGTGTTGCACCGCCTCGCGCTGCGACTCGGTTAGCCCGGCAAGAATATGCTGGGCACTTTCCGATTCATCAGCAGGTTCGAACATGCGGCGACTCCGTTCCGGCGGGCGGCAAGGGGGGCAAACGCGGGAAGCAACTGCCCGAGAATTATAGGGGAAACGGGAACGAATGTGCAGGTACTGCCTCGTGCCGGGGGGTAAGCCGAGCCGGGTGCGGACTGCGTTTCCCGCCCTATCTTCAACGGCTAGCAGGTGTTGGGCCCTTGGCCCCCCCGGACTTGAAAAGCTACGATGGACCTTGCGGCCGCCACGGTGTGCCAATCGGGCCGCGACCAGGCCGGAGGTGCATCCGGCTCCAGTGAGGAAGGGAACCGGATGAACCTGATCGGCATCGGCACCGATATCATCGAATGCCTGCGGATCGCCCAGATGATCGAACGGCACGGCGAGCTGTTCATCAACCGCGTCTACACGCCGTACGAGATCGAGTTCTGCCAAAGCCGTAAAGCGGCCACCCAGCACTTTGCCGGCCGCTGGGCCGCCAAGGAAGCGATTCTCAAGGCCATCGGCACCGGCTGGCGCAAAGGCATCAGCTGGCGCGACATGGAAATCCGCAGCAACACCCAGGGCAAACCCTCGGTGGTGCTGACCGGCGGTGCTCGCGACGTGGCCGATGCCCTGGGCGTGCAAGAGATCCTGATCAGCATCTCGCACTGCCGGTCGCACGCCACGGCCATGGCTACCGCCGTAGGCTACGAAGACTAACATAGGGGCCGCTGTGCGGACCAGAATGAGCGGGGCGATTTGTACGGTCCGCTGTGCGGATCAATAACACCACGCGGGGCTCACGGTGCTGCCCACCAACAGGCTGTCTTGGGCAGGCTACACTTTACAGCTACATTGATGGCCGCGAACGGACGAAATGGGCAGCTTTGCCCGCGGCGCTATCGCATGGGAAGGCGGCCGCAACCTCGCCGGCCTTCCAGGTTCCACCCGACAGGAAACGCACGAACATGGACATGGATAAACTGGTCTCGCTGTGCAAGCGGCGGGGCTTTCTGTTTCAATCGAGCGAGATCTACGGCGGCTTCAACGGCTTCTGGGACTACGGGCCGCTGGGCGTGGAGCTGAAGCGCAACATCAAGGACGCCTGGTGGCGCGACATGGTCACCAGCCACGACGACCTGGCCCAGCCCGAGGGTGCCCCCTGCCCTTACGAAATGGTTGGCCTCGATGCCACGATCATCATGCACCCGCAGGTGTGGAAGGTGTCGGGCCATTACGACCTGTTCCACGATTACATGGTCGATTGCCGCGAGTCCAAGCGCCGCTACCGTTACGACCAGGTAAAGGGCCGCTGGGTGAGCTACCGCGACCGGCGGGTGTTCGTCGCCACCGCCGCGGAAGACGAGAAGCAGTTGGAGGACGTCCAGCAGCGGGCGCTCAAGCTGTTCAACCTGCGGAGCAAGAACGCCGAGGATCTGCAGTGGGAGAGCGACCTGGTTTCGCTGACCACCGTGCAGGACTTCTCGCAGGTGCTGGGCCCCGATGCCAAGGAGCCGGGCACGCTGACCGAGCCGCGCGAATTCAACCTGATGTTTGAAACGCATACCGGCGCGATCCAGGACGAATCGAGCAAGTGCTTCCTGCGGCCCGAAACGGCCCAGGGCATCTTCGTCAACTTCAAGAACGTGCTCGATAGCAGCCGCGTGCGGGTGCCGTTCGGCATTGCCCAGATCGGCAAGAGCTTCCGCAACGAGATCACGCCGCGGAACTTCACGTTCCGCAGCCGCGAGTTTGAGCAGATGGAGATCGAGTTCTTCTGCCATCCTAGCCAGTCGCGGCAATGGTACCAGTACTGGCGCGATCGCCGGTACCGCTGGTACACCGAACTGGGCCTGGCCGGCGAACGGCTGCGGCTCCGCGATCACGACCCGGACGAACTGAGCCACTACTCGGTGGGCACGGCCGACGTGGAGTACGCCTTCCCGTTCCTCCAGCCGGGCGAGTTCGGCGAGTTGGAAGGCATTGCCCACCGCGGCGATTTCGACCTCCGCAGCCACATGGAAGGCAAGCTGGCCCGCGATGCCAACGGCTGTCTGGTGGTGGAGCTTGGCCCCGATGGCAAGCCCAAGCACAAGGGCAGCGGCCGCGACCTTTCGTATCGCGACGACATCACCGGCGAGCGGTTCATTCCGCACGTGGTGGAGCCGTCGGCGGGGGCGGATCGGGCGACGCTGGCCTTCTTGTGCGAAGCCTACGCCGAGGACGAAGCTCCCGACGAACACGGCAAGATGCAAACTCGCACGGTGCTCAAGCTGCACCCGCGGATCGCGCCGATCAAGGCGGCCGTATTCCCGCTGGTCAAGAAAGACGGCATGCCGGAGATCGCCCAGGAGATCTATCGGGCACTGAAGAAAGAGTGCAACGTGTTCTACGACGAGAAGGGCGCCGTGGGCCGCCGCTACCGTCGCCAGGACGAAGCCGGCACGCCGTACTGCATCACCGTCGATAGCGATACGCTCAAGGACAAGACGGTGACGATCCGCGACCGCGACACGCTGGAGCAAACCCGGGTCAAGATCGACGACGTGGTGGAAGAAATCCGCCGCCGG
>Ga0180216_1001003_pt1 | contig 26581 bp, 17 predicted proteins | sample eDN3rd37CBELigMG_FD_128879 | JGI IMG/M metagenome (GOLD analysis project Ga0180216, IMG submission 128879) | Enriched Miracle-Growth compost microbial communities from Emeryville, California, USA - eDNA 3rd pass 37_C BE-Lig MG (version 2)... ... | reverse complement strand
TCCTGCGCCGCCCCGTGGGCGCCCGCGTGCGCGGCCTGCTCGCCGAAGTCCGGCGCGCGCGCCTTTAATCGCCAGCCTCGCCGGTGACGGGCAGCACGATGCCGGTGATGTAGCTCGAGCAGCTCGGCGCCGCCAGGAAGACGTAGGCCGGCGAAATTTCCTCGGGCTGGGCGGGGCGCCCGTACTGGGTCTGCTTGCCGAATTCCTGCACTTTCTCGGCCGGCTGGTCGGCCGGGTTCAGCGGCGTCCACACGGGGCCGGGGGCCACGGCGTTGACGCGGATGCCGCGCTTGACCAAGTTGGCCGCCAGCGAGCGCGTGAAGGCATGGATCGCGCCCTTGGTGGCCGAATAGTCCAGCAAATGGGGATTGCCCCGCAGGCCGGTCACCGATCCGGTGTTGATGATGCTGCCGCCCTGGGGCAGGTGGCGCAGCGCCGCGCGCGCCATGTAGAAATACCCGCCGATGTTGGTGCGCAGCGTTTCCTCGAAGCGGGCGTCGGACAAGTCCTCGAGGGACTCGGCATGTTCCTGGAAAGCGGCATTGTTCACCAGGATGTCGAGGCGCCCCAGTTCGTCCACGGTCCGGTCCACGGCCCGCGCGCAGAAGGCCGGGTCGCGCACGTCGCCGCTGAGCGTCAGGCAGCGCGCGCCTTCGGCCTGCACGGCCTCGCGGGTGCGCGCCGCGTCCTCGTGCTCGTTGAGATAGGCTATCGCCACGTCGGCGCCCTCGCGAGCGAACAGCACGGCGACGGCGCGCCCGATGCCGGAATCGGCTCCGGTGACCAGGGCCACCATGCCATCGAGCTTGCCGCTGCCATGGTAGTCCGGCGCCTGGTAGCGCGGGGCAGGATTCAGGCGTGATTCCTTGCCAGGCTTGCGCTGGTGCTGCGCCGGCTGGGGCGGCTCGGGCTGCGCGCGCGCGCCCGGCTGGGCGGCGCCGCCTCCGCCACCCCGCGCCCGGGCCTCGCGCGCCCGCGCGTCGCGCTCGTCCTGCTCGCGCTGCAGCGCGCGCTGGCGCGCGGCGGTGGACTCGGAATCCGAGCGGGAAGATCGATCGGTCATTTTTGCTCTCCTTGCCTCTGGCGATCAGCGCGCCGCGCCCTGTCGCGAGGCCTTTTCGTTGGTGCGCCTGAGGGCCAGTTCGTTGAGCTTGCGATCGGCGCCCTTTTCCTCCTCCAGGGTCTCCTTGAGGAGCTTGACGGCGTCAGGATGCTCCAGGCATTCGACGAAGGTGCACAGGGTGCCGTAGCTGGCGATCTCGTAGTGTTCGACTTTCTGCGCCGCGCCGATCAGGGCGGCATCGCGCACCGGACCTTGCTCGATCTCGTCGATGACGTCGCGGCCTTCCTCGATCAGGCCTTCCATCGCCGCGCATTTCATGCGCTTGAGGCGCAGGCCGGTGGCCTCGACGATGCGGTCGATCCGCTCGACCTGGCCCTGGGTCTCCTCCAGGTGGTGGGAAAAGGCCGCGGCCAGGTCCGGGTCCTGGGACGCGCGGGCGAGCTTGGGCAAGGCCCTGGTGAGCTGCTTCTCGGCGCTGTAGATGTCCGATAGTTCGTGGATGAACAGGTCTTGCAAGGTTTTTCCAGCCATGAGTCTCTCCGGGATGATGCGCCGCGGGAACGCGGCGCCTCTCAGCTTCCAGCAAGCTTCATGCCGCGGCGGCCCTCGCGTTTACATGTTGGCGCAAATCGCAACAACCGGCGCGCGCCGCCGCGCGCATGATGCGGAGACCCGGCCGCCGGCACGCCCCGCCCGTTTCCGCGGCCCGAGGCCTCACGAGGAGACGCGACATGCTGACGCAGGCCCATCCCCTGGGCAATCCCTGGACCGACATGCTGGCCCGCCTGGAAGACGAGCGCATCATGTTGCAGCGCATCGCCGCCGGCGAGCCGCTGACGGAAGTGCTGGAGCACGTGCTGCGGGCGGTCGAGGCGCAGTCCAGCGTGCCCCTGCGCACCTCGATCCTGTTCCTCGACGAGGGGGGGCTGCTGCGGGCCGGCGCCGCCCCGAGCCTGCCGCCGGACTACCTGGCCGCGATCGACGGCACGCCGGCAGGGCCGCACGTGGCATCCTGGGGGCGCGCGGCCTACCTTGGCGAGCCGGTCTACGTCGAGGACATCGCCACGCATCCGGATTGGGAGGGCTGGCGCGACCGCGCCCTCCCGCTGGGCCTGCGGGCCTGCTGGTCCTCGCCCATCAAGCGTCCGAACGGGCGGCTGCTGGGAGTGTTTTCCAATTATTACGGCCAGCGCCGGCTGCCGTCGGCGCACGACATCGAGGCCAACGCCCTGGTCACGCGCACGGCCGCGCTGGCGATCGAGCGGCACCGCACCGAGGAGGCGCTGCGCCAGAGCGCGCAGCGCTGGCGCAGCATGTTCGAGGGCATGCAGGAGGGATTCTTCCTCGCCGAGGCGATCCGCGACGAGCGCGGCCAGATCCGCGATTTCCGCCTGCTGGAGGTCAATCCGGCCTTCGAGCAGCAATGCGGCCGGCGGACGGGCTCGAGCCTGGGGCGCACGCTGCGCGACATCCTCAAGCGGGCGCCGTCGCGGATGTTCGACATCTTCGCGCGGGCCATGGAGTCCGGCGAGCCGGCGCAGGCCGAATACTGCGTGTCGGGCCCGTCGCCCGCCTGGTACGAGGTGCGCGCGCGCAGGGAGGGGCCGGACCGGCTGATGGCCATGCAACTCGACGTCTCCGCGCGCAAGCTGGCCGAGAAGAAGCTCTCCGACGAGCAGCGCCACAAGAGCTTCCAACTGGCGCTCGGCGACCGGCTGCGGCTGCTGGAGCACCCGGCCTCGATCGAGCAGGCCGTGTGCGAGGCGCTGGGCCTGCACCTCGGCCTGAGCGAGGTCTGGCTGCTGCGCGTCGTGCGGGGCGGCGAAACGGTGCGGATGGCGGCGGGCTGGTCGCCGGAGGGCGAGCCTTTGCCGCCGCCGCGCACCGTCCAGTCGGCCGTGCGCAAGACCATCGGCCGGGGGCGCAGCGCGCCGCTGCCGCGCACCGCCGACGGCGGGGGCGACAGCCTCATGGTGCCCCTCGTGCGCTGGGGCCAGCCCGGCAGCGTGCTGGTGGTGCGCTCGCGCCATCGCGCCTGGCTGCGGCCGCCCGAGCGCGCCTGCATCGAGGAGGTCGCCGAGCGCCTGTGCGACGCCACCGAGCGCGCGGCGCACCCGCTGCAGTTGCAGGAGCTCGTCGAGCAGGCCGTGGCCGAACGCGACCGCATCTGGCGGCTGTCGCCCGAGATTCTGGCCATCATGGACGGGCGCGGCCGCTTCCTGAACGTCAGCCCGGCCGTGCGCGCCATCCTGGGCTGGACGCCGGAACAATTCCTGTCGACGGAGTTCTGGTCGTTGCTGCACCCGGACGACCGCCAGACGACGCGCGTGGCCCTCGCCCAGGCGCTGGACGGGACGGGAACCGGCGCCGGCATGCATCACATGGAGAACCGCCTGCGCAAGCGCAAGGGCGGCTATTGCTGGATCACCTGGACGATGTCCTCGGCCCAGGGCCATCTCTACCTGGCGGGCCGCGACGACACCGACCTGAAGGCGCAGGCCGAGGCCCTGAGCGAGGCCGAGGCGGCGCTGCGCCAGGCGCAGAAGCTCGAGGCGGTGGGACGACTGACCGGCGGCATCTCGCACGATTTCAACAACGTGCTGCAAGGGATCTCGGGCGCGCTCTACCTGATCGAGCGTCGCCTGGCCACCGGCGACCTGGGGGCGGTGCGCCGCTATGTCGGCATGGCCAGCGACGCCTGCGACCGCGCGGCGCAGCTCACGCAGCGCCTTCTCGCCTTTTCCCGGCGCCAGCCCATTGATCCCCGGCCCTGCGACGCCGGCGACATGCTGCGCTCCATGGTGGAGCTGTTCCGCCGCTACACGGGCGAGCGCGTCCTGCTGGAATTCGACCTGCAGCCCGCCCTCTGGCCGGTGTGCTGCGACGTGAGCCAGTTCGAGAGCGTGGTGCTCAACCTGGTCATCAACGCCTGCGACGCGATACCCGAGGAGGGGCGCATCACGCTGCGCACCCGCAACGTGGTGCTGGACGGCGCCCAGTTGCGGCATTTTCCCGAGGCCGAGCCGGGGGAGTTCGTCGAAATCGAGGTCCTCGACACGGGCTGCGGCATGAGCCCGGAGGTGCTGGCGCACAGCTTCGAGCCGTTCTTCACGACCAAGCCCGTGGGCGTGGGCACCGGCCTGGGCCTGTCCACCAGCTATGGCTTCGCGCAGCAGGCGCGGGGCGCGGTGGCCATCGAGAGCACGGAAGGGCGGGGCACCGCGGTGCGGGTCTGGCTGCCGCGCTACAAGGGCGGCCGGCGCGCCGAGATGGCGGGGCTCGCGCCCACGCCGGGCGCGCGGGCGGGGGCGCCGCACGCCGTCGTGCTCCTGACGGAGGACGACGACTCCGTGCGCGAGATGGCGATCGAGGCGATCGCCCGGCTGGACGTAACGGTGCTGTGCGCCTCGGACGGCATCGAGGGCGCCCGGCGGCTGGACGAGGCCGGCCACGTCGACCTGCTGGTGACCGACGTCGGCCTGCCGGGCATGGATGGCCGCGAACTCGCGGTGAGGGCCCGGCGCGGCCAGCCCGGCCTGCCGGTGCTGTTCATGACGGGATATGCCGAAGGCGCGGCCAAGGATCCGTTCTTCATGGACGAGCGCACGGAGCTGATCACCAAGCCCTTTGCGCTCGATGCGTTCGCCGCCAGGGTGCAGACGATGCTCGCCGCCGGCCGCAAGGGTGCGGGGGCCCGGGCGGCGGCGCCCTGAGGCCGTCGCGCGGGCGATCGCGATTGTAGTGCGCATGCTGAAAATGAGTTGAAATATTACTTTTCGGAACTGCATGCAAATGCAAGAAATGGAAATTGTTCACGGAAACGTGCCAACATTTCCCTCAAGTGGAGCATAGTTACTTCTCTCCCTCGAAGACTTTGCCGGGAAGCTCGTATCGACCCAACAGGGCCGGCCTGCTCGGGGTGCCCCCGTGAATGCCACGAAAAGGAGATGTCATGCCTCACCTGCTCATTCTCGACGATGATGAAATCATCCGCGAGACACTTGCCGATATCGGAACCGACTGCGGCTACACCGTTGCCCAGGCGGGCAGCATCAAGGATGCGCTGCTCCAGCTCGACATGCGGCCGCCCGACCTGCTGCTGGCGGACATGCGCGTGCCGGGCGGGGACGGAATGGAGGTCTGCCGCAACGCCGTCGCGGTGGGCAGCGAGGTCGTGGTCATCACCGGCTACGGCAGCATGGACAACGCCGTGCAGGCCCTGCGCGTGGGTGCGAGCGACTACCTGGTCAAGCCGATCTGCATGGAGCGGCTGCGGGCCATCCTCGCGCGCCTGGCGGCGAGGCGCGGCACCGAGATGCCGCTCGCCGCGGCGCCCGACGACGGGCATTTCGGCCGCAAGTTCGGCGAGTCCGAGCCGATGCGCGAGGTCTATCGGCAGATCCAGCGCGTCGCGCCCAGCAACATGACCGTGTTCGTGATCGGGGAGAGCGGCACGGGCAAGGAGCTGGTCGCCCAGGCCATCCACTACCTGAGCCCGCGCCGCGCCAAGCCCTTCGTCGCGGTGAACTGCGGCGCCATCGCGCCCAATCTCATCGAGAACGAGATGTTCGGCCATGAAAAGGGCAGCTTCACCGGCGCCGACCGGCAGCACAAGGGCTATTTCGAGCGCGCCGACGGCGGCACGCTGTTCCTGGACGAAATCACCGAGATGCCGCTGGACCTGCAGGTCAAGCTGCTGCGGGTGCTGGAGACCGGCCACTTCATGCGTGTCGGCACGAACCGCGAGACGGCTTGCGACGTGCGCGTGGTGGCCGCGACCAACCGTTCGCCCGAACAGGCGGTGCGCGACGGCAAGCTGCGCGAGGACCTCTATTACCGCCTGGCGGTGTTCCCCCTCGAGGTGCCGCCGCTGCGCGCACGGGGCGACGACGTGCTGCTGCTGGCGAACCGCTTCCTCGACCAGATGAACGCCGATGCCGGGACGCAAAAGCGCTTCAGCGCCGAGACCCTCGAGCGCCTGCGCCTGCACGACTGGCCCGGCAACGTCCGCGAGCTGCGCAACTACGTGCGGCGCGCCTACATCCTGGCCGAAGGCGACGAACTGGATACCTCGCTCGGGACACCCCCGAAAGCGGCGTCCGGGGACGGGGAGCCGGGCAGCGTCACGCTGCGCGTGGGCGAGACGCTCGCCGAAGCCGACAGGCGGCTGATCCTCGCCACCCTGACGCGCTGCGGCGGCATCAAGAAGCAGACCGCCGCCATCCTGGGGGTCAGCCCCAAGACGCTGTACAACCGGCTCGAGGCCTACGCGGCCGCCGGCTACCGGGTCCCCGGCGAGCGCAGCGGGGACTACATCGAAAGCTGAGTGTCCGGGCATGCGGCTTGCCCTTGCCGGGGTGTCACCCATGCCAAGGAGAAGCCGTATGTCCACCCTCTTGCTGGTCCTGTTGATCCTTCTGCTCATCGGCGCGGTCCCCGCCTGGCCCTACAGCCGGGGATGGGGGTACTACCCCAGCGGCGTGCTCGGGATACTGCTGATCATCGCCATCGTGCTGCTCCTCACCGGGCGCCTCTAGCGCCGGCCGGCGCGGTGGCGCACAGCGCCACCGGCCAGCGGCGCAACAGGCGCGCCAGCGGCAGGCGGCTGTCGCCCTCGGGCATGAAGCCACCGCCGCCCAGCGCATCCTCCCAGCGGCCGGCGCAGCCAGCCGGCAGGATCAGCGCCGTATCCCCCCAGAAACCGCTCGCTGCCTCGGCCTCGTCCCGGGCGTACCCGGCGAGCCGCAGCGCGCACAGGCGCGGCGCCGCCGCCAGCGCCCAGCCGTCGGCGCCGCCGCGCAGATAGGCCACCACGTGTTTGGCCCGGGCGCCCTCGGCGCACAGGGGCAGGTATTCCGATTCCGGACCGAACAGCGCGGGCCGCGCGGCCCGCAGGCGCAAGGCGGCCTGGATCAGGTATTGCTTGACGCGGCCGCTGCGCCAGTCGGCGGTGCGGGGCCGCAGGGGCGGCGGGCCGGCCAGCAGGCAGCGCAGCCGGTCGTAATCGACCGGCCGGCGATTGTCCGGATCCACGAGGCTCTCGTCCCACGTTTCCGTCCCCTGATAGAGATCCGGGACGCCGGGGACGGTGTTGCGCAGCAGGGCCTGCGCGAGGCCATTGATGTGGCCGGGCGCCACGAGGGGGGCGGCGAGGCGGGCCAGGGCCTCCAGCGGGCGCGGGTCCCCGGCGTCGGGATCCAGCGCGTCCAGGCAGGCCTGCGCGGCCTCCTCGTAGGCGGGATCGGGATCCGTCCAGGAGGTCCGCAGCTTGGCCTCGCGCAGCGCCTTGCGCTGCCAGCCGGCGATCCGCTCCAGCCAGGCGCGCACGGCGGCCGGGTCGAGGGCGCGGACGTCGGCGCCCCAGGCCGAGGGCCAGGCGCCGACGAGGGTCTGGAGCAGCATGTAGCGGTCCGTCGCCGAGGGCGGGCCCGGAGGCAGGGTGCCGAGCCATTGGCCCGCGAGCTCGGCCCAGCGCCGCGGCATCTCCGTCAGCACCGCGAGGCGGGCGCGGACGTCCTCGCCACGCTTGTGGTCGTGCGTCGCGGTGGCGAGCATGGCCAGGGGCAGGCGCCGCGCCCGCCAGGCATTGCGCTCGTGGAAGCCCTCCACGCCGAGCACGCAGCGGCTCGGCCAGGCACCGACCTCGTTGCGCGACAGCAGCGGCCCGTGGCGGTAATGCAGCGTGTCCTCCAGGGACTTGGCGGCCAGCGGCGGCGTGAGCTGCTGCAGGCGGCGCAGCGCGGGGGCGGCACCCTCGGGCGGATGCCGCAGCCAGTCCATCCATATGTCCAGCAGCATCCGGTCGGCCGGCGACAGCGCCGGACGCGCGCGGCGCGCGGCCTCGTCCCATGCCGCGCGATCCGTGGCCGAGGGGCCGCCGTCCTCGGCGTAGCTGCGATAGACCGGAAAGCCGGCCAGCCACGCCTCGAGCACGCGCCGCAGCGCATCGGCGCTCCAGTCGCGCGCGCGCAGGTCGGCGCGGGCCACCGCCATCCAGGCGTCCACGGCGGCGCGGCGTTCGCTCGCGAGGTGGCGCTCGAGGAGGTGCCGGCGCAGCGCGCGCAACTGCGCGCGGGCGCTCTCGGGCGCGCCGCCGCAGGCGCGCCAGAAGGCCAGCAGCGGCCGGCGGGCCCGCGGCGCGTGCAGCAATGCCGAGACCTCGTCCATGAAATCGTAGCCGGTCGTGCCTTCCACGGGCCAGCGCTCGTCCAGTGCCTCCCGCGGCGCGAGGATCTTTTCCACCACCAGGTAGGGCTCGCGCGCCGGCGCGGCCCGCCGCAGCGCCGCGCGCAAGCGGCGGAGATAGACGCCGGGCTCGGCCAGGCCGTCGACGTGGTCCACCCGCAGCCCGTCGAGCACGCCCTCGCCGTACAGCCAGATGACCAGGGCGTGCGTCGCATCGAACACCGCCTCGTCCTCCACACGCACGCCCACCAGCTCGCTGATCTCGAAGAAGCGCCGCCAGTTCAAGCTCTCGGCCGCGGCGCGCCACCAGGCCAGGCGGTAATGCTGGCGCTCGAGCAGCGCGTGCAGGCGCGCGCGGCCGGCCTCGTCGCACGGGTCGTGGGCGTCCGGGATCGCCGCGGCATCCCCGGCGAGCGGCAGCGACTGGCCGCCGGCGCGCACGACGGCCGCGCCTCCCTCGATCGCCAGGCGGACGTCGCCGGCGGCCAGCGCGTCCCCGTAGGGCCGCGGGAGAATGGGCAGCAGCAGCCGCCCGCCGCCCGCCGCCCAGTCGATGTCGAAGACCCGCGCGTGGGCGCTGTCCGGGCCATGGCGGAGGACGTCGCGCCACCAGGGGTTGCGAGGATCGGCGGCCATGTGGTTGGGAACGATGTCGGCGATCAGCCCCATGCCCCAGGCGGCGGCGTCCCGGGCCAGGCGGCGCAGGCCGTCGATGCCGCCCAGTTCGTCGTTGACGCGGGTCGGGTCGATCACGTCGTAGCCGTGCGGCGAGCCGGGGCGCGCCTGGGTGACCGGCGACAGGTACAGGTGGCTCACGCCCAGGGCGGCATAGTGGCCGAGCACCGCGCGTGCGTCCTCGAACGTGAAGCCCGCGTGCAGTTGCAGGCGGGCCGTGGCGCGCGGCCTCATGCCTTTTTCCGGCCCCGGCGTATCGCGTCCAGCCCCTCGCGCCAGGGCTGCGTATCCAGGGCGCGCACGGTGTCGCCCGGCAGGCGGCGGCGCCAGTTGGGAAACTCATCGACCGTGCCCGGCACGTTGGGCGCTTCCAGCAGGCCGGCCAGGTCCTCCAGCGACGCCAGCATCAGCCCGCAGGGGGCGCTCGCCACGTGCGCCAGCAGCTTGGGCAGGGGCGCGACGGGCGGCGGCGGCCCCCGCTGGTCCAGGCGGCGCCACAGCATGGCGCGGTCCTTTGCACGGGCCGCGCACAGGGCCTCGAAGCTCTCGTCCGGCCCGAACAGGTCCGCCTCGCGGCGCTGCGCGATGTCGGTGCCTCGCCACCACCCGGCCAGCGTCGGCAGGTCGTGGGTGGTCGTCATGGCCACGGCATCGCGCGGCCAGCGGCTCACCGGCAGGAACGCCGGGGCGTCCTGGCGCGCGGGCGGCGGCGCGCGCATGAACCACAGTACGTTCATGCCGGCGATCCCATGGGCGCGCAGTTCCGCATCGAACCCCTCGGGCACGGTGCCGAGGTTCTCGCCGATGACCAGGCCGCCCCGCTGCCACGCCTCCAGGGCGGTCAGCGCCAGGAGCTCGCGCGCGGGCATGTGGAGATAGGCGCCGTCGGCGGCGTCGGCGCCTTCGGGCACCACCCAGACCCGCTGGAATCCCAGGATGTGGTCGATCCGCAAGCCGCCCGTGTGCTCGAGCACGGCGCGCAGCACGCCCAGGAAGGGCTCGTAGTGTTGCTGGCGCAGCGCCTGGGGCGAGAAGGCGGTGAGCCGCCAGACCTGGCCGCGCGGATTGTGGATGTCGGGCGGCGCGCCGATGGAGACGCCGCGCAGGAAGTGGTCCGGGCGGCTCCAGGCCTGGCTGCCGAAATGGCTGGCGCCCACGGCGAGGTCGCCCAGCAGGCCGATGCGCATGCCGGCCTCCCGCGCCGCGCGCTGGGCCGTGTCCAGGCTGCCGGCCGCCAGCCATTGCAGGAAACGATGGAAATCGATGTCCTGCTCGTGGCCGATCGCGTAGTCGCGTACCTCCGCCGAGCGGGGATCGCGCCATGGCAGGTCCCAGCTCGGCCAGGGCCGCGGCGTGCCCGACAGCCGGGCGTGCGAGGCGTGCAGGGATTCGAAGACCGCATGGTCGGTCAGCGCCTGGCCATGGAGATGCACGAAGGCCTGGTAATCCTCGCGCGCGGCATCGTCGCCGGCTTGGAACTGCTCGTGCAGCCTGCGCAGCAGCCGCATGCGCGCCTCGGCCGTGGCCGGCCAGTCGATCACCTCGGCGCCGTCGAGCGCGGCCCAGTCCGTCGGCGGCAAGGCCGCCAGGGCCGTGCGCACCGCCGCCTCGCCCAGCATGTCGGCCGGCGCGGCAAAGGCGGCGTTCCAGAACAGCCGGCTGGACGGGCAGTAGGGACTGCAGGCCGTTGGATCGGCGCTGAACATGGCGTGCACGGGGCTCAGGGCCAGCACGTCGGCGCCTTTCTGCGCCAGGCGCTGCGCGAGCCGCCGCACGGTCGCGAAATCCCCGTGGCCCCACGTCGCCGACAGCGGGTCGGGCGAGCTCGTGCGCAGGCTGTAGACCTGCGCCATCAGGCCCCACATGCGAGAGCGGAATATCCCCGGCGGCCGGCAGGCGCCCGCCGTGCCGCCGGGCGCGATCGCCAGCCTCAGCGTCTCGCCGCCGGGCAGGCGCAGCCGGTAGTATCCGGGATGCGAAGGGGCCTGCAGGGCGGCCCCCGCCGCGCGAGGCTCGGCGCGCACCGTGCGGGGCGGGGCTTCGTCGGAGCCTTCGCGGCTCATCAGGCAGTCGCCGATGGCCGCGGCGGGCAGCGCCAGGACTTCCCCCGCGCGCCCCACGACCAGATCGCCCGAGGCCACGGCCGCCTCCCGGCCGGCGAGCGCCGCCTCGCTGGCCTTGAGGTCGCCCAGCGTGGCGCATGCGAGGCCCATGGCGCTCAGCAAGGCCCGCAGCGTATCCACGCCGACGCGCCGGGGCCTCTTGTGCGCGTCGACCCAGTGTTCCTGCAGGCCCGCCCGCGCGGCGAGGGCCAAGACCGCCGCGTCGTCCACACGATCCTGGTTCATGGATTCTCCTCGATGAGGCACAGGGCGCAGTCGGACGACAGCTCGCCCTGCGCCAGGGCGGCCAGTCCCCCGGGAACCGATTCGTAGCGCAGCGAAGTGGCGTCCGGCGCGGCGGGCAGCAGGCCGACGGGCACTGCGCAGGGCCGGGAGCCCAGGTTGACGTAGAACGAGAGCCGTGCGCCATCCCCCAGGCGCCACGCGGCGCGCACGGACGCCGGGCCCAGGGCCTGCGCGCCGTCGGAGCGCGCCCCCCGCAGGCGAGGGGTCAGGCAGCGCGCGCGCAGGTCCAGCAGATGGACATAATAAGCCGTCCAGGCGCGATGGGCACCGTTGGAAGGCCAGGGACGGCAGGCCTCGAAGGTGGATTCGGCGTTCGGGTCGGGGAGGCCGTCCGGATCGCCGCGGAAATCCGGCATGGCCGCGAACTCGCGGGCGCGGCCGCGCCGCACCGCATCCGCCAGCGCGGGGTCCGCATGGCTGGTGAAATACAGGAAAGGCGTGCGCGCGCCGTATTCCTCGCCCATGAAGATCATGGGCACCATCGGCGAGAGCAGTTGCAGCGCGATGGCGGCGCGCAGGCGCTGTTCGTTCGCGGCCAGCACGGTGAGGCGCTCGCCGTGCGCGCGGTTGCCGGTCTGGTCGTGGTTCTGGAGAAAGCACACGAAGGCCGAGGGCGGCAGGTGCGCGCTCGGGGTGCCGCGCGGCTGCCCGCCGTGGTGATCCGAGGGCTGTCCCTGGTAATGCCATCCCTCGGACAGGCAGCGCGCGAGGACCCCGGCCGGGTCCCGGCAGTAATCACCATAGTAGCCATGCCGTTCGCCCGTCAGCAGGTGGTGCAGGACGTGGTGGAGGTCGTCGTTCCATTGCGCGTCGTAGCCGGCTTCGAGGAGGCGCGCGCGATTGGCGTCGTCCTCGATCACGAGGTGCACGCGGCGGCCGGGCAGCCGGGCGCGCAACCGCCGTGGCAGGGTGCGCAGCCAGGCTTCGTCGGCGATGGCATGGACGGCGTCCAGGCGCAGGCCGTCGAAGCGGAATTCATCCAGCCACCGGATGGCGCTGTCCTCGAAGAACCGCTGCACGGCGGGCTGGCGGAAGTCGATCGCCGCCCCCCAGGGCGTGGACTCGTCCTGGCGGAAGAACGAGCGCGCATAGCGCGCGAGGTAGTCGCCGTCCGGCCCGAAATGGTTGTAGACCACGTCCAGCATGACGCCGATGTCCAGGCTGTGGGCGCAGTCGATCAATTGCTTGAGCGATTCCGGGGGACCGTAGGCGCGATCCGGCGCATAGGGCAGCACGCCGTCGTATCCCCAGTTGCGGGGGCCCGGGAAATCGGCGATGGGCATCAGTTCGATCAGATTGACGCCGAGCGAGGCGAGCTCGGGCAGGCGTTCTCGCAAGCCCGCGAAGCCGCCGGCCAGGCCCGCGTGGACTTCGTAGATGACCGACTCCTCCCACGGCCGCGGCCGCCAGTCCGCATGGCGCCAGGGATAGGGGGCGGGATCGGCCACGATGCTGTCGCCGTGGACGTCGCCGTCCTGCAGGCGAGATGCCGGATCCGGCATCCGCGTGCCGTCGGCCAGCCGATAGTGGTAGTGCGTGCCCGGAGGGCAGTCCGGCACCCGGTGCTCGGCGTGGCCCGTAGCGTCCGGGACCACGGGCAGGGGCGGGCGCCCCTCGACGCACAGATCCATTCCCGCGGGCGCTTCCGGCGCCCAGATCCGGAACAGCGTGCTCCCGCCCTCCAGGGCGAAGGCGCCCCAGCCGAACGATTCGGCGGTGGTGTCGAGCGGGGTAAGGATGAAATCGGAGGAAGGCGCGCTCATGGCTTGGTGCTCCCGGTATCCGGCGCCGCCGACAGCAGCACGACGCCATGGGCCTCCACCCGGATGGGGCCTCGCGGGCGGGAGGCGGCGGGCCATGGCGTGGACGAGTCCAGTTCCAGGGACCAGTTCAGCGACGGGGCCGGCAATTCGAAAGCGTGGGGCTCGGCGCCGGGATTGAGCAGCAGCAGCGTCACGTCGAGCGTCCCGTCGGGCCGCGCCGCGGCGCGTCGCAGGGCCAGCGGCCGGCGCTCGCCGTCGTCCCAGCCCTCGGGCGCCAGCGGCTGGCCGTCCGGCTCGAAGAACGTCGCGCGCGCGACGCCGGGCGCGAGCTCGGCCGCCGGATCCTCGTAGCGACCGGCGTGCAGGCTGGGGTGCGCGCGCCGCAGGGCGGCCAGGCGGGCCACGTAGGACGAGAGCGCGCCGCCCTCGGGCGAGCCGGCCTGGTTCCAGTCCAGCCAGGACAGCGGGCCGTCCTGGCAGTAGGCGTTGTTGTTGCCCGCCTGCGAATTGCCGAACTCATCGCCGGCCAGCAGCATCGGCGTGCCGTCGGCAAAGAACAAGGAGGCGAGCAGGGCCCGCGCCACGCGGCTCCGCGTCTCCAGGACGGCGGGATCGTCGCTCGGGCCTTCGGCGCCCCAGTTCGCGCTGAAGTTGTCGGCGTGCCCGTCGCGGCCTTCCTCTCCATTGGCCTCGTTGTGGCGCTCGGCATAGGCCACCAGGTCGGCCAGTGTGAAACCGTCGTGCGCGGCCACGAAATTGATGCTGGCCCAGGGGCGTCGGTGGCGACGGTCGAAAAGTGGCCGCGAACCGCTCAGCGCCTCGGCCATCCCGCGGCGCTGGCCGGCGTCGCCGCGCCAGTATCGCCTCGTGCCGTCGCGGAACACGCCGTTCCACTCCGCGAAGCTGGGCGGGTGGTTGCCGAGCTGGTAGCCGCCCGGCCCGAGATCCCAGGGTTCCGAGATCAGCTTCAGGCGCGAGAGGACGGGGTCCTGCAGGATGGCGTCGAAGAATCCCGAGCCCGGATCGAAGCCGCCGCCTTCGCGGCCCAGCGTCGCGCCCAGGTCGAAGCGGAAGCCGTCGACGCCATACGAGCCGGCCCATTCGCGTAGGGAATCCATCACCATCTGCAGTACGCGCGGATGGGACAGGTTGACCGTGTTGCCGCAGCCGGTGTCGTCGATGTAGTGGCGCTCGTCGCCCGGGATCAGCCGGTAGTAGCTCGCGTTGTCCAGGCCGCGCCAGGACAGCGTCGGCCCCCATTCATTGCCTTCGCAGGTGTGGTTGTAGACCACGTCCAGCAGGACCTCGATGCCCGCGGCGTGCAGCCGCCGGATGGCCTGGCGCAGCTCGTTGGGGCCCTGCGGCGTATAGGCCGGCTCGGGCGCGAAGTAGGCGAGCGTGCTGTAGCCCCAGTAGTTGCGCAGGCCGCGCTCCAGCAGGTGGCGGTCCTGCAGGAAGGCGTGCACCGGCATCAGCTCGACGGCGGTGGCGCCGAGCCGGGCGAGGTGGTCGATGAAGCGGCGGTCGCCCAGCGCGGCCGCGGTGCCGCGCATGGGCGGCCTCAGGTCCTCGCGGGTCATGGAGGCGCCGCGCACGTGGGCCTCGTAGATGATGGTGTCGGCCCAGGGCGTGCCGGGCGGCCTGGAGTCGCCCCAGTCGAAGGGCAGCCGGGTGGTCACCACGGCCTTGGGCATCAGCGGCGCGCTGTCGCGCCGGTCCAGGCTCAGGTCGCCGCGGGAATGGCCGACCCGGTAGCCGAACAGCGCGTCGCCCCAGCGCAGCGGGCCGTTCAACCGGCGGGCGTAGGGATCCAGCAGGAGCTTGGCGGGATTGAAGCGGTGGCCGTGCGTCGGCGCGTAGGGGCCGTGCGCACGGTAGCCGTAGACCAGGCCGGGCTCGGCCTCGGGCAGGTAGCCGTGCCAGATCTCGTCCGTGCATTCGGGCAGCGGGACGCGGCGCAGTTCCTTGCGGCCCCTGGCGTCGAACAGGCACAGGTCGATGCGCGTGGCGTTGCCCGAAAAGACCGCGAAGTTCACGCCCAGGCCGTCGCTCGTCGCCCCCAGGGGATAGGGCTGGCCGGGGGACAGCGGCGCGCCGAGATGGCCGTCCATCATGGCTCCACCGGCGCGGGGGGCAGGCGCCAGATCCCGTAGGGGGCCTCGGGCACGAGCCGTGCGCGGGCCCAGCCGTCCCCCCAGTGCTCCTGCGCGCCGGTCAGCAGGTTCTCGGCGCCCGTCGGGCCGTCCAGGCGCGCGCCGGCGTCCACGGGCCGCTCGGGATCGAGGTTCACCATCACCAGCAGCACGTTGCCGCCGTCCGGTGCCCAGCGCACGTAGGCGAGCACCGACGGCGGTTCGGACGGCAGGCCGCGGTAGCCGCGATGGCCTTGCAGGGCGGGGTTGGCGCGGCGGATCTCGTTGAGGCGGGCGATCTCGGCGCGGATGTTGCCCGGCGCATGCCAGTCGCGCGGGCGCAGCTCGTATTTTTCCGAATTAGCGTATTCCTCGCGACCGGGCAGCGGCTCGGCCTCGCACAGCTCGAAGCCGCTGTACACGCCCCAGAGCCCGGCGCTGGTGGCCGCTAGCGCGGCGCGCGCGAGAAAGCCGGGCCGGCCGTGGCCTTGCAGGTAATGGGGATTGATGTCAGGCGTATTGACGAAGAAATGCGGGCGAAAGAACTCCGCCAGCGGCGGGCGCGACAGCTCCGCCAGGTAGGCGTCCAGCTCGCCCGCCTCGTTGCGCCAGGTAAAGTAGGTGTAGGACTGCGTGAAGCCGATCTTGCTCAGCCGGTGCATCATGGCCGGCCGCGTGAAGGCTTCCGAGAGGAATATCGCGCCGGGCTCGCGGGCCTGCACCTCCGAGATCATCCAGTGCCAGAAGGGCAGCGGCTTGGTGTGCGGATTGTCGACGCGAAAGATGCGCACGCCGTGCGCCATCCAGAACAGCACGATGTCGCGCAGCGCGCGCCACAGCGCGGGCTTGCGCCGCCATTGCGGCGGACCGCCGTAGAATTCCACGTTCACGATGTCCTCGTATTTCTTGGGCGGGTTCTCGGCATGGCGCAGCGAGCCGTCCGGCCGCCACTGGAACCAGTCCGGATGATCGCGCAGCCAGGGGTGGTCTGGCGAGCACTGGATGGCGAAATCCAGGGCGATCTCCAGTCCTTCCGCCCGCGCCGCGGCGACCAGCCTGTCGAAATCGGCCAGCGATCCGAGCAGCGGCTCCACGGCGTCGTGCCCGCCCTCCGGCGAGCCGATGGCGTAGGGGCTGCCGACATCGCCGGGCTGCGCCGCGGGGTGGTTGTCGCGGCCCTTGCGGTTGGTCCGGCCGATCGGATGGATGGGCGTGAGATACAGCACGTCGAAGCCCATGCGGCGGATGTCCGGCAGGCGGCCCATCACGTCTTCCAGGGTGCCGTGGCGCCCCGGCTCGGGCGACTGAGAGCGCGGAAAGAGCTCGTACCAGCTCCCGTAGCGGGCCTGCGCGCGATCCACCCGCAGCGGCATGGCCGGCGAGGCGCAGGCGAAGGGCCGCTCGCCGGGGTGGCGCAGCAGCGTCGCCAGCGGCTCGGCCAGTAGCTGCTCCACTAGGCGCGCGTCCGGCGGCCCGCCCCGCGTCCCTTCGAGGGCCGCCAGCGCCGCGCGGGCGGGCGCCCATTCGGGTCCGTCCTCGCCCGCTGCGGCCGCGGCCTCGAGCACGCGAGCCAGCCACAACTCGCCTTCGCGCAAGGAGAGGCCGAGGTCCTGGCCGGCCTCGAATCCCACCCGCCACGCATGGCGAAAGCCTGCCCAGTCGTCGAGCCAGGCCTGGATGCGGTATTCATGGGCGCCGACCCGATCGGGGCGGCATTCGGCGCGCCAGCGGTCATTGCCCAGCGGCGACATGGGCACGCGGCGCCACGCCTCCTCGTCGCAGGCCCGCCAGCACAGGTCGACCGCCAGCGGCTGGTGGCCGTCCACGAAGACGTCGGCTTCGACGCGCAGCATCTCGTGGACGATGCGCTTGACCGGCCAGGCCCCACCGTCGACGGCGGGGGCGACGTTCTCGATGCCGATGCGCGGCACGCGCGAAGCCGTGGCCGGGGCGAGGGCCGGGGCCCTGGCCGGCTTTCCCACCGGCCGGGCGGCACCCCACTCGATCAGGGCCCAGCCCTGCGCGGGCAGCCGCCCGCCCGCCTCGGCGGGCGCCGGGGCGCCCGGCGGCAGCAGGGCGTCCAGCGCCGGCAGGTCCAGCACCGCTGGCCGCCCGGGCTCGGGCGCGAGGGCCAGCACCACGCCGGTGCCCGCCGCGTCCCGGCGCAGCAGGACCGTGGCCCTACCGCCGCGTCCGCCCACGGCGCGCAGCGGACCCTGCAAGGCCGTGCGGCGGCGCCAGTCCATCACCGGCGCCAGGGCGGCGCAGGGCCCGGCGCGTCCGTCGAGGACGATGCCGTCGCCGCTGACGGCCGCGGCCCACAGCCGCCGGGGATCCGTGCCCGCGCCCGGGTAGGCCAGCACCGGGGCCAGGTCCCGCAGCCGCGCGTCCTCCTCGGCCAGCCAGTCGGCGCGGCAATCCCACCAGGCCAGCGACGACACCACCCAGTCGAAACCCGCGTCGCGGCGCACTGCCAGTTCCTCCGACGCCATGCCGGGGGTCCAGGCGATGAGGCTCAGCGCGGGATGCGCGGCGCGCAATCCGGCCAGCAGCTCGCGCCAGACCGCTGGCGCCAGGCCCTGCGGCCGGACGAAGCAGAAGCCCGCCACGCCATGCCCGGCCCAGGACGAAAGGCGCGCCTGCCAGGCCTGCAGGAAGGCCTCGGACGGCGTGTCCACGAGCGGCGGGGCATCGAGGGCCGCCCGCGGCGGGCGCGGATCCAGCAGCACTTCCAGGTAGCACCCCAGGCCGGCATCGTCCAGCCGGACGGCCGCCTCGGCGATGCGCGCGCCCGGCGATTCCTCCGTGTCCTCCGGCATCCCCTCGTCCCGCGGCGCCTCCGGGACGGCCGGACCCAGCGCCTGCCGCGGCAGGCCGAGGCCCGGAGTCACGGGCGCCAGCACGGCGGTGGCGCCGACGGCGCTCCAGCCGGCCGCGTCCTCCGCGGCGCGAGCGAGCGAGGGCAGGCGCACGATACAGGGGGGAAAACGGCCGGGGTCGGTGAAAAGCGGCATGGGTTCCTCGCCTCCGTCACTCGGGGTCGCGCTGGAGACGCACCACGCGCTCCACCGGCAGCAGGGCGACGCCGCGCGCGGCGAAGGCGCGCAGGATGCCGAGGTTGATGTTCTGCTGGATGTCCATGTAGTGGTTGTAATCGGCGCTCATGACGTAATAGACGGCCTCCAGTTCGAGCGCCCAGTCGGCGAAGCGGGCGATGTGCGCGCGGTCGTAGCGCGTGTCCGGCTGCGCCTCGATCTGCGCGCGCACGTCGCCGGGCAGGGCCTCGAGGGCTTCCAGCGGCGTGCCGTAGGGCACCCGCAATGTGAACACGACGCGCCGCTGCTCCATGCGCTTGTAGTTCTGGATGGTCTGCTTGAGCAGCTCGGTGTTGGAGCAGACGATCTGTTCGCCGCCCAGGCTGCGGATGCGGGTGGTCTTCAGGCCGATGTGCTCGATGCTGCCGGCCACCGGGCCGAACACGATGAAATCGCCGACCTCGAAGGGCTTGTCCAGGCCGATGGAGATCGAGGCGAACAAATCGCCCAGGATGGTCTGCACCGCGAGCGCGATGGCCACGCCCCCGATGCCCAGGCTGGCCACCAGCGCGGTGATGTTCACGCCAAGGTTGTCCAGCACGGCCAGCAGGGCGACCACCCACACGGCCGTGCGCAGCAGGTAGGAGAGCAGGGTGACCGTCACGCGGCTCGCGCCCGCGCGCGTGGCGACGATGGACAGCGCGGACATGCAGGCGACGTCCAGCCACAGCGCGGCCTGCACGGCGAGCAGCGCGAACCACAGGTGCGCGTCCACCCAGTCGGTCCACGGGAAGACGGCCCCGCTCACGCGCGCGGCGACGAGGATGGCGAGGAGGGCGAGGACCGCGCGGCTGCTGCGCGCGAGGACCGCCACCAGCGCATCCGCGTAGGGATGGCCGCCCGAGTCTCGGGCGCGGCCCGCGCGGCCGCGCAGGGTGTTGAGCACCGCCATCAGGGCGAAGTAGAGGACCGCCGCCAGCATGGCCGCGGCGAACCAGGCCCCCCAGATCGCGCCGTAGCGGGCATTCAAGTCGGCGAGCAGCATGTCAGCGACCCTCCGCCTTACGGTCCGCGTCCGGCGCGCGCAGCACGCTGATGTTGCCGTCGGCCTCGATGTAGGCGCGGCGCACCTGGGCCAGGTCCTCGATGCCCTTGAGGCGCAGCTCGCTCATCAGTTCGTCCCGGGTGATGTATTCCCGGCGCATGTTGCGGTGCTCGATGGTCCCGTCGCGCACGAGGCAGACCCGGCTGGTCGTCAGCAGCCGGGCGAGCGGCGGGGCCCAGTAGCCCAGGCGGTCCACGGCGATGGTCCAGCCCACGATGGTGCCGACCAGGATCATCCCGTCGAGCACCGAGGTGTACTCGCCCGCCATCCCGTTCTGGGCCGCGTCGGCGATCAGCACCAGCACCAGCATGTCGGCCACGCCGAGCGAGCCGATGTCGCGTCGCCCCGCCACCCGGAGCAGGATGAAGATGAACCAGTACATCGCGCTGCCGCGGACTATGATTTCCAGGGGCGGGACCGAGAGGGAAAACATCCCGGCCCAGTTCGGGCTCGTGAAGAAACTCATGTCCGGGCGTGCTCCTCTTGCCAGAGCGCGTGGTAGTGCACGATGCGCAGGATGGCGTAGTCCGCCGCGAAGCGTCGCACGGCGTTGCGGCCGCCGCTGAACCGGCGGGTCTCGACGAACAGCGCGGGCTCGGCGCCGGCCGCCGGCCCGCGCAGCAGCCAGGCGTAGCACTGCGTGCCCGCCGGCACGCCGTCCGCCCCCTCGTCGGCCACGCCGGTGTTGGCCACGATCACATTGGCCTGCGCGCGCTCGGCCGCGCCCAGCGCCATGGCGCTCGCCACGGCGGTGCTGGTCAGGTTGTGGTGGGCGAGGACCTCCTCGGGGACGCCGAGGCAGTGGCGCTTGGCCTGCGGGGAATACACCACGAAGGCGCATTCCAGCAGGGCGCCCGCCCCCGGCACCTCGGCCAGGCGCGAGGCGATGAGGCCTGCCGTGCAGGATTCGGCGGTGGCCAGCGTGAGGCCATGGCGCGTCATGTAGCACACCACGTTCTCGGTCTCGGTCATCAGCCGTTCTCCATCATGCCGCCCCGCATGGCGCCCACACGGGCGCCGGTGACCATTTCGGTGATCCAGTTCACCAGCAGGGCGGTGTAGGCGCGCTGGGCGTGCTTGTCCGTGAGCGCGTGGTCGGCGCCGTCGACGATGCGGTGGGTCAGCGAGTGCGCGCGCCGGAAGGCCGAGCGATAGCTCATGATGGTCGAATGCGGGATGAAGTCATCGTGCTCGGACTCGACGATGAGCACATCGCCCTGGAAGCCGGCGCAGGCCGTCAGGGCCCGGTTGCCCTCGGGCTCCACATGGCCGCTGCGGTAGGAACGCAGGATGTCGCGGTTGAGCTGGTCCTTGGGCATGAACCACTCGTCGTCGCGATACAGCGCGGGCACGTGCAGCCCCAGCCAGCGCACCTTGCGCAGCCCGGACAGGATGGCCGCCAGATAGGCGCCGTAGCTGCTGCCCACGACCGCGACCTCGCCGCTGTCGAGCGCGGGATGGGCGGCCAGCTTGTCGTAGGCGGCCATGGCGTCGCGCAGGTTGTCGTCGCGCGAGACCTGGCGCCGCTGCGCCTCGGTCGCCGCATGGCCGCGCAGGTCGAAGGTCAGGCAGATACAGCCCAGGGCCGCGATGCCGCGCGCCCGCGACAGGTCGAATGCCTGCCTGCCGCCCCAGCCATGGATGAACAGCACGCCGGGCACCTTGCTGCGCGGCGTCAGGAAAGTGCCTTCCAGCATATCGTCGCCCACTTCGATTTGTATCGCGTCGCTATGTGCCACCATGCGCCTCCTTCGCCATGTCGCCGGCCCGGCGGCTGCTGCGCCGGCCGGGCCGTCCCGTTCGCCGCGCCTTGGGCAGCGCGACGACGGTGCCTCAGCAAGCGGCGTGCCCGAAGGCGTGGCGGGCACGCAACTTGCGGTGGAGGGCGCGGACATCCACCGGAGATTCCCCCATGCGCCTCGCCACCGACACGCCGGCACCCCGGCCAGCCGCCTATCCGCGGTTCACCCCGCGATTCGCGCCGGTTTCGCACCCAGCCGCCGCCCTCAACCCCCAAACCATGCTGCTGCCGGCGGCCCTGCGCGAGCGCGTGGCGCACCGGATCGAAGGGCTGGAAGCCCTGCACTGGTGCAGCCGCCTGTGGCGGCGCGATGCGGCGCTGTGGACCGGCGCCGACGAGGACCGCTGGCTGGGCTGGATCGATCCCGCACGGCAGGCGGAGGCGATGCGGCGCTACCTTGGGCCGTGCGCGCGCCTGCGGGCCGAGGGCTGGACCGACGCGGTGCTGCTGGGCATGGGCGGGGCGAGCCTCGGCGCGCACGTGCTCGGCCGCATGCTGGGGCCGGCGCCGGACGGCCTGCGGCTGCACGTGCTGGATTCCACGAACGCCGGCCAGGTGCGCGCCTTGCAGGCGCGGGTGCCGGTCGAGCGCAGCCTCTACATCGTGGCGAGCAAATCCGGGACCACGCTCGAATCCCTGCTGCTGGCGCGGCATTTCCATGCGCAGGCCGCGGCCCTGGAAGGAGAGGAACGCGCGGGGCGGCGCTTTTGCGCCATCACGGATCCCCGCACGCCGCTGCACGAGCGGGCGGAGGCGCAGGGCTATGCCGCCGTGTTCTTCGGCGATCCGTCCATCGGCGGGCGCTACTCCGTGCTGTCGCCGTTCGGCATGGTGCCGCTCGCCCTGATGGGCTTCGATCCCATCGCCTTCCTGCACGAAGCCGACGCGATGCGGCGCCATTGCGGTCCGCAAACCGCGGGCCGCGCCAATATGGGCCTGAGGCTCGGCGCCCTGCTGGGCGAAGCGGCGCGGATGGGGCGCGACAAGGTGACCTTCCTCCCGAGCGGCGGCCTGGAGCCGCTGGCCCAGTGGCTGGAGCAGCTCCTGGCCGAGTCCACCGGCAAGGACGGGCGCGGCCTGGTGCCCGTGCTGGGCGAGCCGCTCGGGCGTCCCGAGCACTACGGCCCAGACCGCCTGTTCGTCTTTCTGCGCGGTCCCGATGCGCTGCCCGGCGACGACGAGGCGCGGGTGGCCGAGGCCCTGGCCCGCGCGGGGCACCCCGTGCTGCGCATCGAGGTCGCCTCGCCCCAGGGCGTGGCGCAGGAATTCTACCGCTGGCAGTACGCGACCGCGGTGGCTGGCCACGTCCTCGGTGTGCATCCCTTCGACCAGCCCGACGTCGAGGCCTCCAAGGCCCGGACGCGCGCACTGCTCGCGCAGCGGCCCGATGCCGCGGCCCGCCTCTCGCCCCCAGCCGCCGCATGGCGCAGCGGCAGCCTGCTGGTGGAGGCCGGGGCTCGGGATGCGGGGGACGGGCGGGCGGGCTTGGAGGCTGCCTTGGCGCGCTGGCTGCGCTGCCCGCCGGGCGGTTATCACGCCTTGCTGGCCTATCTGCCCCGCGATCCGCGTACCGAGGCGTGGCTGTGCCGGTGGCAGCGGGCGCTTCGCGATGCCGGTGGTGACGCGGTGACGGCCGCTTTCGGGCCGCGCTACCTGCATTCCTGCGGCCAGCTCCACAAAGGCGGGCCAGCCGGCGGCGCCTACCTCTTCATCCGGATGGCGGACGAGGCGGCCGCCGGGGACGATTCCTGCGAGGCCCTCACCGCCTGCCATGCGGCGCAGGCGGAGGCCGACATGCAAGAGCTGTGCGCACGCGGGCGCTGCTGCCTGTCGGTGCGCTTCACGGCCGGCCTGGAACGAGGGCTGGAGGACCTGTCCCGGCTGCTGACGGAAGCCCTCGCGGCTTCGCCTGTCGCTCGAGGCGCGGCTTCGGATAGAGCGCATGCGATCCATTCGGCCACCCAAACCGGGATTTCGGACGGGGCGCTCACAGCCGAGCCTGGCGATCAAAGCGCGATTTCTGCGGCGAGCGGCACGTGGTCGGACAGCCGCGACCAGATGCGGGAGGCCTGAGGCTCGGGCCGCGAGCCGCGCACGCCGCGCACGTAGATGCGGTCCAGCCGCAGGGAGGGCCAGAACGCCGGGTAGCTGCGCGCTGGCCGGCCGAAATGCCGCGTAAAGACCTCCTGCATGGCGTAATTTTCCAGGATGTGGTTCGCTCGCAGCCGCCAGTCGTTGAAGTCGCCCGCGACCAGCAGGGGCTCGTTCGGCGGGATGTGGTCGGCGATCAGCTCGCACAGCCGCTGCAACTGGTGGCGCCGGTGGCTCTCGCGCAGGCCCATGTGCACGCACACCGCGTGCAGGGGCACCGGCAAGTCGGGCGGCTGCAGCACGCAATGCAACAGCCCGCGAGGCTCCGGCCCCGCCACGCTCACGTCGTGGTTGACATAGCTGACGATGGGGTAGCGCGACAGCACCGCGTTGCCATGGTGGCCCTCCGGGTAGACGGCATTGCATCCATAGGCGTAGTCCGACCACACGCTGTCGGCCAGGTATTCGTACTGCGACAGTACCGGCCAGTCGGCCAGGCGCTCGGCATGGCCCGCGTGGGCGCCCACCACCTCCTGCAGGAACACGATGTCCGGCGCGGCCCGCAGCAGCGCCGTGCGCAGATCGCTCAACATGAAACGCCGGTTGAAGCTGGTGAATCCCTTGTGCGTATTGACCGTGAGCAGTTTCACGGCCGGGCCGCCGCCGTCGAGCGCACGATGCATGCCGCCTCCATGGATGGCCTGGAAATTCCTTACAAATTTCCGCAAGCGATGTGCCCACACACTCAGGACGGAGGCGTGGGCGAGGGACCGTCGGCGGCCTGGTGTCTCGGAGAGGAAGAGCCGCTGGCTACCGCACGGCTCTGGGCAGCAGGCAGAGAGCCGCTGGCCTGGGGGCGACTGGCGGCATCCCGGCCCCCGGCGGCGTAGTAACGGGCCAGCGCCTGGATCTCGGCCTCGGTCAGGCGGCTGGCGAAGGCCCGCATCACGCCACCGTCATCGTTGGCGCGCGACCCCTCGCGCATGGCCCGCAACTGCGTCTCGATGTAGGCGGATGGCTGGCCCGCCAGGCGCGGCAGCAGCTCGCCCGCGCCCGCACCGCGCGCGCCATGGCAATTGGCGCAAGCGGGCAGGGCGCGCGCACCATCCCCGACCGTATCCAGCCGCACGGCGACGTCCTCATCCCTTTGCGAGGAGCCGCTCGTGGACGGCGCGGTGACGTCCCCGTCCTTTTGGGAGGGGTCGCTCGCAGACGGCGGGGAGCCGGCCGTCGGCCGCTGCGGGCTGGCCGTGGACTGCGCGGAGCGCGCCTGTGCAGGGGCGGTTGCGGACCGCGGCGAGGCGGGCAGGGTGGCGTAGTAGGCAGCCAGCGCGCCGATCTCCGCGTCGTCCAGGCTGCGCATGATGCCGGTCACGATCGGCTGCTTGCGCGCGGCGGAGCGGAAATCGAGCATCTGCTTGGCCAGATAGGGCGCCGCCAGTCCGGCGAGGCTGGGGATCTCCCCGACCGGATCGGCGACGCCGGCGGGGCCGTGACAGGAGGCGCAGGCCTGTATCCCGCGCGCGGCCTCGCCTTCGAGCGCCAGCCGCCGGCCCAGTTCGGCATCGGCCGCCCGCAGCGTCGCCTCCCAGGCCGGGGCGGGCGCGATGAAACCTTCACGCCGCGGCGCGGGCGGCGGCCCGATGGCGGACGCCGCCGCCGCAGGCGCCGGCGAGGCCGGGAGAGCGGGCGGATCCGCCTGTGAAGGCGGCAGGCTCGCCGAAGGAGCGGCCGGGCCCGCCGGCGGCGCGGCCTGCCCTCCCGCCGGGGTCGCCGCGGCGCGCGCCGGGATCGGCGTGCCTTCCAGGCCGGCGTCGGCCCAGACGCGGTAGACCGCGGCGGCCAGGGGCAGCAGCGGGCCGGCGCAGATCAGCGCCAGCACGGCCACCATGGCGCGCGAAGGGCGGTTCATGCGGGCCGTCCCTTGCCCGCCAGGGGCCCAGGCTGGCGCATGTAGTCGCGCTCGATGTGGTCGGCGATCCAGTAGGCCGTGGCGCCCACCGTGCCGGTCGGGTTGTAGCAGGAATTTTGCGGAAAGAGCGCCGCGCCCGTGACGAAGACATTCGGGACGTCCCAGCATTGCCCGTAGCGGTTGACCACGCTGCTGCGGGGATCATCGCCCATCGCGGCGCCGCCCGTCAGGTGCGTCGACTGGTAGGCGGTGGCGGTGAAGGGCTTCTTGCGCGGGCCGGGTTCGCTGCGGATCACGCCGCGCATGGCGCGGCCGATCTCGTCGGCCCTGGCCGTCAGGAAACGCGACATGCGGATGTCGTTGTCCGGAAAATCGTAGGTGATGCGCAGCAGCGGCAGTCCCCAGGCGTCGCGGTAGGTCGGATCCAGGCTCAGGTAGGCGCCGCGCCAGGGCTGGGCCGCGCCCGTGATCGTGATCGAAGCCGAGTGGTTGTAGTAGCGCCGCACGGCTTCCTTCCAGGCCGCGCCCCAGGCCGGCGTGCCGGAGGGCACCGGGTGGTAGCTGATCGGCGCGCCGCTGACGACCTGGACCTGGATGTAGCCGCCGCCCACGAAACCCAGCGGGCCGTGGTCGAAATTGTCGGCGCAGAAATCGTCCATGGTCACCGCCGCCGCGCCGGCGCCCATGAAGGGATTCAGGTGCACCGATTCGTCGAAGAACAACCCCACCCCCGAGGTGGTCTGGTGCGTGTAATTGCGGCCCACCACGCCTTCGCCGGTGGCGGGGTCGTAAGGTTGCCCGATGCCCGAGAGCAGCAGGAGGCGCACATTGTTGATGCCGAAGGTGCACAGCACCACCAGCTCGCCCGGCTGGAAGCACTCGGTGCCGGCGGCATCCACGTAGCTCACGCCCCGGGCGTGCTTGCGGTCTGCGTCCAGTTCGACGCGCAGCACGTGCGCGCCGGTGCGCAATTCAAAGCTCGGCAACTCGAGCGCCACCGGCAGGACGCAGACCTGCGGCGAGGCCTTGGCGAAATGCTCGCAGCCGAAGTTCGAACAGAAGCCGCAATAGACGCAGGCGCTCATCTGGAGACCCTCGGAATTCACGTAGGGCCGCGTGCAGAGCGCCGAGGGCTGCACATAGGGATGGTAGCCGAGCGCGCGCGCCGCTTCGCCGAACAGCGCCGAGGCGTAGGGCACTTTCATGGGTGGATTGGGATAGGGCCGCGAGCGCCAAGGCTCGAAGGGATTGCCGCCGGGCTGCCGCTCGCCCTTGATGTTGCCGGCCTGCCCGGAGGCGCCGATCAGGTAGTCGAAACGGTCGAAAAAGGGCTCCAGCTCGTCGTAGCTCAGCGGCCAGTCCTGGCAGTCCAGCTCATCGTCGAAGATTCCCGCCCCATAGCGCTCGATAT
>Ga0180216_1001002_pt1 | contig 26583 bp, 33 predicted proteins | sample eDN3rd37CBELigMG_FD_128879 | JGI IMG/M metagenome (GOLD analysis project Ga0180216, IMG submission 128879) | Enriched Miracle-Growth compost microbial communities from Emeryville, California, USA - eDNA 3rd pass 37_C BE-Lig MG (version 2)... ... | reverse complement strand
GGTGGGGGCCGCCGGCGCGGGTGCGGGGGTTGGGCCGGCGGTGTCCCCCCGCCCGCCCCCGGCGGCCCCCCCCCCCCCCCCCGCGCGCAAGCGTTGTCGGCCCGTTCAGCGCTCGGCCACGGCGGCGCAGGGAGCGTGCTCTCGGTGGGTGCGCACCTCCATTTCCGGCCGCAGGTTGTGCATGAGCACCGAGTTGCGCATGGTCTTCACGACCAGCGGCAGCAGCGCGAGGCGCGTGAGCACCGTCACCAGCGCGACGGTGCCGTACCACGGCAGGCCCGTGGCCGCGTGCGTAAAGTCCAGCAGGTTCTCCACCAGGCCGACCGGCCTACGCCACAGCGCGCGGGGGAGCTCTGGGCGGGATAGGCGAACGTGAGCCAGCGCTGCTCCCCTCGGCGTGCTGCCCGTCCCGCCCCTGCCGCAGCAACGTACGTATGCCACGAGCCGAGGCCGAGCGCCGTCAGGTCGCTGGTCGGGGCGATCGCCGCCGCCTGCTGGGCGACCTGCTGCGCCGTGTCGACCACGACGGGCGTGCCCGCGGACGCCGCCGCCTCGCCCCCGGGAACGCTCGCCGCGTCCGCATGGACCTGCGCGGGCAGCGTTACGTTCAGCGTCGGTGCTTGGGGGAGGCGCTGCGGGTGAGCCCGCCTTCCGCCGCCAGCATCGGCACCGGCATCGCGGCCACGTGCGCAGGTGCCGAGCGTACCACGCGGCCCGTGCCGAATCGGCGGTGCGCCGCCGCGCCCACCGCGAGCGGCGTCAGCGTCCACTGGCCCGCCGCCGCTGCCTGCAGCGCGGGCTGCCGCAGCGGCGTCGGCGCCGCCGTCCGTGCCGCCTGTGGGGCGCGCGTGCATCGGGGAGGCCACATGGCCGCTCGCTGGCATGAGGAACCGTCCGCCCTGGGCCTCGCCCGGCACCCCTGGGCGGCCCCTCGGGTGCCACGTACCCGCACCGCTGCCGCCGCTGCCGGCCTGGCGAGCACCGCGAAGGTGGCGGCCGGGGCGGCCGGGCCGCGGGGCCCGCGCCCGAGCACGGCCGTGAGCGCACGGCCGCGGAGCGCGATCGACGCCATGTCGCGGCGCGCTGCGGTTGATGGCCGAGGTGCGATATGAACGGAGGATGCGGCCGAGGGCGGCGGTCTACTAAAGACGAGCGCTGTACAAGGACGCGGGGCGGCGTATGTGTACAAGAGGTGGCTAGGCGGTGCTGGTGCGCTGCTTGAAGACGGCGTCCGCGACGGCCTTGTGCTCGGCAGCCCGCGCCTGCTTTTTCTCCTGGATGGCCGCGAGGAGGTTGGCCGCGATGGGGCCATGCGGCTTGCCTGCGACCGCGATGCCGGCCGCGACAGCGAGGCGCAGCGGAGGCGCACAGGCCTGCGTTAGCAGCCGCGGCGGCCGTACGAAGCGGGCGCGTCGTGCGCGGCGGCCGTACTGGGCGTGCCCTTCTTGCCGGCCTTGGCGGCCGCGGGCGACGCTGCGGACGGCGGGGCGGCCGCCTTGAGCGCCGCCTTTGCGACCTTTTCCTTGCGCGTCGGGCGCTTGAGCGCCTTGGCCGACTTGCCCATGGTCGCGGGTCCAGCGGGCCGACGGGCCGAGGTGGCGGATGGAGGGAGAAGGGAGCGGCGGCGTTTGACGGCGCGGCGGTGATGCAGAGTGGCGCTCTCGGTCTTCAACCTAAAGGATCTGCCGGACACCCGGCCAGCTGGACATCGCCCACCTCCCCCCTACGGCCGACGTCCTCCGTGCCGCCGCGTCGTCGGGCGGCCGTCGTCCTTTGCTGGTGCTTACTCGCGGGGGCTTCCGTCGCAGGCCGCACGGGCGAGATCTTCCATGCGGCGGCACGGGCGTGGACAGGAGCCGCGGTGCCAAAGCAGGCATCGACAGGCATCGACAGGCATCGACCGGCATCGACACGCCTCCAGCGCGATCGACGCGGCTCCACCGGCCAGACGCCTATACACGTATAGCGAACAGGCCGCCTTGACCAGGTCGTCTAGTGGTCTCGTCTAGTGGCCAGACGCCTATAAACCTTATAGCGAACATTAATTGTGCTGGGGGCCATAGGAAAGCTTATTTTTAGGCGCGTCGTCGCCTTGGCGCCACAAAAACGCGGCCCTGGAACGCGAACGGTACGCCGAAGCAGCCGTCTGAAGAAGCCGCTTGGAAGCGGCACGAAGCCACGGCACGAAGCGGCACGGCGAAGGGCAGGAAGCGGCTCGAAGCAACGCTAGCCAGGAACGGGCGATGAAGCGGGGGAGAAGAGAGAAGCAGGTGTTGGCCTCGATCGGCCGTCCGGAACGCAGGGCACGCCGGGCCGCGAAGCCGACGCGGCCCCACCCCCACGAGCCAGCGGAGAGCGACGGCGTCTACGAAGGCGAAGGCGAAGAGAAGCAAGGAGCGGGAGGCTTGGTCGGGCGGTGTGCCGAGAGAACGCGTGGACCGTCCCCTGGCCGGAGCGAAGCCGATGGCGGGCTCGGGAACCACGCAAAGGCCGCACGGGCCTCGAGCGAATGGGGACGCAGGCTCGCCCGCATCGGCATGAGCCTGCCCAACCGCAAGCATTTCTTGAGCAACCGTCTCTTTCCTTCGCGATATACACCTGCTAACTGCTGCGTCCGACCGTTGCTGGTGGCGGCCTCTGCGCCGAATTCAGTCGACCGCCCCTCGATCGGCCAAGCGCAAGCCCAAGCACCCGCCACCTGCTCCGCGGCGCCGCCCGGCGCGACACCGGCCGCCATGGCCCGCAACGTGAACCAGTTCACGAGCCAGTCGCCCGCCGCCTGGGTGCCGGATGAAGAGGTCGAGCCGCCGCAGCCCATCTACGACAAGATCCACCTGCTGGTGGCGCGCCAGGACCTCGCCGGCCTCAACGTGCGTCCCCCGCGCCCGCGCCGCTGCCTGGCCGCCCACGTGCTCTAACGCGGCCACCCTGGTCGGCCGCTGCGGCTCTGCGACAGGCCTACTTGGACGAGACGGGCTTCCGGGACGTCAACCTCACGGACGCCAAGGGCCGCACGCCGCTCCACATTGCCGCGGCCGGCAAGAGCGCCGACATTGTGCGGCAGCTGCTGCGGCGCGGGGCGTTCGTCCAGGCGTGCGGCACGCACGTCCAGGCGACGCCGCTGCACTTTGCGTGCGCCAAGGGCAACTTTGAGATTGCCCGCATTCTGCTCAAGTACGGCGCGTCGCTCGACGCCGTCACTACGACCGGTCACACGCCGCTGGCGCTGCTCCCGCGGACGCCGGACTCGAAAAAGTTTGCCAAGGGTGCGCGCGCGCGCGTGCGTGCCGTCCCGCGTGGCCGTGAGCACCCCACTGAGCACGCCGCAGGGCAATTCCCGACGGCGTGCCCTCCCGCAGCGGTACTCCAGCCGCTGCCGCCGCCCAAGCCCGGCAAGAAGGAGAAGGAGCTGCTGCAGGCGATCGCCACCAACGACGAGCGTACGGCCTCGGGCGCAGCGGGACACCACGCCCGAGCAGGCCGCTAAACGTTCGTCGCACCCGCGCCGGGTCGGTGGCAGGGGTCCAGTGGCCATCATCGAGCTCATCCACGCTGGCGCGGACATCAACACGGCCGAGCCGTCGGACCTGCTCACCCCGCTCATGCTCGCCGCCAAGCAGGTGCGCTCTATAGTGTTCTCGCTGGACGTTCATAAGCACAATGCCTCACACCGACCGCTCCCACGCTGCCAAAAATCCACTACCTGCAGGGTAACGAGAACCTCGTGCGCCTGTTTCTCTACCACTGCGCCGACGTCCACCGCCAAGATGTCGACAAGTACGTCCCCTGTGATGCGGTGCTGTTACTCGGCGCCTACTCACTTGCGCGCTGCCGCCCCACCGTCCTTCGCCGCCGGCGTCCGCAGGAACACGGCGCTGCACTGGGCGTGCACGCGGGGCAACCTCAACATTGTCCAGATGCTGTGCGAGTTTGATGCCGCGGTTAACCTGCCGGAGAAGGGCGGCTGGTACACGCCCTTCCACTGGGCCGTGCTCAAGGGCAACATCGACGTCGCGCTCTACCTGGTGCACGAGTGCCACGCCAACCCGCTCCTGCCGGACAAGGAAGGGTCCACGCCGCTGCACACCGCCTGCCGGTAGGCGCCGGCGGGTCAGTGGTGGTGGGGTTGGCGGTTTACTCGAGCGCGGCTCATGTGAGCTGGACCCCAAGCTTTCCTGGTCCCTCTCCGCAGCCTGGGCACGGCCGACACGGTCAACGCGCTGCTCTCGATTCGCGGCATCGATGCCAACGCCGCCGACGCCTACGGCGTCCGCCCGCTCCACGTCGCCGTCCGTCGCGGGTACGCGCAGTCCACCCCCCTCGTGATGGCAGCACGCACGCTCGGATCCTCACCCCGTTGTCGCGCAGTGGAGTAGTCGGGGTTGGCGGGCGCAGCGATGTGGCGGTGACGGAGGCGCTGCTCAAGAGCGGCGCCGTGGATGTGAACGCGGCCACGGTGACGTTTGCCACGGCGCTGCACGACGCCGCGGTGGAGGCCAACCCCGAGATCACCAGGCTGCTGCTGCAGGTGCGCCGTCGGGCACAGGGGCGGATTTGGGGGGCGGAACGAGCTAACGGCGGGTGGACCTTTCTGTACGTTGCGCCGCCTTTCAAACAGTACGGCGGCAACGCCATTGATGTCAACGCGCGCATGCTCGATGGGTCCGGGGGCCGCGTTGAATCAACGGGGGCAATTTCTACGGCGTTTGGTCCCTAACGTTCCATGCACGGGTCACGTCTAGGAGCTTTGGTGCGCGCAGCAAAACGCCCCTGCACATGCTGGTCACCAACCTGGACGACAAGCGCACGCGCAAGGGCATGTCGAACCTGCTGACCATCGTACGGATTCGCCCCCGCCCAGGCCGCTGGGCCGGACGGGACGCTGACGCGGCGCGTCCCTCGTGGTCGCCGCTCGTCCGGCGCCCAACGCACAGATCAAGCTGTTGGGCGAGCGGGGCGCGGACCCCAACCTGCGCAACGACGCCGACCGCACGCCGCTGCTGTCGCTCGAGTACGCCGTGCCCTGCGGTCCCGCTCTGTCGTGCGTGGTGGTGACGACGTCGTGCTCACTGCCTGGCGCGCGTGCTGCGCGCGGTCGCGTGGGCGGGAGCAGCCCCAACTATGTCCTGCAGGAGGGCACGCTCGAGCACGTCGTGGCCCGCGCGCTCGTGGTCGCCGGCACCGACTTGGGCATCTCGTTCCGGGTCGGCACGGCCATCAGCCAGTCGACGCGCGAGCGCGACCAGATCCGCGAGATGGTCAACCTGCTCAAGGAGCGCTATGAGCGTGCGTGGCGCCACGCGCGTCCGACCGGCCTCGCTTGTTGTGGGGCGCTAACCCGGGGGCCGTGTTCATGGTGAGCGCACTGCGGCGCCTTGCAGAGGACATTCGGCTGCCGCCCGGCTGGACCAAGATTGGCGTCAACGACAACGTCATCCTCGTCGACAGCGAGAACCGCGTCGGAGTGTACGGCGCGCCCCTCCGCCGTACCGAAAGGTAGGGCACCTGTGGGGCGCTCACGTTTGGCCGTCTTCTAGCGGTGGTCCTGTCCGTGCGCCGCCAGTCCGTCCACCATGTGGCTGCAGCCGAACGACAGCCGCCTGGTGGTGCGTTCGAACGCCGGTCGGCAGCGACGCTAGTATCGTCGGCAGAAGCTCACCCAACGATTATTGCGTTGCTCTTCATGCCGTGACCGCACAGCCGCTGATGCCCCTGCGCGACGAGACGGCGCAGCCGACGCCGGCGCGGCAGATGGCGCTGGCGGACTTTGCGTGCCCGCTGTGCATGGAGCTGCTGTACAAGCCGTGCACCATCGACTGCGGCCACAACGTGTGCCAGCCCTGGTGCGCTACCGCGGCGTCGATTGCCCAGCGGTGCAGCCAGCGCTTTGCTGACGGCTCGATCCGGCCACGGCTTGTTGGCGGGGACATTTTAGTTTGATGGAGGCGGTCAACTTCCACAGCAGCTGCCCGATCTGCCGCAAGCCGTTCAAGAAGCCCACGGGGCCGCCCAACATCAACACGATGCTGTCGGCCGTGCTCGAGCGCGCCTTCCCCGAGCGCTACCTGGCGCGCCACATGGACTACCTGGCGTCCGTCAACGGCAACGGCGGCACCACCGCGTGAGCGCGATAAGCGCCGGGCCTCTCTCCTTTTTTCGCGCAATGTAGTTGAAATGTTTTTAATTGGTAGTAGTGTAGAACTAGTGCGGCGAGTGCCTGCGTGCGTTGCTGTTGTTGGACGATGGTGCTGTCACGGCGTGTGTCCGTTTGAAATGCATCCATGGCGGAAATGTCGGAATGTACAAGGCCGTGGAGGGCAAAAACAAGGATGAGAAACAAAGCGCGAGCGTGGGCTCGTACAACAGTTCAAGAGTACACGTTCTACCGCGCCGCAATCCAAAAGGTCGTGGAGGCCGCGCCGCAACCTCGTTTCCAGTCCCTGTCCCTTTTCTCGCTTTTTTTTTCTTAGTTTTTGGTGGGGTCGCTGGCGACGCCGCTCAGATGTCATCGATCGCGTCGTCGTCAAAGTCGAACTCGACGCCGTCCTCGCCCTCGCCAAAGCCGTCGGTCTCGTTGATCTTGGCGGTGTCGGGCAGCTCGCCGTACGCTTTGAGCGACCGTGCCTCCTCCACGTTGTACTTCATGATCACGTCCGCCTTGTTGTCCTGGAAGTCGCGCAGACCGATGAGGATGATGTCGCCCGTGTTGATCCAGACCTTCTTGCGGAGCTTGCCACGGATGTGGCAGAGCCGCGTCTCGCCGTCAAAGCAGAGCGCCTCGAGACGGCCGTTGCCGAGCATCTTGGTCACCTGGCCGTACTCCTGGCCGTCCTCCTTGAAGACGAGCTCGCGCTTCTGCGCCTCGTTCTCGTTCTTTCCGCGACGGCGGTTCTTACCACCCTTTCCTGCGCGCCCCCCGCGCCTCCGTCCAAGGTGGCGGACCGCGCTCGCGTCAGCCCGGCCACCTAACTGGGCCCCACACGCGCCGCCAAAGGGAAGGCACGCACCCTTGTTCTTCGGCATGGTGCTTTGCTGGATGCCTCAGCCGCGTTTCGCCGGCTGGAGTGTCCTGGCAGCGGTGCACACGGCGCGAAACGTGCGTGGGCATATCGTCAGTTCCGGCGTCTATCGCCAACGGGGCTCTTCCCAATGCCTCGGCAAACGACGCTGGTCACTCTGCCAGCTCAGCAAAACGGCCAGCTCCCCCAACCCCCTCCCACCGCTGAGCAGTCGCTCACAACGCGCCGCACATGGAAGCGCTCGCTCGCTGAGCAGTCCCTCCGCTCTTCGTCGCGTTGCAGCGGACGCCGCCCAGCCCGCTCGGGTGAGCTCCACATGGGCGGCCCGCACCTTCAGAACAGTGTGCGCCAGCGCCAGCCGCGAACGCGGTGCACCGAGCGCAACATGCGTCGAACTCTTCACACGCTGCCTCGTCCTCTCCCCTTCTCCGCGCGTCCCTGCTACCTGTGCGTTTCTCTTGCTTCGCAGCCGGTCGCCGAGCCCGCGCACGCGGTCCGGCCTGTCGACGCCAGCTGCCGCGCCTCTCGCCCACCGTGCACCGACCAACCACGCCCCTCGCCCGCTCCCTTCCCGTGCTGCTCTGCTTCGCGTGCAGCGTGGTCCTGGAGCCCTGTCGCCCGCCGTCTGGCGCCGCTCGTCGGCCGCCGGCGGCGTCCGCAGGCGCGCGCCACACGCGTACTTTTTCTTTTTTTGGCGCGAAAAAGCGAAAGTGAAAAGGGCGGCGCGTACCCCAAACCCTAGCCACCGCTCTAGGGCGCGGGGTAGGACGCCCTTATCATACACCCGACCCTAGCTTGGAGCGGACGATGAGGCGAGCGCCGCGCGGCCGGCGTCGACCCCTGCCCTTGCCGCTGAGAGATAAAACGCAGCCGTGTGCCCGCCCGGCGTCGCTGTCTGTTGGCTGACTGTGCATGCCAGGCTGCGCGTGGTCCCTCTGGTCGACGGGTGGCATGGCCGCCATCCCAGCCGGCATAGGCCATGCCCTAGCCAGCCCAGCATGGCCTAGGGCTTGGCCTATGAAAAGATACTTTCTGACAAGTTCTGACAGACTGTTTGTTGCGGTGACGTCATCACAGTGACACGGCGCAGGCGCAGGCGGCGGCGGCGGCGACGGCGACGGCCGCGCACGACGACGGCGACGGCCAGCGACGACGGCGCAGGCTGGACGCAGCAGCTGGAGACGACGCGTGGCGAGCGGGTGCAGCGGATAAAAGCCGGAAGCGCCCCGGGCGACAGCGCTGCAGCGGGCGTGGACGACGACGACGACGACGACGCGGCGGCCAGGACGACACGCCCACACCGACCAGCAACGCGTCCTCGGGGTGGCGCAGCGGGCGCCTTCAGTGGTCCAGCCATGGCGTCCTCACCGGCCGCGGGGCTGACGCCCAGCCAGCTGGACGAGCGGCTGGCCGAGTTCCAGGTGCGCCACGCCGCCCGTGGCGTGTGTTGTTGCCCTGCCGCGTCCGCGCATGCCTGACGCCAGGGTGCCGACCTTGCCGCGCCGCGCCACAGTCGTTCACCGGCTTGGAGGACGACGAAAAGTGCAAGGTCATTCTGCGGCAGGCCGACTGGAATGTGCAGGTGCGCTCGCTGCGCTACGACCGTCCCGAGGGCGGCGTCGCCGTGCCCTGACTGCGTCTTCGCGCCATGGCACGCTGCGTACCGCCGCCCAGCGCGCGGTGGACATGTTCTTTGAGGAGCGCGACTTTGGCGGCGACGGCAGCGGCGGCGGCGGCGCTGGCAGCGGGTCGGAGGACTCGTCGCGGCCCAGCAGCCGGGGCAGCGCCGCGGCAGGCTCTGCGACGGCCGGGTCCGCAGCCAGACGGAACAGCCCACCGGCTGGCGCCGCCGTCGCGCGGGGCCCCTTCCTGCCGCAGCCGAGGCCGCTGGTGACCTTTGGCCCGCGGCCGTTCCAGTGGCTGGTGAATACGGTGTGGAGCGTCTTCTTTGCGCTCGGTATGGCCTGAACCTTCCTTTGGCGGGCTGGCGTCGGGCAGCGCCGCTCACCCCGAGTGAGCCCGCTGCCCCCCGACCGCGCCGCTGCTGCTACAGGCTACCGCGCGCTCCACCTTGTGCAGCTGCTGCTCCTGGGGCCGCAGGGCGCCGAGCAGCGCCGGATACAGAGCGCGCAGGATGCTGCGCAGCGGTTCGTCCAGCGGTTCGAGGCCGCCTACGGGACGACGCACCCCGAGTTTGCCGTCTCATCGTACACGGACGTACGGGCGGCGGCGACCGCGAGGCCGTTCCGGGCGACGGAGCGTACGTTGACATTGCTTCGTTGGCCGAGCCAATGCGTCGGGCGGGCAAATGCCAGGCCCTGAACGCCGCGAAGCGTTCCCAGCGCCTCCTGCTCGTCTATCTCCACTGCGACGACCACGACGACACCGACGCATTTTGCCGGTCCGCGGGCCGCGGCGCAACGATAGCGTGGCGCGCGCCGTTGTGCTCACGGGCCGCTGCGCTCACGTTGCTGGGGCGGACGCACCAGGACCACGCTCGCCTCGGACGCGTTCCGGCAGTACATTGCCACGAACAACATCCTGCTGTGGGCCGGCGACGTGCGCTACCCGGAGCCGGCCAAGGTCGCCGAGCGCCTGCAGGTGGCCACCTACCCGTTCGTGGCCATGCTGGACCAGTCGCAGTCGCCGACGCGGATTCTGGCCGTAGACGGTATGGGTGGTGGCTGTTGGTCATGTGAAACTAACGGCGCTACGTCTAACACATGCCGTGCGCTGCAACCACACGCTTGCTTCTCGGGGCCGCAGGCCTGCGCACGCCGCAAGCGCTGATCGACGGCTTCCAGACGTTCCTAGAGCGCAACCGGCAGGCCGCCGACGCCGCCCGTGCTGCCCGGTATGGCCGACAAGCGCGCGCGTGTGTGTGCGAACTAAACGATGGTCGTGCCTTGCGCATCAAGCCAACCAGCCTTTTCCGTTCCATGCACCGCCGGGCGCGCTTGACAGGGAGGCCAGGGAGATGGAACGCCGCCTGCGCGAAGACCAGGAGCGTGAGTACCAGGCCGCGCTCCGCGCCGACGAGGAGCGGGTACGCCTGCCGCCTGCCGCCGGCTGCCTGTGGCGCCAACGGACCGAACGTGGGAGCGGCTAACAGCGGCACACGTAGCCAACTTTCGCATTGCTCGGGACGCACAGCAACGCGCACAAGCGCAGCAGCGCGCCGAGGAAGAGCGCCGCCTGGCGGAGGAGCGCGCCGCCGCCGAGCGCGAGCGCCTGGAGGCCGAGCGCGCTGAGCGGGAGCGCGCGGAGGCCGCCGAGCGCAAGGCGGCGCTCGCCCGCGAGAAGGCCGCGCGGCTGCCGCCCGAGCCGGCGCCCAACACGCCCAACGTCACGCGGATCGCGTTCCGGCTGCCCAACGGCCGCCGGATCGACCGGCGGTTCTCCGTCGAGGACCCCGTGCAGGTGCTTTACGACTACCTGGAGAGCGACGTCACGCTGGAGCTGCCGCCGTTCCGGCTACAGACCAGCTTCCAACCGAAGAAGGTCTTTGAGGACAAGTCGCAGACCCTGCGGGAGGCCGGCCTGGCCTCCAGCGTCGTCCTCATCGTGGACGAGATCGTCGAGGACGAAGCCGTGGCGGCGTGAAGGGAATGCGCGGGCGGAGTTCATGACAACTGTACACAGGCATTGCAATACATCGTGCGTTACAGCATATACATGGCCAGTCTGTACACCAGCCAGAGCAGGACCAGGGCCAACAGGCCTGCGGGCACCGCAGCGACGACAGGCGGCTAGGCGCAATCGTTAGCTATGCGCATTGCGCTCGCTGGGCACGCAGCAAGAGCGCTACCTCGGCCAATGACGCGTCCTATGTACAGCGTGGACTCGAGCCGCTGGACGTGCGCGGCGTCGCGGTACAGTTGCTGAAGCTACTCCGTGCCAGCCGAGGAGAAAAAAAAAGGCAGAATGGCCCGACCGACGCTGTCATGAGACCGCGCAAGGCGGCGCACGTCACCGATAGCCCCTCGACGCACCTTGGCCTGTTGCTGTGCGAGAATGGCCTCGTTTTCGTCCAGTTGCGCATTGAGCGCGGCAAGCTTTTCTTGCTGCTCTTGTGTGCGGCGACGGTTGCCTTGCACAAAGTCGTGGTGGGTGCTGTTCACGTCGAGCTCTTCTTTCAAATTGTCCAGTAGCGCCTGCGGCGCGCCCGAACGAGCGCATGGAGGAGAAGAATTGCGCAAGCGCGTCAATAGATGTACCCGGCGGATCGAGCGAGTCTAGCAGCGGCGCCTGCCTTCATGGCGTGCTCCTGCTGTCGCAGCTGCGTGGCGGCGTCGCTGAGCGCTTGCTGTCGACGGTCCAGCAGATCCTGGCGGCACGGCAACCCACGCAGACCGTGGTGGCCATTGAGCCGCCGAAACATGCCAGTCCGTCTGGCCCGGCGCACGCTGCACGTACCCGCAGCTCGCGGTAGCGGGCAATGTGCGCGGGCAGCTTGGTGACGCTTTCCGGCGGCTTCCACGAGCGCGCCTGCCCGGCCCGCTTCCGGCCTTTCTCGCGCTTCGCCGGCGGGTGGAGCGCGACGTGCGACACCACCTCAAAGTCGTCCGTGACCGACCCCGTCGACCCGGGCGCTGGCGACATTACGAGCGGCGCCGACGACGGCCCGCCTGGCGACCCAGCCACAGTTGCGGCGCAGTAGGCCCAGGGCGGCGTATCAGCATGCCGTGGGGCCGCTCACCGTGGGCACCACGGCGGCCGCCGACGTACTGCGCAGCGCCGGCCCGCCCGCCCGGCTGCGGCGGTAGTACCGCAGCCAGATGTGGAAGGCCTGGACCTCGGCCGGCGTCGGCGCTTGTAGCGCCAGCGAGCTGCGGCCCAGCGGGCCCACGAGCCGGAACGCCCGGTTGGCCGCCTCGGCTGTCACTGCAGCAGCGTGCGCTCGACGCGGACCAACCACGCGCGGCGCGTCAGCTCTCCTCCTTCTGCCCGGCTGCGCTGCTCATGCGCGTCCACACAGTTGAGCCGCGTAATCTTTTCTGCGTCGAGGGGCCGCAGCTCAATGTAGTCCAGCGGGCCGAGCGTCTCGGGCTGGTCCGGGCTGCGCGACCGCGTAAACTTGATCAGGCGGTCGGCGATCTGCGCGAGTGCTGCACCGCATAGAGCTGCACGAATAATGAGCTCGCGTCCGCAGACGCTGTTGGCAACCCTTTTTGCGAGTGCACCGCACCGAAATCGTCAAGGGGCGCCGGGCGTCGTCGTCCAGGTCGACGAACGTGAACTCGTTCGCGGGCCCGCCCGCGGCTGCCGGGGCTCCACCACCGCCGCCCTTGCGCGCGGAGCTCTTGGATTCGGTCGCCGAGGCGGCGGCGGCGCCCGCCGCCGCATTCGCCGGCGTGACGGAAATGGTCGGCATGGCGGTCGTGGCCCGCGGCCGCCGCCCGGCCTGGCTGTCGCCCGTCCATGTGGGCGACAGCAGCGGCGAGCCCCCGATCGCGCTCGCGTCGGGGCTGCTAAGCGTCGACGTCGCTGTGGGGGGTCGAGCCAAACGCTCGTGAGCGGGTCTGATTGGGCGGGTCAGCGTGCGCGCGAGTGTGCATCACAGGGGCACTCGGCCAACCGACCTGCACTCACGAGGGCAACGCGGGGGTGTGTGGCGGCACTCGCTGGCTGGTCCAGGGCCAGCGCTGCGGTGGTGCCGTCCGGGACGAGCACCAGGGTGGCCCCGTCTTTGACGTGGAGCAGCTCGCACGCGGCCGCCCGAACGTCCTGCCACGTCCGGAGGGAGCCGCCCAACTGCACGGCCACGGTGCGGGCTGGCCCCCCCGCGGGCGGCAGGTACCCGACCTCCACGACCGCGCCGTCGCCCTTTGCGCTCGGCGGGTGCTTGCTGTCCTTGAAAATCTGTGAGCGCGCGGCGGAGGCGGGCGGAAGGCGAGCGGCGTTACCTCATCAACGGTGCGGTTCCTTCACATTGAGGCGTCGTTCGAACAGTCGCACGCACCTTCAAGCCTTTCCAGTTCCAGCCTGCGCCAGACTTGCCGGGGCTCCCGCCGCTGCTGCCTGCGGCAGCGGACGACGCGTTGCTCATGGTGTGGCGGCGCTGGCGATCACGCCGTCGAATGACGGCAGGAGGCCTGAGGTGTGCCCGTCTTCGGCCGTGCGGGCTTGCTCATTTCCTGCTGTATGTACTGCCTCGGTTACTGTCACGCACGACGTCCGCGCGTGTTGTTATTTTCAATGCTCTGAGTTCGCCGTCCTTCCGTCATCCCTCTCCTCCCTCTTTGTAGTGTGCGTTCTCGTCCTCTGCGTCGTCCTCTTCGGCGTTCTCTTCGTCCTCTGCGTCGTCCTCCTCGTCGTGCGTCGTCCTCCTCGTCGTGCGTCGTCCTCTTCGTCTTCTTCGCCGTCCTCCTCTTCGTCCTCTTCGTCCTCTTCGTCCTCTTCGTCGTCCTCGTCGTCCTCGTCGTCCTCTTCGTCGTGTCCTCTTCGTCCTCTTCGTCCTCGTCGTCGTCCTCGTCGTCTTCGTCGCCGTCCTCCGTCCTTCCACACTCACTGTTCATCGTCCTCCTCGTCGTCCTCGTCGTCCTCTTCGTCCTCTTCGTCCTCGTCGTCCTCTTCGTCCTCTTCGTCCTCTTCGTGCTCTTCGTCCTCGTCGTCCTCGTCGTCCTCGTCGTCTTCGTCGCCGTCCTCCTTCCTTCCGCACGCACTGTTCATCGTCCTCCTCGTCGTCCTCTTCGTCCTCTTCGTCCTCTTCGTCCTCTTCGTCCTCTTCGTCCTCTTCGTCCTCGTCGTCCTGTTCGTCGTGTCCTCGTCGTCCTCGTCCTCCTCGTCGCCGTCCTCACTCCCTTCCGCACGCACTGTTCATCGTCATCGCACATGTGCCTTCGCCACGGCGTCCTTTCTAGTGAAAAGGCATAGTTGTCGCTGAATTGCGCTGACTGCGACGACGCCCATTCTCACGATCCCACTGGGAAATAGCACACTCGACCCTGATGACGTCATTGATGACGTCACTAAGGGGGGGGCAGGGCGACAGCGGCGGAGCAGCAGCAGCGGCGGCGGCGGACGGCGAGAAGCGGGGGCGCAGCGAGACGCTTGGCAGAAAACAGGCGGCAAGCGCGCGTGCTCTCGTGTCGGTCGCAGCCATGCGACGGTGGACGGCAGCGCTCTGGACGCTGGGCTGGTGCATCGTGTTTGCTGCGGCTGCGTCGTCGGAGCACCGGCGCCTGGGCATCTACATTCCGACGGTCGGCCGGCCGGAGCTGCTCGAGTCCGTTCTCGCGGGCCTGTCCGCATCCGCCGACGCTGCCGCCAGCGATGTGGACGCGCGGGTGTTTGTGCTGCTCGACGCGGACGACGTTCAGCGCGCGGCCCGCACGGCCGCTGCGGTCGCACAATGGCCGCGGGCACATCTGCTGCTGCCGCACGAGCTGCCGCCCGCCCTGAACGTGGCGGTGCTGGCGCGCGGCGGGCCGGTCCTGGCCGACCGCAGCATCCACCTCGCGCACGTCTACCGAGCCCTGCTGCAGGTCGCCTTTGAGCGGCACGGCCTCACGCATGCGGTGTTCTGGGAGGACGACCTGCAGCCCAGCGCAGACGCGGTCGCCTACTTTGCCACGGCGGCCGCCGCGCTCGATGCGGATCCTACCCTGTGGTGCGCGTCCGCCTGGAGCGACAACGGCTACATGGCCACGGCGCGGGACGAGACTGCCGTCCTCCGTGGCGAGGTAGGCGGGGACCTTCCCCCCAGGCGGTACCCCCCGGGGAAAGACGTGGGGCAGGTTGGCTAACGTGCGCGTGCCGTCGTGTGGATTCTGTGCATGCCGTGCGCGCCCCAGCACTTTATGGGCCTTGGTGCGCAGCGCGCAAAGGGCGCTACGTCACATTGTGCAGTGTCCTAATGCTCACACCCGCGCGGCTCCGCTTTGGTGGGCGCTGGGCGCGCGCAGGCGTCATGATTCCCGCGCGGGTGTACTGGCACTGGCTCAAGCCGCACTGGCCGCACGACGACTTTTTCCGCCGCAATCCGGCTTTTCCCGGGTACCCCCGCGAATGGGACGATTTTGTACGGTGGATGTGGGCGCATCCCGAGCATCCGCAGCGGCCGGCGTGCCTCTACCCCGATGTGCCCCGCTCGCACCACCGGCGGGACCCCGCGCCGCCGCCGGCGGGCCCGCACTCGACCACGGGGGCGCTGCAGCGGGAGCGGTTCGACGGCATGCGCCTTGCGTCGGGAGTGCACGGCGCCGTCAACATCGCGATGCACACGAGCGCTGCCGCCTACGACGCCTGGCTCACGCAGCAGCTCCGGACCGGCTGGCGGATCGCCACGGCCGAGCCGCGTGTGCTAGCGGCCCAACTCCCTGCCGCGCCGGCGAACGTGACGGCGGCGGCGGAGGCGGCGCTTGTCTTGTTCTGCGCCGACTGCCGCGCCGGCAGCGGCGGCGCCCCAGCGCCGCCGAGTGGGGACGGCTGGGCCGAGCTGCTCGTGCGGCAGCTGGGCCTGCTGGCGCGCGGGCCCGACGGCGTCGTCCGCGGCCACTACCGCGGCGTCGTGGGCCTGCGGTGGCTGGGCCGCCGGCTGTGGATCGTCGCGGCCGACAGCCCCTTGGCAGACGCAGCGGCGCAGGCGGTGGCCGCGCCGCCCGTCACGCCCGGCCAGCCGACCCTGCTCGACACGGCACGGCTGGTGGCCGGCGGGCCGGGCGACTCGTGTGCGGACGCCTGTGCCCCGGCGGCGTGCGACGACGGCCTGCTGCCGCTGGCCAACGCCTGCGCTGTGCTGTCCGAGCACTTTGGTGCGAGCGCTGGCACGCCGTGTGACGAGGCGCCAAGCGACGCCGACGTTGGTGCGGCGGCGTTCCCCGGCAAGGGCACCGACGGCCGGTTGTACCTGGGCCACGTTGCGCAGATGCGCTGCGACGCCCGCGTCCCCAATGTCCTCCGCATGTGTGTATGCATGCCTTGAGCTGTGCGGACCACCTGCGTGCCATCCTCTGCAATTGTCCCGCAGCTTGCGCAGGTCGACTACATACTATTTATGTTCCACGGCAGTAGGTCGACTACATACTATTTATGTTCCATGGCAGTGCCTCTAAGCCGCAACACCAGCCCGCGTCCTCTGTCCACTGCGGCTGTTGCCCTCTCCCGATGTCCCTGCTCGGCCTCGCCAACTCATCACATCGAAGAAAAGCTGACGCGATCAAAGTTTTTTGGCGCGAAAACCTTGTCTTCTCGGCGCCGCCGCCGCCGCCGCTGCTGCCGGCCGCCGCGTTCCTCGCGCCCTACACCGCCGCCGCGACACCCCGCCGCCGCGACACCTGTCCGCCACGCTGCATTGCGAATCCGCGGCTGACGGAGCCGTGGGGGTCGTCGAACGTCCGCGGTGCTGCGGCCGCCCGCCGCGGGTCCCCGCGAGCGCCACCGGAGCGCACCAAGTGCGGTACGGCGCCGCCAGTCCTGATGTCGGGCCGTCCAGCGCGCCGTGAGCCAACAGTGACAGTGGCGAAACTCCTGGCGTGACGGCTCGACAGCAGGTTAGCGCGAACACACAGCCGACCCCGCTCGCTGGTGCCGCCGCGAGGACGAGATCCGGCCGAGGCCACGTGCGCCGGTGTGCCCGCCATCCCACTCGCCGCGCCAGCGCCCTGCTGGAGGGCGCCCAAGAACCGGCCATGGCGAGCACGCACGACGGCATGTACGCCGTGAACGGCGACGACGTGGAAGAGAACGCGCCGCTGCTCCGCGGCGAGGACAAGGACTACGATGGCGATGTTGTGCGGCTGCAGCGCGCCGCCCCTCGCCCGCCGCTGCGCGGCGCGTTCACCCTGGCGGTGCTGGCGCTCGATGTCACGCTCGCCATCGCCCTCTTCTGCTCGGCGGCCGCCGTCGACGACGCGCCGGAAGAGCCTTACTTTGAGCGCGCCATTGAGGTACGACCCGGACCAAGCCGCGTGCACCGGCTGCGCCGTCGCTCCCATGCGACGCTCACGGTTGCCGAGCCGGGGGCCTTTTGCCGCTTCAGGACTACTCGCTCACCACGTCGACCTTTGACCTGCTGCTGGTGTCCATCGCCCGCACCTTCGTACGGGCGCTGCCCACCGTGGGATTCCTTCGCCGTCCCCGCGTCCGGCGCTCACGGCGGTCGAGCCTGCTTGGGCGCGCCTCCGATCGCGGCAGGTGCTCGCGCCGCTGTTCTGGAACATGTACCGGCTCGAGCCCCTCGTTGTGCGCCTGGTCGCGCTGGTGGTGGCGGCGGGCTCGCTCGCGTTCGTGGTGGCCAAGACGGTGCTCATCGGTCTCGCGGACGCCGGGTTTGGCGGCGTCGCCGGCGGCGCGTCCTTCACCATCGCCTTCCTGGCGCTCTCCATCGCCTTCTGCGCGGTCGAGACGCTGACGACGGCGTCGGCCGGCCGGCTGATCCGCGCGGCCAAGGCGGCCCCGCCGCCGCCGCGGCCGTCGTCCGCCGACGAGGGCGCCAAGGACAAGGACGGCAAGCCGCGGCCCAAGCTGAACACCGCGACGCTCCGCCGGCTCTTTGGCCTGGCCAGGGAGCAGTGGCGCATCCTGGCCGTCGGCATGGTCGCACTTGTCGTCAGCTCGGCGACGCAGCTGATCCTTCCGGCGGTCGTCGGCGTGCTCGTCGACGCGCTCGACACGGACGACGAGGAGGAGGCGCGGCAGCAGCTGACCAACTCCATCGTCCTGCTCATGATCATCTTTGCCATCGGCTCCGTCTTTGGCTTCCTGCGCGGATGGATGTTCACGCTGGCCGGCCAGAGCGTACGCGCGCGCGCCTCCTCGCGGGCTGGGAGACAGCGCGGCTGTGATGCTCAGACAACGGGCTTTCGGCGCGCGCTCGGCTTAGCGCTGCAACAGGTCGTGGCGCAGCTGCGCGCGCGCGTCTTCCACGCCGTGGTCGTGCAAGAGATGGCGTTCTTTGACCAGACGCGCACGGGCGAGCTGACCAGCCGCCTGACCTCGGACACACAGGCACGCCGCCGCCGCCGTGTGGCCGGCGCGGGCGGACAAGGTCGGCGGCTGACCGAGATCCGCGAGCTCTTGCGCGCGTACGGTGCGGGCACAGGTGATCCAAAATGCGGTGACCGTCAACATCTCCATGCTCGTTCGGTACCTGTTCCAGATCATCGGCTCCATCGTCATCATGTTCGTGCTGTCGTGGCAGGTACGCGCGCAGCATCGAGCCGCGTGCAGGGCGCACAGGCGCATGGGTCTCATCGCGTGCTTGGTCGCGGCCGTTGGTGGGCGCCCCAGCTGTCGCTGGTCATGATGTCGGTCGTGCCCGTCGTGGCCGTCAGCGCCGTCATCTACGGCCGCTACCTGCAGGGGCTGCAGAAGCGGTTCCAGGACGAGCTGGCGAACGCGACGACCGTGGCCGAAGAGGGTGCGGGCATCGCGGCTCGCTGCGGTAAGCAGGTTGCGCTCCGTAGCGCTGACTTGATTCGGCCTGTGGCGTTGCCGTTTTTTTGGTCGATTTCCCCTCGCCGCCACAGTCATCAGCAACATTCGCACGATGCGCTCGTTTTCCAAGGAGGAGAGCTCGGCGGACCAGTACCGCGAGGCCATCAACAAGAGGTGCGGCGATTCCCTAACAGCCGGAGCAGGTTGGGCAGAAAGGGGGTTCCGCTCACCGATGAGCGATCTATGTATGTGTGCCTTGGCGCCAATCGGCCGCAGCTTCCAGATCGGTCGAAAGATCGCCTTCATGTACGGTGCCTTCAACGGCCTCATTGGCTTTGTGCCGCAGGCAGCGATCGCGCTGGTCCTGTGGTACGGCGGCACGCTCGTCGTGGACGGCATGCTGCAGACGGGCCAGTTGACCTCGTTCCTGCTCTACACCCTCTCCGTCGCCATGGTGCGTTGGCGCGTTCCCGCCGCTGCCGTCGACTCGGGGGCGCCTAAATGGACACGGGGGTCTGGCGGCTCTGGTGTTGTGGGCGGTCGCAGGCGTTCGCCTTCCTGTCGAGCTTGTTTGGCGACTTTATGTCGGCCGTTGGCGCCTCCGAGCGCATCTTCCAGCTCCTCGATCGCCAGCCGGCCATCCACACCAAAGGGTGCGCAGCGGCTCGCAGTGTTGGCGGCTCGGAGGTGCCGGGGTAACCATCCCACGGGGAGTGGCGTCCTGCGTGGACGCCGGCGCTCCAGCGGCCGGCGGCTGCCCGATTTCAAGGGCCAGGTCACGTTCCGAGACGTGTCGTTCGTGTACCCTACCCGGTAGGGCGCTCGCGAGCCGGCAGGGAGGGACAGGTTGCGAACGCGAGCTCACGCCTGGCTTTGTTTGGGCGACGTGGCGTGGTCGTCTGCGACAGCGAGGACCAGCAAGTGCTCAAGAACGTCTCGTTCGAGATGAACCCCGGCCAAGTCTTTGCCCTTGTCGGCCCCTCCGGTGCGTGGGCGCTGCGAGGCCGACGCGCACGTGGTTACGGTGACTCATGGCATCGACAGAGCCTGCCTCCCGTCGACAACCCAGGTGGCGGCAAGTCGACCATTGTCACGCTGCTTGAGCGCTTTTACGATGTCACCTCGGGCGAGATTCTCGTGGACGGCGTCAACATCAAGGAGCTCGACCCGGAGTGGTTCCGGTACGCTTCGTGCCACCCACAGTGTCGCGCCGGGTGGATAGCCCATCTGACGGCGCACCCCGGACGCCCTTCCTTGGGACGCTGCAGGCAAAACGTGGCGCTGGTCAGCCAGGAGCCCGTCCTCTTCGCGACGACGATCCGCGAGAACATCTGCTACGGCGTCAGCCGTCCCGTGACGGACGCCGAGATCGAGGCCGCCGCGCGGGCGGCCAACGCGCACGACTTCATCGTCAGCTTTAGCGACAAGTACGAGACCACCGTGGGCGAGCGCGGTGTCCGCCTATCCGGCGGCCAGAAGCAGCGGATCGCCATCGCGCGCGCTCTCCTGATGAACCCCAAAGTGCTGGTCCGTGGTAGCTAGCCAGGCGCGCGGAGCGGAGCCCAGCCACACGGTTCTCACAACGTCGTCGTGCGCCCCGCGCTGGTACCCCGGCGATGCCAGCTCTTGGACGAGGCGACGTCGGCGCTCGACGCCGAGTCCGAGTACCTGGTCCAGGACGCCATCGACCGCGCCATGGTCAACCGCACCGTGCTGGTCATCGGTGCGGCTAAGACGAGTATCGGCGATGCCGCAGCGCGGACCGCCGCGCTAACCACCAGCCCCTGCGCCTTCCTCATGGGCCGGCATGGCATTCCAGCGCACCGGCTCAGCACGGTCCGGTCGGCCAACTGCATCATGGTGCTGGCCAACGGCACCGTCAAGGAGATGGGCAGCCACGACGAGGTGCGCTGGCAACCGGACGCGACCGGCCTGTTGGTCAGCCGCTAACGAGGTGCTCATGCCGCACGGCCTTCCTGGTCCTTTTCTGCTGCATCGGTCCGGACAGCTGCTGCAAAAGCCGAACGGCCTGTACCGGAAGCTGGTCAACCGCCAGATCCAGGGCGACCTGTCCACCGTGTTCGCCGAGATCGTGAAGGAAGAGGAGGACGCAGGGGAGGCTGGCCAGCAGACGGCCGCCGCGGCCAAGGACGACGACGCTGATGCCGCGGCGCCGCAGTAGACGATAGATGTAACACTTGTTTTGTTTTCCTTTGACAAACTGATAAGTACAGAAGCAGTAACTACACTGTTTGGTCTAGGCCTACCGGCGGCGAGGTGGCGAGCGCGACCGGCTGCGGCCGCGCCGCGCCCCGCGGCTCCAGCTGCGGCTGCGGCTGCGGCTGCGGCTGCGGCTGCGGCTGCGGCGCCGCGGGGAGCCCCGGCTGCGCGACCGCGAGCGCGACCCGCGGCGCCGCGACGGCGGCGAGCGGCTGCGGGACCGGCCCCGGCCGCGCTCCATCCGCGCGCGTTCGCGCGCCTCGCGCGCCTCTTCCTCGGCCTGCCGCTTGGCGCGCCGCGCCGCGGCCGTCGCGTCGTCGACGGGCTTGTAGTACAGCACAGGCTTGGCCGTCGTCTTGAGGAAGAGCTCGTCAAGCGACTTGACCTGCGGCGCCGCCGCATCGGCCGCGGCCGCGGCGCTGGCGCTGCCGGCATCCTCGCCCTCGGCCGCGCGCTCGCCCTTGCCGTTGGCCGTTGGCAGCTCCTCCTTGGCGCCCTCCGAGGTCCGCGGCGTCGCTGGGGCGGCGGCGGCGGCAGCGGCGGGCGTGCCGGTCGTGGGCGTCGGGGGCGCCGAGGCCTTGCCCGCCGCGTCCCGGGTGGGCGTGACGGCCAGCCCCGCCGACGCGCGGCGGCCCGCCGGTTCGGGCGGCGCAAGCGCGGCCTTGCCCATGCCGCCGTTGGCGATGTGCTTGGCGGCCGCCTCGCTGGTCATGTACTCAGCAAAGAGGTTGCGCCCCGTGGTGGCGGGCCACTGCACGCCGTGCACGGCGGCGTACGCCGCCTGCGCCTGTGCGACTGTCTTGAACGTCACGAAGCAGTGCGACTTGATCGGGTCCATCCAGAAGGACGTCACCTCGCCGTGTGCCTCGAAGAGCGCGCGCGCCGCCGGTGTTGGGAACGGCCGCACAAAGTAGCGCACGTACAGCGTGTCCGTCGCGCCCGCCGCTTCCGTAGCCGACGCCTCTGCGGTCACAGCAGGCGGCGACGGTTTGGTCGGCACTGCCTCCGGCTTGGCGTCCGCCACGGGCTCCTTCGGCTTGGCTGGCGTCGGCTGCGGCTCCTTGGCCTTGGTCGGCTTCGGCTCCGGCGCCGGCTCTGGCGCTGCCGCCTTTGCCTTCTTCGGCTTGGCTTCCGGCTCTGGTTGCTTCTCCGGCTCTGGCTCCGGCGCCGGGCGCTTCTTGCGAGCCTCGGGTTCGGCGGCCGGCTCCACCTTTTGCGGGCTCTCCGCAGCCGTCCCCGCCTTTTGCGGGGTCTCCGCGGCCGGCTCCGCCTTTTGCGGGCTCTCCGCGGCCGGCTCCGCCTTTTGCGGGCTCTCCGTGGCCGGCTCCGCCTTTTGTGGGCTTTCCGCGGCCGCGGCGTCCTGGCTCATGGCGCTACTGTCCTCGCCGGTCGCCTGGCTCCCCCCGGCGGTGGCGCCGCCGCCCGCGCCGTCCTTGTCCAGCGCTTCCTGCAAGCTGGTTCACGGTGCATGCAGGCAGCCGGACGAGGCGATACGGCACATGAGGCGTTGGTGCAGGGCGCGCGCCCGGCCGCGCATGGGCTTACCGCTCGACCAGGTCCTTCTTGAGGCCCTTGGTGGACAGGCCGCGGTCGGTCAGCTCCTTCTTGAGCTCCGCCACGACCATCTTGTTCAGATCTTTCATGGTGGCGGCCTAGCTCTGACCGCTCCCAGCGGTCGCGCACGTCGGCAGACGGGTGTCGCAGCGGACGGAACCACTGAAACGCAAGCGCGCAGCGTTTGTCCACACCAACGACAGGCGGCCGTCAGCGCCCGGTGCAGACCGTGCTTAGCGGCTCGCCCGCTGTCCAGCGGCGTGGGACCGCCGTTACCGTGCGGGTGCCGAAGGCGGCTGGTGGTGGTCTTGGCGGCGTCCTCTGCGGCGCCGAAGGCGGCGAGACCCAGCGCGCCCCGCGAGCGCCACAGGCCGCTCCTCGGGCGTCCAGCCAGCACGCGTGCGCTGTCCAGTGCTGCTCAGCTGTCTTCTGGCGCTGCTGGTGCTCGCACGTGCGCCCCCTTTGCGGCGGCTGGTCGCTGCTCGTAGGCCCTCCAGCGGGGTGCCCCAGAGGGGGAGACGCCGCAGGTCGACGGCGCCGTCGCGGTTTCGCGCCAACGCACAAAGTGCCCCTCAAGTGCTATCACCAAGTGCCCCTCAAGTGCTCCCACCAAGTGCTCTCACCAAGTGCTCTCACCAAGTGCTCTCACCTAGTGCTCTCACCTAGTCTCCCACCTAATGCTCTCGCCTAGTGCTCTCACTTAGTGCTCTCACCCACATGCCCAGATGCACAGAACAGTTGCATACATGGTCGCGTTCTCTGTACAGCTGTACATCTACGTTTACGTGGATTCTTGCCGCCGCAGTGGACAGAAGTGCGCGTCTATCGTCCCGCGGGCGCATGCCGCGCGGTCATCCACAGCGGCGTCGTGGAGGATGCCGCCGTGCCGGGGAGTCGCTTGCCGCTGTCGCTGGCTTCCATGGTCTGGTTGCGGACCCAGCGCTCCGCGTCGTCCAGCACCGGCACCGTGCCCGGCCGGTGCCACGGCTGCACCTCCGTTGGCTGGCACATCGCACGGCCATTTCCAGCTTGTCCACCCCCGCGGTCTCAGCGGATCGGCCGACCTCCGCCGTATGCCCGCCGCTGCTGGCAACGACTCGCACCTCGCGGAGGACATCCAGCTTGATCTTGTCGCCGTCCACGAGCTGCGGCCGCGCCAGCCGCAGCAGCGCGGCCGTCGCATGCACGAGGACTTCCGGCAGCCCGCTCACGACAATGTCCAGCAGCCTGCGATCCAACGATGCGGAACGAAACAGCCGACTCAGCTCACGAACGCGCCGCTGGCCCTCACGCTCGTCCAGCCTCGTACCGCTCCACGGTGGACCGCGGCAGGACTGACGCAAAGGCCCCAGCCATGCACCTGGAAACGCACATCGGCCCGCGCATCCGCTGCCTGGGATGTGAGCAGGCTGCGCCGGCCCGGAGCCGCACAGGCTGGGCCGCCCGTCGCGTACAGCGAGGTCAGCTGGTCCAGCACGCCGGGCGTCGCTTGCAGCAGACGCAGCAGCGGCGCGTCCGTCCGCTGCAGCACGCGCTGCAGCTCGGCCCCGAGCGCGGCCAGCCGGCCGGTCGCGCGGCCCTGCGTACACAGCGCACGGCCGGCGGCAGGCCGCGGTCAGCGTCGCCCAGCAGTGTGCTCCTCGTGGTCGGCCGTGGCGGCGCCCCGCCGCCGTACCGGCTCGCTCGGTCGGTCGGGCGGCGGCAGGAGGCCCATGGTCTCGAGGTACTGGACGAAGAGCACGTACGCAGCGTCGGGCATGCTCTCGTCCACGGCGCCTATGCTCGCAAACACGTCCGCCAGCGGCTCCAGCGCGCCGTGGTAGAGCCCGCTCCATTGCCGCTGGACAGGAGGGAGGCTCCCGCGGCCAGCACCCGGCGTCGGGGGCTCAGGGCGCGTCAGGTCGCCACCCTCCAAGCGTACACCGGGGTAGCCGCCGCCGCCCGTACCGTGTCCAGATCGCGGACGCAGCCAAACTTGATGAGCGCCATGGCCAGCAGCCGCTGCCCGGGCGACTGCAGCTCGTCCGGCCGGTACAGCAGCGGCAGCGCCGCCCGCAGGTCGGCCGCCTCCTGCTGCTGCTGCGCCGCGACATCGCTCCAGGTCGACGGATCCGCCGACCGGCCGCCTGCACCGCCGGCGCACCACGCGGAACGCCAGTGGCGTGGCGTGCGGGTGAGCGTGCGTCCTCGCCTGGCCGCGGGGCCGCGGCCCTCCTTTCCACGGCGCACGGCGCGCGTACCCAGGAGGACCAGCCAGGCGCGCGGCCGGCTGGCGGCGGGCAGCCGGTAGAGCCGTGCGACGCGCGCGAGCCTGTCGCGGTCGACGGCGTCCTCCTGAAAGGCCTCGTCGAGGGCGGTCTTGACGTCCGCCACCGGCCCGCCGACGGCCAGGTAGTACGCCTTTCGAAAGTCGCGGCCGGCCGCCATCGTGGCCGCCGTGTGGCCTGACCGTTGACTGACCAATGACGCCGACCCGGCACGCGTGGGCCAAACAGGCGAGGCAACCCGCCGCGGCTGGAAGGGGGTGAACATGAGTGGGAAAAAAGTTCAAAATCTACACGTGGTGTGGCTGTACATGTACATGCTCGAAAATGCATCGCACCCTGTCCCTCTGTCTCTCTCTCTCTCTCTTTCTCTCTACACGCCGCCTTCTTTACAGTGCGCTGCCCAAGACGCTGCGCAGCTGCTGCTTCTGCGCCGGCGTGAGAGAGCGCGGGAAGCGCACGTTGAACTTGACGATGAGGTCGCCCTTCTGGCCCGGCAGCTTCGAGATGGGCATGCCCTCGCCCGGCAGGCGCAGCGTCGTGCCCGGCTGGATGATGGTGTCGCTCGTGATGGGCAGGTTCCGCCCGTCGAGCGTCTTGATGCTGCCGGACACGCCCGTGAGCGCGTCGGCCAGCGAGATGTCGAGCGTGACGACGAGGTTGTCGCCGTCGCGCACAAAGACAGCGTGCTGCTTCTCCTCCAGCACAAAGACGATGCTCTGGAAGACGCCCGGCGCGACCTCGTCGCCCTCGTTGTTGAAGGTGATCTTGGTCCCGCTCTTCCAGCCGGGCTTGATGTTGATGGTCAGAATCTTCTCCTCCGTCGAGCCGTCCAGCTTCTTCTTGGTCACCTTGAGCTTCTTCACCGTGCCGTTGTACAGCTCCTCGAGCGTGCAGCCGAGCTTCTTGGTCACGATCGGCGGCTCGTCCTCGTCCATCGCGGCGCCAAAGCCGCCGCCGGGCCGCGCGCTCGCCGAGCGCCGCGGGCCCGCGCCGCCGGGGCCGGCGCCAAACATGTTGAAGCCGTCGCCGTCCATGAAGAAGCTCATGCCGGGCCCGCCCGCGGCGCCGCGGCCGCGCGCGCCGCCGCCGCCGCCGCCGGCGGCGCCAAAGATGCCCGCGCCGCCCTGCGACTCGAAGAACTGGCGGAAAATCTCCTCGGCGCCGCTCATGGACGACGAGCGGAACGTGAAGCCGCCCGGCATGAACGAGAAGCCCTCCGGCATGCCGCCGGCGCCGCCCGCGCCGCCGGGCGGCACGCCGCCCTTGAGGCCTTCCTCGCCATACTGGTCGTAGATGGCGCGCTTCTGCTTGTCGCTGAGCACCTCGTAGGCCTCGGAGAGCTCCTTGAACCGCCGCTCCGCGACGTCCTTGTGGTCCAGGTTGCGGTCCGGGTGCCACTTGAGGGCCAGCTTCCGGTACGCCTTCTTGATCGCGTCCTCGTCGGCATCGCGGCTGATGCCGAGGATCTGGTAGTAGTCCTTGCCCATGGCGTCTCTGTCACACGCCGCGCGCGCTCTGGGGGGCGCGCGTCCAGTCCCGGTGGCGTGGTGTCGGCGGTGCTGCTGTCGTCCGGCGGTTGCTTGCTACTATGCTCGACTGTGGCTTGGGGTTACCGCCCTCTTCCCCCTTTTCCCTCGTCTCCTCCGTCCGCTTCGGGGGGCCTCGTGAGCCGCGTGAGCCTCGTGAGCCTCGTGAGCGTCTGCGTCGTCCGGCGCCGGTCGTCTGCGCCGTGGTGCAGTTGCCAAAATGGCGCGGTTCCGCCGTTCGTCTGCCGCGGTTCTGCCACGGTTCTGCCGTTCCGCGCGGCAGACAAACAATGACGTGCCGCTGATCGGAAGCGTCTCACACTGCCTTCCGGCCGGCAAGGCGGCAGTAGGGCAAACCATAGGAACCGAATGCATGAGCGAGAGACGAAACCGTTTGTTGATGCTTCTGGAAAGTTCCACAAGCTTCCATAATGGGGAGCACCACGCAGAACTTGGGGAGCATCCTGTGGACTTGGTCACCGTGCCTGCGCTCGGCGGCCGTACGGCTGGAAATTATCCGCCACTAGCACGCACTAATCTCGGTTGTTCGAGCTTATCCTGTGTATGTGACTGCAGCGATGCCGCGTGTGTAATGTGGCGCCTATTGCTGAGTATTGC
>Ga0180216_1001001_pt1 | contig 26587 bp, 39 predicted proteins | sample eDN3rd37CBELigMG_FD_128879 | JGI IMG/M metagenome (GOLD analysis project Ga0180216, IMG submission 128879) | Enriched Miracle-Growth compost microbial communities from Emeryville, California, USA - eDNA 3rd pass 37_C BE-Lig MG (version 2)... ... | reverse complement strand
CGGTGCCGACAACCTCCGCGTACCCCATCTTGCACACGCGATTGTCCGACCCCATTGACGAGTGGGAGCGTGCCATGAGCTCGGCGGCTCGGACGGCACTCGACGCGGTGCCGCCGCTGAGCCGAACCGCCGACCAGCTGCGCCACGAGGTCGACGGACAGGACGCGTCGTCTTCCGGACGGCCGGGACCCCCGCTGGTCGGACAGCTGTTGGCTGAGCTCGAAGGCGCGCAGCGGCTGCAGGCGCACGCGCTGGAGCTGGCCGCCCAAGTGGAGCAGCTGATCACCGACAAGGCCGCGCTGGCCGAGCAGGTGACGCGCCTCGAGGCCGAGCTGGCGGCCCGGACCGCGAGCTCCGCCGAGGCGGTGGGCGCCGCGGCCCCGGCCTCGACCGAGTCCTACTGGGCGCCGAACGAGCGGCAGCAGCTGCTGGACGCCCACGCCGCGCTGCTGGAGACGGTAGAGAGTCTCCGGCGCGAGCGCGACGAAGCTCGGGCCGCCGCAGCCACCGCGGCCGACGGCGAGGCCGCGCAGGCGGCCGAGCGCCGCCAGCTGGCCGACTCCCAGGCGGCGCTGCTGGAGACCGTGGAGGGCCTCCGCCGCGAACGCGACACCGCGCGCTCCACCGCCGCCGCTGCGGCCGCCGATGCCGATGCGTGGGGAGCCGCAGCCACCGCGGAGCGTGAGCAGCTGCTGGCGGCGCAGGCGGTGCTGGCTGAAGAGGTCGAACGGCTACGGCACGAGCTTGACGCAGCTCGTACCGAGGCGGCGGCGGTCCGTGCTGCCGCTGCTGCTGCGGCGACTGCTGCTGCGGCGGCCACGGCGCCCGCACACGACGATCGCGGGGCCGCCGCGGAAGCGGCGTGGGCACAGGAGCGGCAGCAGCTGCTGGAGGCGCAGGCGGCGCTGAGGGAGGCAGTCGCCGCTGCCGCTCGCGACCGGGACGCGGCGCTGGCGGACCACGCGCGGCAGGTCGAGGCGGCCGTCGCCGCCGCCGCCGCGGCTGCCGAAGCCCGCGCGGCCGCCGAGCTGCAACAGCTGCGCGACGCGCACGCCGTGGCGCTGCAGGCTGCGGACATCGCCCAGCGGGACCGCGACGCTGCCGTGGCCGAGCAGGCGCGCCTGACGGCGTCCCTCGCGGATGCAGAGACGCGGTTGCCCGAGAGGACGGCCGACTTGGCGGCGCAGCTGGCGAGCGCACAGCAGGCGCTGGCGGCAGCGCAAGACCAGGTGACCCACCTGACGGCGCAGGTCGCTGCTGCGGAGGCCAAGGCGGCCAAAGAAGCCGTCCGGGCCGACCAGGCAACCGCAAGCGCGGCCGCGGCGCAGGCGCAAACGCCCCCGCCGTCGAGCCACCGCGGCACGCCCAAGTCAGCCTCGTCGTCTATGGGCCGCGCGCTCGCCGACCTGCAGTGGCAGCTGACCGTGCTCCGGCAGGCCAAGGCGCAGGTATGGCGGGCGGAAGGCACCTGGGACTGGGAAGCGGCACGTTATTAACATTGGTGCGCGGGTCTGGGAGGGGGGAGGGGAGCGCGCGGCGACGCGCGAACAGATCGAGCGCGATCTGCAGGCGCGTGAGCGCGACCTGGACGAGGCGCACCAGCTCAACACCACGCTGCGCCGCTACATGAAGCAGCAGCTGGAGACGGTGCGCGACCTGAACCGGCAGAACCTCGACCTGGCTGGCCGCTACCACAGCGAGGTGCTCCGGAACAGCATGCGGCAGAGCATGCCGTCCGTCCACGGCAGCGCCGGGCCCAGCATGCTGGACCTCTCGCCGTTCATGCCACCGAACCAGCCATCGATCACCATGGACCGTTCCTTGCTGCTGGACCACTCGTACCTGCAACCGCGCGCCGACGCGTCGCCGCCCAAGCCAGCAGCGGGACCCGCCTCGCCGGGCAAGGATGCCGCCGCTGCCGTCGCCGCCGCTTCTGCCGACCAGGGCGCGCTGCACGTCGGCGAGCTCACCGGTGCCGCGGCCGCATCGCCCGCGCCGGCGCCAGGCGTCGACGTCAGCACACCGAGTGTCGCGGCGGCAGCCGCGGCCGCGCCGCTGGCACCTGCGCTCAGCGCGGGGCGGACCAGCGTGGCAGCGCGTCTGACACGGGAGATCGCCGAATTGCGCAAGGAGCTGGAGCAGGCGAACCAGGCGCGCGAGGACGCTGTCGCGGCCCTTCATCGGTAGGGGGGCGCGGTGTGCGGCCAGCACGACGGCATGGCGGCGTGAGTTAACTGGGTGGTGTGCAAACCTTACGACCCTCATCTCGGCCGTCGTCTCCCGCGCAGGGCGGAGGCAGAGAAGGCGGAGCAGGAGCGGCGGCTGACGGCGAACGCGCAGGCAGCGCTCGACGCCGCGCACGCCGATTTTGCGGCACACCGCCAGGCGCTGGAGCAGCGCGCCGAGGCCGCGGAGACGGCGGCCGAGCGTGCCGTGGCCGAGCTGGCCGCCGAGGGTGCCGCGCACGCACAGGACCGCGAGCAGCTTCAGGCGATGCACGCCGCCAAGGTCGCGGAGCTGCAGGAGCGTATCGAGTACGTGGACAGGCCCTCACCATGCTGGTGGGGGCAATCCCATCTTATGGTTCGCCACCGAATGAGCGGCAGGGCGCGTGGGTCACTTTGCAGCGAGCTGGAGCGCAAGAACGCCGACCTCGAGGTCCGGTTGGCGGATGCGCTCGCGCAGTGCGCGCTTCTGGCGACGGCGTCCGGGGTCGCCGAGTCGCCGTTCATTTCCCTGCACGAGGAGCGGCCGTCGGCGGCGTCCCTGCGCGACCTCCAGGCGCCATCCCCACCCGTCTCGCCGGCGTCCAGCGCCACATCGGCCCGCCGCCCGCCCACGACGCCGCTGAGCCAGCGCGGCGCGACGCTGGCCGCACGGGCGCTCTGGCCTGCGCACATCGCTGCGGGTGCGTCCACGTCGGGCTTCCTGAGCGACCAGAGCCCGCCGCCCAAGGCGCTGGACACGTCGTGGCTGCTCAACACCAGCTTTGGCGCGTCACCCATCCGCCCACTTCGCGTCGCCGAGGGCGCACAGCGCGCCGCCGACATGAGCGCTTCCTGGGCCGGGCTTGAACCGCTGGCTGACCACGGCAAGGACGCCGAGGCGGCCCCGGCGTCCGCGGACGCGACCACTGCCGACGCATCCGCGGCCACGGCGACCGCTGAGGGGGCACCCCCGGCGGCTGCCGAGTCGCCCAGCCTGGCAGGCGGGCACGAACCGTCCGTGCAGGCTGGCGAGGTCCTGCCGGCGGCGCCCGAGCCGTCGGCCCCGCCGGCGCCTGAAGATACCGGGGTTGTGTCGGAGGCCGCCGTCGTCGACGACTCTGCTCGGGAGGTTGTGCCGGAACCGGCAGCACCACCGGCACTCACCGAGCATCTGGACGGGCCGGTGCCGCTGGAGCATGCGCATATCGAACCGGAGCCGGCACGTGAGGGCCCGACGCCCCTGGAACATACGGATATCGAGCCGGAGCCGGTTGGCGAGGGGCCGACGCCGCTGGAACATGTGGAACATGCGGATATCAAACCGGAGCCACACGAACCGGCGGGGCAGGAAGCGCGGCCGCCGCCGCCGGCGGAGGAATCAAACGTGATGGGAGCGGCCAGTCCCGCCAAGGCCACAGGGACGACTGCGCCGATCGTCAGCACGCCGAGCGCGACCGAAGACGACCAGGACGCCGAGGACTGGCACGAGCTGCTGGTGGCCACTGCCGAGAAGCCAAACCGCCGCCACGCGGCTCCTCCCGCACCTGCCGCTGCTCCCGGTCGCGGCGCGACGCGGGCGGGCGAGTTCGAGTGGCTGGACTGGACCGACGAGGACGAAGGCGAGGGCGACGCGGCCGAGAGCGTGGGCGAACGGCTGCCGTCTGCCGAGGACGACACCAACCCCTCCTGGCTGCGGTCGCCATCCACCGTGCAGCCGTCGCCGTTTGATCACATCCGCTTCTCGGACAGCGCCGCGCCGGTCCGTGCGGCGCTGGTGTCCTACCTGGCCGACGAGTCGGACGCCGACTGGGCAGCCACAGAGGTCGACCACGCGGACGGCGGTGCTCCGCACGACGAGGAGGCCACCCCCAAGCCGTCGCCGTCGCGGCGCCCGCAGGCGGTGCGGGCCGCAGCGAGCCCACCGCGCATCGACGACGCGAGCGTGGTGACGGCGGTTGGCTGGGGCCTGGACGACACGATCGCCGGTGCTGACGCCAGCCAGTTCTTTGCCACCCCGCGCTCGTCGCCGGAGCGCGCGCGCAGTGGCACGGGGTCCACCGTCGCGTCGACGGAGGCGCTGCTCGCTGCCGACGACATCACGGCCCTGCGGGCGCGGTTGGCCGAAGTGCCAATGGCGGCGCTGTCCCCGGCCGCGCCGCCGGCGCACCGGCTGGCCGGGGCTGCGGCGGAGTTGCCGCGGCACGAGGCCGCCGATGGTGGCGCAGTAAGCCCGCCGCGTTCGTCGCGGGGGAGCCCGCAGGCCGCGCCCCGCACGCCGGCCAAGGCGGCGGGCACGCCCTCGAAGACGGCATCGCCCCCCACCAGCGAGACCATCGGCCCCCGGACGCCGCCGCGTCGGTCGCCCGAGGCCACCGGCGCCGGCGCCGACGAGGCGTCGTCGTCGCCGTCGTTTGTAACGCCGCGCACACCGCGCCTGCTGGCGGCGGCGAAGCAGGCGCACTCGCCACTGGGCATCGTGGACGCTGTGGCGCCCAACCTCAACACGCCGCCGCGCGATGCGGCGGTGCCGCTGCAGCTGCATAGCTCGCGGGCGCTGCCGTCGCTCATTCGCACCAACACGTCGCTGATCGGGCTGCGCGGCCTGCAGCCGCACCGCACAGCGAGCGTCGCCCTCGCGCCGCCGGGGCTTGCCGGCCAGTGGCTCTCGCACGCAGCCAGCGGCGGCGCAGCGGCGGCCACCACCGCCTCGGCGGCGCTGGACATCGCGCCGAGCCCGCCCCGGCCTCACCCGCCGCCCGCGTCGGATTCGCTGGCGGCGCCCGCGCGGCGCCCGCCGCCTCCCGCGAGCGACAGCCACGGCGAGCCGGCCTTTTCGCGGAGCGGCGGGCCCGTGCCGCCGCTGAGCGACGTCTTGTACGGCTTCTTGGCGCCCAAGACGGAGGCCGGCCTGGCGGCGGCGGCGCCGTCCCCGTTGAGCGCCCTGCAGGACGAGCCCATCGACGTGGACGGCGACGAGGGAGGGGACGATCACCCGGAGGCACTGCCACAGGGCGGCGACGACGCGTCGATTTCGGTCGTGAGCGACGCCGCCGACGCGACGTGGCTCTCCGACTGGCGCCGGCGGCCCGAGATAGACGAGGCGTCCTGGGCGGGCAGCGTACAGGACACGTCGGCCTGGGAGGACGCCCCCGCTGAGGGCGACCTGTTGGACGAGGGCGGCGACGAGCTCGGCGACGGTGCTGCCGATGCCGGACGCGACAACACCCCACGGGCCGACGGTCCGCAGGATCGCACGCCGGTGAATGTCACGCCTGGCACCGCCGCCGGGCCGCCACCTGCTGCGCGGCGCTTGTACTTTTAGGCACTCATCACTAGAGCGGGGGCTGTACAGATTTTTTTTTCTTTTATATTTTTAATTATTACACTACAAAGCTTTCGCATGGAGGAGGCCCGGCCGGATGGCCAGCCACGCCCGGCGAGCAGACGCCGCGATGACCAGCGGCCCGAGCGCCAGCGCCGCGCCCGTGGCATAGGCGGTCCGGCTGCCGTGCGTCCAGTACAGCGCGCCAAACACGGCCGGGCCGACGGTGCGGCCCAGCTGCGCGCCCGCGCGCATGTACCCCAGGACGCGCGCGGTCTGGCTGACCGGTGCGAGGAGCGACGCGGTTGCCGTCAGACACGACACCACCGTCGCGGACGCCAGCGCGTACAAGAGGGCGCCGGCATGCGCTGCGACGATGGTGCTCCCTACGGCAAAGGTCGCGTACGCGGCGATCGTAGCTAGTATGCCCAGCACGACAATCGCAAGCTCATCCGACCGGTGGTGGTTGACGGCGCGGCGCAGAAAGCCACCTTGGACGGCGGCCGCCGTGACCCCGACCAGCGCGAGCAGGCGGCCTGTCTCGTGGCTGGTGTAGTGCAGCCGCTCGGCGAGGAGGAAGGCCAAGGTGGATTCGAGCCCGGCAAACATCATCACATAGCTGGCGTTGAGGGCCTGCGTCCATCCCAGCAGCTGCCGCCGCTGCGTGGACAGCTCCGGCGTGGCCGGGCGTGGGGCCGCCTCGTGGTCTTTAGTGGCGGCCACGCGCGGACGAGTCTCCGGCAGCGCCGCGAGGATCACGAGCCAGGCGAGCGCGGAGAGCAGCGCCGACGTGGACGCGACCGCCTGAAACGTGTGCGGCGGCAGCCACGTGAGCGCCATCGCCGGCCGCAGCATCGCGCCGAGCATGGGCCCCAGCGTGAAGCCAGCCGAGAAGGCCACGCCCAAGGTGGCCTGCGGTTGGGCCCCAAGCGCGCGGTGGCGGCACATCAGATGCGAAGTCGCGTACCCAACCGGGTCCGCATGGATGAAATGCTAGCCCACCATGCCGGAGGTGCGGCGCTCCGGCGGCGTCACGTCGGCGATCATGGTGGTGGCCAGCTGCACGAGGGCCCGCGTGGCGCCGCCGATGAGCCGCGCGGCTACGAACGCCTCGAAGGTGTCGGCGTAGAGCCAGACGAGGTGGCCAGCGAGGGAGCCCGTCTGTGGCGCGGCGCATTATGAAGGCCGCGTGAGTACTCCGTCCACTGTGCAGGACCATACCTACGCAGCTCATTTCGGGGAACGGCCCCACGTACGGCCGAGAGAACCGCGATGGGCCGGCGGCCGATCCGATCGGCGGCCCGCCCGGCCAGCGGCGAGCACGCTAGTTGGAGCAGCGAGTAGACGGACCCCAGGAGCCCGCCGACGTAGACCGCAATGCCGGCATGGGGATTCACGCCTACGACGGCGGCCAGGTGGTCGCCGGTGGACCCCAGCCAGCGAAACCAGCCGTCCTGCTGTTCCCAGTCGCAGCCGGTGGGGTGTCCCTGTTAGCCAGTCCGAATGCGCCGACGCCGGGCGTGCCTGCCGCTCGTACTGCCGGAGCGACGGATTCGTAGTGCTGCAGGATGCTTGGAAGCAACGGGAGGATGCATGCGAACGCCACGAGATCGAGCACCGTCGCTGCAATGACGACCACGGCCGTCCGCCGCTCCGCGGCCGCGGCCGGCCTTGCGGGTGCCGCCATGGCGGTGCACTGGCGTCGCCGCCCGTACGGCTTGCTTGCCCGCCCGATTTGTGGTGCCGCTTCGGGTGTCGGCGCCTCAGCCGTATGTGTGTCGCGCAAAGTGCGTGTGCGGGTCGGCCGGCCGGCGGAGATCTCGTGGTGGCGCGACGCGCCGTCGTACCAACAAACGCCGCAGATCGCGCAGATCGCCCGTCGCCGGCGCGCCGTCGCGTCCGCGGCTGGCAAACGCGTCACAGCCGACCAATCACCGCGTACGGCGCGCGCGGACCCGAGACGGTTCTGACAGTGGCTCTGACGGAGCGCCGTCATGCCCCGCGAGTGCCGTCCACGAGCCCAGACGACACTGCTCTGCGTCTGCTGCTGCCGCCGCGGACGACCGGCGCAAGGACGACGGCGCGGAGGACGGCGGCGTGAAACCGAGCGGCCGCACGCGGACAGCCGGTCACCCGCCTGCGTTGGCTCGTTGCGTCGCTGCCGGCGCCCTGGACAGCGCCCCCACGAGCGGCGGCTACTCCCTGCATCTCTCCGTCCGCCACCGAGCGCGTGCGCCGCAACGCAGCGCCGGACAGCACGATGGCCAGCTTCGCGCAGTACATCCTGGTGGCGGCGCCCAACACCGACAGCCGCGATGGCGTACGTGACGACGCAGCGGCGCTTCTCCTAGAGCGTGCCGCGACGGTGGCTGATGGCTGGCGCATCTTGGTCGCCTCGTGCTGCGCGCGTCGGGCTGTTAGACCTACGAGACGCTGCGGGCGCGGCTCGGCGACCTCGCCACCGCCTTCAAGTTTGACGTGCCGATGGAGCTCAAGGCACGTGCTTCCACCGGCCTGAAGCCCCGGTGGCTAGCCGCTGGGTGGCAGTGGCTAATGCGGCTCCCGCGTTCGCGGGTTGCCGAGGCCACCCGGAACTATTAGGTCGGCACCCTGGACGCCCTCATGCAGCTGTCCGATGACCTTGCCAAGGCCGACCTGGTCAGCGAAGGCACGGTCAGCAAGCTGATCGGCTCGCTGGCGTCGCTGCTGGACCGCAACATGGAGAAGCTGGAGAGCAACCTGAGCGCCAACGGCAGTATGTGGCGGGCACGGCGACGCGCGCGCGTGCCCTGGCCCGGCGGGCGCCTTACGGCCGCGGTCTGGGGAGCACGACGACGGCGGCACACCGTTTCGCAGGCCCGCTGGACAAGTACCTGGAGTCGTTCCAGTGGAACGAGGCCAAGTACCCGGTCAAGAACAGCATCCGGGACCTGACCGACCTCATCCAGAAGGTGCGGAGGCGCGGCCCCCCCTCGCCCACCCACCCGGTATGAGAGGCGCGCCTCACAAACGCACTGCCGAGCCGCACACGGTGGGTCTTGTCCCGCGCCCACAGCAACTGGGCAACATTGACACGCAGCTGAAGCAGAACATGACCGAGTACAACAACGTTCGCCAGAGCGTCAACAACATTGAGCGCAAGCAGACGTGCGTGCACACATACAGGACGCCGTCGCTTGGCGACGCGCGGCGCTGACATGAGCGACGGTTCGTCGCGCGCCGCCTGCGGCTGTGGCACTGCGCAGGGGCAACCTGCTGGTCCGCAGCCTCGTGGACATTGTCAGCAAGGATGATTTCGTGCTGGACTCGGAGTACCTGGTCACGCTGATGGTCGTCGTGCCCAAGTACGGCCGTCGGCCGCTGGGCACACAGGGTCAGAGGCGACGCGCGGGGGCTCATGCGGCCGCGGCAGCTTTTCCCATGCCTGGCTGTGGTGCGCCAGGTTTGCGTACAAGGACTGGTACGCATCGTACGAGAAGGAGATCACCGACTTTGTTGTGCCGCGGTCCTCGCGGTATGCGTGCGGGCCCAGCGGCATCGCTGCGACCGCGCGCGGCGGTGGCTAAGATTTGCTGGTGGGCTCGCGGCTTGGGGTGGGCGTGACCGCGCAGGAAAATCACCGAGGACAGCGAGTACGGCCTGTTCAGCGTGACGCTGTTCAAAAAGTTTGCGTCCGATTTCAAGGTCAAGGCACGAGAGCGCAAGTACGATCGGCCGCGCGGGAGCATAGGGCTCGCTGTCGCAACTTGCGACGCTGACAGCGTCTGCGTGGTCTGCCGCTGCGGCGCGGCTCAACGCCAGGTTCATCGTGCGCGACTTTGAGTTCAACGAGAAGCAGATCGAGTCGGAGCGCCAGGAGCGGACCGAGCTGAACGAGAAGCTCAAGAAGCAGACGGTTTGCTTTGGGTGCCGCGCGGGCGCCGCGGGGGTGGCACGGCGCCCGCTCACGCGCATGTCCCAGTGACTGTGTGGGTGGCGCCGTTGGGTCTCTGGCACAGGCGTCGCTGCTGCGGTGGCTCAAGCTGAACCTGTCCGAGGCGTTCATCGCCTGGGCACACCTCAAGGCATTGCGCGTGCACACCGAGGCCATCCTGACCTACGGCCTGCCGGTCAACTACCGCGCCATGCTGATCAAGGTGCGCGCGCGGGGATGCGCCCGCCGCAGTGAACGGGCGGGACGGGCAGCATCGCTCACGTACGCTGCCGGCCGCGCCCGCCCGTGCTGGGGTCGCGTGGGTCCCAGTTCAACAAGAAGAACGAGAAGAAGCTGCGGGAGGTCCTCTTCCAGCTGTACAGCCACCTCGGACGGGCAGACAGCGCCATCGACGACAGCGCGGTGGCCGTCTCCGTCCATGGCCCGGGCAGCGAGTACTACCCGTACGTGACCTGCACCTTCAACCTCGACCTCATCAAGTAACCTCCCGCGCGGTATCCACGGCTAGACGGCGCGGCGCCTGGCGCTTGGCCGCCATGAGCGGGTCGCGCCGGGCGCCCCCGCGCCGGGTTCGCCACGTGCAGCAACGGCGTGGATTGATTGCATGCAACTTTTCCTTTTTTTCCAGCAGGCGCGGCTTGCTTGGCGGTGTAACCTTTGAAATGCATGGTATAGCGCAGTAGCATAGTACTAGTACATTCACCAGTGGCACAGATGCACGTCGAGCTACAGGTAGTTGTGCGACCGCAGCCCCGCGGTCCGCGCTTGCCCGGTGGTGCCTAGCGAGCGCCCACCCCATCCGAAGGCGCGCTCGGGCGAACGTCAGCCCACCAAGCCAAGGCCCAGTACGACGCCACCCACCCGCAGCGGCCGTACGGTTACCTGCCAGGGTCTTGACCGACGGGGCCGACGTCGAGGTGGCCTGCTAAACACTCCCGACCCGATTGGCAAAGCCCGGCTCGCATGTAAGCACACGGCACAGCTGCGGCGGGGACGGCCCTCACCGGTCCACGTACCGGCTTGGTGACCGCCGTGCTCAGCAGCTGCCGTCCGCGCAGCAGCAGCGGCTCCAGTCTAGCCTCCCATTCCTACCGCCGCGGTGCGCCAATGCCTCCCTCTGTGCCGCCAGCGTGCGTTCAGCGCCCAGGACAGTCGCGAGGCGTCCGTTGCGGCCATTGTTGGTGGCCGCACCTGGCGCAGCGCCGTGACCGTCCCCAGGTCGAGCGCAATGGCTTGCAGCTCCTGCTCCACGGCGGCCAGCTGCTCGACCATCTCGAGCGGGTTCACGTCGCAGCCCGTATACCTATGCGTGCCCAGTGCCGCGTGTCCAGTGGCATCAGCGGCGGTGCAAGTCAGCGGCGTGCCCTCGTCCACCCCGCGCCTACCGTGGCTCCCACCCCGCGCGCTACCGGTCCGCAAAGTCTTGCTGCAGCTTGAGGCGCGCCTCGGCGATCGCCCGCTCGAGCTGAGCGATGGTGTCCAGCAGGGCGCCCAGCGACGCCGGCGATGCGTTTGAGGGTGCCGCAGCGGGCGCCTCTGGCGATGCTGCTGGCTCCATCGTGGGAGGCTACGACGGCATGCACCAGGGGAGAGGGTGCTGAACGGCGGGTTGGCTGTGTCGCGGGGCTTGTGTTGGTGGCGGGGGCGGTGAGTCGGTCGCAGTGTGCGGCGGCCGTTACCAGCGCGGTTACGTTTTTTTTTTGAAGTTTTTTGGCGGGCTTTTTTGCGCTCTCTCTAGTTTCGCGCGCAGTTCGCGTTGTACCAACGACCACAGGCGGCGACCAGAGGCGACGGCAGCGAACGCCTGGCGTGTAGAAGCACCCCAGTAGCACGAAATCGGCTGGGCCGTCGCGGGGCAGCCGCGACGCCCGCGTGACGTCGAACGCAATGCCGCGGGAGGTGATCACCGTCCACGTCGGCCAGTGCGGCAACCAGCGTACGCACGCCGGCGCCACCTCGCGCAGGTAGCGAAAGGCACACGGCCTAACCTCTGCTGGGCGCGTGGTTCCGTCCGGATGGAGCGACGCAGTGGGCACCACCTTTTGGAAGCAGCTGTGCTTGGAGCACGGCATCCAGGCGGACGGCACCCTGCGCGAAGACGCCGTCGAAGGCTGGGATCGCAAGGACACCTTCTTTTACCAGGTGCGGCGCGGTCCCGGCCAGCGCTGCGTTCGGCTGGACCGTTGGCCCTGATCGCGCCTCGCCTGCTGCCGAGCCGCGTCGGCCGCCCAGGCCGACGACAGCCATTTCATCCCGCGCGCCGTGCTGCTGGATCTGGAGCCCCGCGTATGCCGCTGCACGCGTGGCGTCGGCGCAGATTAGGGCCGGTGGGCTCACGCGACGTGTCGCCTTGTGTTCCGTCGCCGTCAACGTGGGCAGGTGCTCAACGAGATCAAGGCGTCGCCGGAGCGAAAGCTGTACAACCCGGACAACTTTTACTGCTTCAAGGACGGCGGCGGTGCCGGTACGCCCGAGACTTGGAGCGCAAACGAGGGGCGCGTCTGCTGGGGCGCTAACAGACCGCTGCCGTCGGTGCCTGCCTCCGGTGAATGCTACGCACTAGGCAACAACTGGGGCATCGGTTACAATGCGGGCCAGAAGGTGCACGACCATGTGATCGACATCCTCGACCGCGAGGCGGAGAGCAGCGACAGCTTGGACGTACGGGAGGACGGGAGCGACGCGCGCGGGCGCGCCGGGTGTTCACGCTCGCTGATTTCCACACCACTGTGCGTGGGTATGCGGGGACCGTAACCGTAACGCGCGCAGTCGTTCACGCTCGTGCACTCCATTGCCGGCGGCACGGGCTCTGGCCTCGGCTCGTACTTGCTCGAGCAGCTGAGCGACCGCTACCCCAAAAAGCTGGTGCGTGCTTGTGCGGAGCGCGGGGCGTCGAACGCGGCTCCGCTGACGGGCGCAGCTGCCGCGCGGGCCGCGCCACCGCCGGCACGCAGCTGCAAACGTACTCGGTGTTCCCGAATGTGGCGCAGGGTCGCGGGGACGATGCGATGAGCGGCCAGGCCGACGAGAGCGGCTTTGGCGACGTCGTGGTGCAGCCGTACAACTCGGTGCTGACGCTCAAGCGCCTCATCACCAACGCCGACAGCGTCGTACGTGTCGCGCCAACTCTGGATTGTAGCCGGTGCGACGTCGTCGTGCTTATTGGGAGCGGGGAGCCGCGCGCGTCTCTGCGCCCCGTGGATCGCAAGGTGGTCCTGGACAACACGGCCATCTACCGCATCATGGCGGATAACCTGATGGCGACGTCGGCCAGCCCGCAGCAGATCAACCAGCTGGTAGGCCGGCGTGCCCTGCGCGGCCCCGCTCGTAGGCTGCGCAGGCTGACGGTGGCCGCGGCGGGGGCGCGTGCGGGCTCCCCGTGTGCAGATTGCCACGGTGATGGCCGCGTCCACGGCGACCATCCGCTATCCTGGCTACATGAACAACGACCTGGTGGGCCTGGTGGCGCCGCTTATTCCCACGCCGCGCCTGCACTTTTTGGTCAGCGGCTACACGCCGTTCTCTCCGGCCACGGTCGAGGCGGTGCGCGGCGCGCGGGGCAACGGCCAGGGGTGCACGCAGCGGCCAGCGTCCTGACGTGGCGTTGCACCAACCCTGGCATGGGGCATTGCGTGGTGCAGGCGCGCGCGGTGCGGCGCACGACGGTGCTGGACATCATGCTGCGCCTGCTGCAGCCCAAGAACATGATGGTCAACGTCGGCCGGGACCGGAACGCCAAGTACATCTCGGTGCTCAATGTCATCCAGGGCGACGCCGACCCGACGCAGGTGCGTGGGTGGCCCGCGCGAGCATGCGCCGGAGTGACCGCATTGACACGCTCGCGGGTGCGCCGTCCACGCCCCCGCGGGGATGCGCGTCGAATGCTGCAGGTCCACAAGAGCCTGCAGCGGATTCGCGAGCGCAACTTGGCCCAGTTCATCCCGTGGGGCCCCGCGTCGATCCAGGTGGCGCTGGCGCGCTCGTCGCCGTACATCAGCAACCCGAACCGGGTGAGCGGCATGCTGCTGGCCAACAACACGTCCATGAGCACGGTACGCGGGCCGAGTCAGATGTCGCGCGCTCTGCGGGGGCCGCGCACAACTCACGCCGCCGCCGCTCGCGCGCTGGCCCCACGCGCTCCGGTGGCGCGCTCCAGCTGATGCGGCTGAACGGCGCCCAGTTCGACAAGATCTACAAGCGGCGCGCGTTCCTGAACAACTACCAGCGCGCCGGCGTGGAGGAGGGCGAGTTTGTCGACGCGAGCCAGACGCTGCACGAGCTGGTGGAGGAGTACGAGGAATGTGCCAAGGAGAGCTTCCTTGAGTGGGGCCAACGGGACGGCGGCGCGACGCCCGCGTCCCGACCACGCGCGTGACTCCAAGCGGGCAGCCGTTGATTGCGACGTGGTTCTGTACAGTTTAGGTGATACATGCTTGTTATTGTTGCTGTTGGGCTCCATCGCAGGTGCGCGCGCGCGGCCTCGCTGACGGTTACAGGCCCGCCATGGCGAACGACGACGCGTACGCCATCGGCTTGATGTTGGGGTGCGGCTGCGGCCGTTCGCACAGCAGGGCGGGGCAGTGAAACGGGATGCGGTCAGCGAGCAGTGGACTGAGCCGTCACGCGACGAGCGTGGCCCGGGGACGTACGACGGCCTCAAAGATGGTGAACTCGGGCTTGTACGCCGTCGTAAGCTTGACAAAGGCGCCCTTGTTGCCCAGCTGGTCGCTGGTGCACTCCGGCAATCCGTCCGACCGGTGGCGGCGGTAAGGAATCGTCAGGCACACGCGGGGACTGTTGCGATCCGCGGCGGTCCACCGAGGCCCTACCAGTAGTTGGGGGCGGAGAAGACGGTGATGCACTTGCCGTCGTGCTCGACCTCGTAGCCGTTGTCTTTGGCTTCGTGGCTGCGGATGAGCAGTTCTGCAGCCACGCAAAGGCGCGGCCCAGCGGCGGCGGTCGACCTTATTAAGTCGCGCAGAGCCCCGGGCAGTGCGCGACGTTGGCGGGGCGCTGCTTTGTACCGAGGCCGTTGCGCTCAAGGAAGGCCTTGGTGACGTCCGGGCCAAAGTGGATGCCGACGCCGCGCTTGCTCGGCGAGCGGCCCGGGCTAGGCTGCGGGTCTGACCACAGCATCTCCACCATGAGACCTGGTGAGTCCCCACACGAGCGTGCAGAACGAGCCCGCCTGGTGAGTGCCGCGAATGGCCACCGCCGAGGTGCGCCGGGCAGCCAACTACCTTCGTTGCCGGGCTGCTTGTACCGGTTGATGGCGCGAAGCTCGTCGAGCGTCACGTCGTCCCGGCTGAACAGGCCGCCGTGGACGACGAGCGCCTTGCCGCCGATGCACGCAGCGAGCGGGATGCTGTTGAAGGCCTCTTCAAAGAGCTTGAACATGGTCTCGTTGTACCTGTGTCGTCGCCCCGAGCCGTGGGCTTGCTGCAGCGTGCGCTTTTGAGTCATAACCGGCGCTGCTGGCCGTCGAACGCGCGGGACCGCACAAGCCCTACTTGTGCTTGACCTCGCCCTCAAAGCCGTAGATCTTGTTCATGTCGTTGGTCTCGTGGTTGCCGCGCGTGACGTGGTAGTGGTTGGGGTACAGCACCTTGAAGGCCATCATGGTCGTGATCACCTCCACGGAGAACGAGCCGCGGTCAACAAAGTCGCCGTTGAACAGCTGCAGGGCCCGCGGTACGACCGCGTTCCAGAGGGTTGGGTTGGACCCAACGGTTCCTACGCGCCTGGTGATTCCGACGCGCTGGGCGTGCGCGTACGTAGGGGTTCGTCGGGCTGGGCATGCCGTTGATCTTGAAGATGTTGAGCAGGTCGTAGAACTGGCCGTGCGTGTCGCCGCAGACGGTGATGTGCTGGCCGTCCTCCAGCGGAATGTCGATAAGGGTCGGCAGCGGTTTGAGGATCGCGATGGCCTGCTTCAGCAGCTGGAATCCGGTCGACCGGGGGCGGCTCCAGAGATGCACGGTAAGCCAACGCTGTAACGCACGTCCGCATGGCGCGCAGGCCATATCCAACCTTGAACAGGTACTTGCGGTGCAGCGTCTTCTGGTCCTTCATCCAGTCCAGGAGAGCTAGCGCCGCCCGGCCACACCAATAGCGCCCGGCCACCCGTGGTCACGCTCACGCCCGGCAGGCGTGGCCTGAATCGGCAGCGTCGTGACCGTACCCAGCACGAACTGCTCCGTGATCTCCCCATCCAACCGGGGGCCCTGGTACGACTCCTCGACGACTGCAGCCACTCGCCAGAGAGGTGTTGCACGGAGAGGGCTGTCAGCCACTGGAAAGCGGCCGGCGCCTCTGCACCGTACGGAGCCGTACTGATGGCGTCCACGTCAATGGTCTCCGAGACCGGCTTGCGTGCGTCCTCGTCGGTCGAGATGGCCTTCTCAAAGGCCTGCCGCTTCACAATCTTTTCGACTTCCTCCAGCTTCTTCCGGGCGTCGGGGTCGCCCGGTGCGCGTTGCACCACCTGCGCGAGGCGACCCACGGGACCGGTCGCTTGGCCCTCATTAGGTCGCTCTCTCCGGGGGTGTGGCAGAGTCGCGCTGGCGCACGCACCGCCTTGAGGTCCCGCAGGGCGTCCTTGAAGCGGAGCAGGGCCATGTTGGCCGACGCTCGCCGGTAGTAGGCCTGGCGCGGCCAGCGTCCACAACATGGCGGCGGCGGCACGACGGCGTCAGACTTCCAGCGAGCGGTGCCTGCTCGCCGGACCGCCCGCGCCGTCACCTTGATAAAGTTGGGGTCCAGCTCAATGGACTTGTTGGCGTCGGCCAGGGCGTAGCCATAGCTCTCCGTCTTCAGGTGCGCAAAGGCGCGGTTGCAGTAGTAGGCCGGCACGTAAGGGTTCTTTTCGATCGCCTTGTCGTACAGGGCGATGGCCTGCTCAAACTTGCAGTCTGCGAGCAGGGCGTGGGCGCACGAGCGACCGCGCACGCGTCAGCACGTCGCCCACGGGGCGACACAGCAGCCGCGAGCCGCAGCCGTCCATACTCTGGAAGAGCTTGTTGGCCTCGTTCTTGAGGCGCTCGGCCTCTTCCGCCTCGTGGGGCGGGACGGTCGCGGCGGCCATCGTCGCGGAAGTTCCGCGGACTAGCAGTTTCGGCGACCGAACCTAGCAGCGACGTTGAGGTGTGACGCGGGCCACAGCGCAGCGCAGCCAGCGACGCCGTCGGAGAAGCGTCGACCGGACTCGAGACCGGGCTGTCTGTCTGTGGGCGCGCGCACAGTCGTCGCATGGAACGCCGTCGAACCTCCACGAGGTGCGAGCGTGGCTTTCTGACAAGTCACAGTAGTCGCCGTTGCCACCGCACACCGACCGGGCCACCCCACGCGCGCCCACGCGGCCCCCCGGCGGACACGGCCCCACAGAGGACGAGCCGACTCCGCCGCAGTCGTAGCACACACAGGAGCGTGCTCGTGCGTGGGTGGGGGCTCCCCGTCCCTCTAGCGCACCGCACCGCTCGTTGCAAGCGTGCCGCGCCTACTTGCACTTGCCAAGGCGGCGCTGGAACTGCCCGGCGGCTCAATCGGCTCCTGGGGCGGCGGCCAGGATTCGTCGCGCGCTGCAGCAACCACTGCGGCTTGGTGCGAACCCAGCGGGCGAGGTCATCAATCTGGTGGGCCAGCCAGCCGGCCTGGCGCCACACCATGGAAGGGCTCAACAAGGCGCAGTGCGGCGCCCTGCAGAGCCGGCTGGTGATCACCGCCGTCGCCACCCTGAGCGGTCTCTTTATCAAGTACGCCTCGCGACTGGAGACCCGCGGCCTCGACCGCTGGGTCCGCGTCCTGCAGGTCGACCCGGTGACAGGCCGGCCGCGCGGCGGGCGGCCGCTCATCACCGTCGCCAACCATGTCTCCTGTCTGGACGACCCCCTGCTGATGGGCGCGCTGCCGTGGCGGACGCTGCTCAAGGCGTCGTGGACGGGCCGCATGCGCTGGACGCCGGGCTCCCGCCGCATCTGCTACGCCAATCCGCTCCTCGGCTACTTCTTCGGCCTCGGGCAGGTCATCCCGGTGTCGTGGGGCCTCGGCGTCTTCCAGGAGGGCATGCGCATCGCGCAGAGCCGCCTGGAGCGCGGCGACTGGGTGCACATCTTCCCGGAGGGCCGCGTCAACCAGTCGGGCCGGATCTGGCCGGTGAAGTGGGGCGTGGGCCAGCTTATCATGGAGACCAAGCGCAAGCTGGGCGTCAGCCCCATCATCCTCTCGCTGGCGCACACCGGTACGAGGCGGCGGCTGCAGCTGTGTGCACAACTTAATAGGAAGCGATCCTGGCATGCTAAACGGGCTTTTGGCCGTGCTGCCGTGGCATCGCGCGTTACAGGGATGGAGAACGTGCTGTCAGAAGAGCGGGTCTACATCCCGCTGCCGTGCCAGCGCGTGCAGCTGGCCGCCGGCGAGCCGTACGATGTCGACGCGGTCATGGCCCACCACGACGCGCTCGGGAGCCCCGACGAGGTCGTGCGGGCGCATATAACCGACGTCGTCGAAATGAACCTGGCGGACCTGGAGCACCGGCTGCTCTTCCATCCCGAAAGCCTGCCGCCGGTCGACTAAACCTGGCAACTACCGCCGAAGAAATCCAATGTAAATAGCTGTACTGCACGTTCGCGCGGCGGCATGCTTAATGAGCAATATCAAAGATTCTTGTAAAAACTGCTCTTTATCACGTGTAACAATTACGTGTAGTTGAGCACATCGACGGTTCGAACCCAATAGAGCAAATGCGATGCCGTGCATTGAATAGCACAATGAATGTCACAGTGGAACGTCGCACACCATGGGTGTGCTGGCGATGCGACGTCTGATCGAGAGGAAACCGCATCACTGAAAACTAAACTGAGGTGCTGTGCTCAGCCGAGCTCATCTTCAGTACATATAGCTGCATCAGAATACTACAAGAACGAGCTTAGCAATCAAGTCGAGCATGAAACCCAAAACGAGTGTGTTAACAAGCAACATGCATAAAAGTCAGTAATGATCATATACCCAGAAGCTCTAACCATCGCAGTTAAGCTCATCTCAATGCAGACAACTTACTGCACTAATCTATAACTGTCATGAGGAGAACAGATCAAACAACCTGAGCTTGGAACCAAGTACATGCTCATTCGGAGTTGATACATAAATGTGGTGTAGACAGCTACGGGTTGCATGCCTTATAGGGTGGACGAAGCGTTTGATACACTGAAACCAGAAACAAGCAAAAAAGTTGTGACAAAAATTCTCAGCTTTTACACTTCAGTAATTGGTTGGAAGATGCGACAGCATTGGGTTATTCTAGCTTCTTGGTAGCGTTCATAGATAAATCATTATGCCAGGAGTACCACATGTTTGCATGGGGTTTGCGACTAAAGTTTCCATTTCTTCATGTTCATTCTTGATTGCTAAAGTGTATGTGTTTATCACTGGTAGTGTTTCCTTCGTTACAGTGACGATCATTTCTTTTGTTGCTGCTGACAGCTTGTTTACTGACTCCCATTAAAGATTCAGTTTCTTATCTTTCTTCAAACTAGCTATGGAAGTATTCGCTGTGCTCCTCATCATCCGACTTTCTTCGTTCTACATCTCTCATTCATTGTGCTTTTGAATGCTAAGCTTTCTTCACGCTCATGGTTTGCATTACGTTTTGTGGATGAATAAAACTTGTGCCAGCCCCCCCCCCCCTAACTGTACACACACACCTTACGCAAACACATCGAGCTGTCTGTCAATAAATCTGCTCCGGTGATGCATAGCCAATGTTTCCCGTGGGCGAGATGCGGTGAGTGTTCTGAACCATCCCAGCTATGGAATGATGTAAGCGAATTGGCATACTTGATCATGTCTTGCACGATGAGGGATAGTGTCGCTACGTCCGAGCGGTTTCTGAGTTTCGAGAACAGTTCCAGATGAGGCAGCCATGTTGGCACCAGTGCTGCACAGGTCGCACAGAATAGAGGCGAGTCTGTAACTCAAGTCAGCATTGGCCCTCTTTCCGCACTGCACTGTACGCCGCATTTCACACCCAAAAGGCGCAGCAGGTGGTTCCGGCCGTAGGCATCCACTGGCTCCAGCGTTGGGTGGGCCTTGAAAAAGTCATCGTGGTATGATTTCTCGAGTTCAAACAAGAGGCGCTTGGCAACGACGGCGTTGAACAAGCTGCTGACGCCGTTGCAGACATCGACCTTGTCGGCGCTGTCATGAATTGGGCCAGCGCTAAGGCAGCCTTTGCACTGTTATTTCGCGCGCGGATTTCGGCTACCCTTGTAGCCGAATAGCAGCAGTTACGTACGTCGTCCACTTGCTCGACATTGCGCCGGCGTACGCGTTCAGGATCATGCGGACGGTGGTCCCCATTGGCAGCTGTGGGGCACACACTACGGGCGTCTGGGTGAAAACCACCCATCAGCGCTCTAAATCCCGCCGTGCATCGGCGTGCTTTTGAACAGTATCGCGTGCCTCCTGCGTGCGTGACTTGGAGCCGATGCCGTAAAGAATGAACTCGTGCGCCAGCAGACGCTCCACTGCGCGGCTCGGCACCGGGGCCGCCTATAGATGCGATCCGATATCGCCATTGTTCATGGACCACGGGAGCGGCCGCGGTCAGCTGTCGCGCGCGACGCGCGCACGGCCCTGCGGCACCTGCGTCTGTCTCGTCTACCTGGTTGGGGACATCGCCGGGATGGAACTCGGTCGGTGGCGCCTCCACTGACGTCGATCCTTCGCCGCTGGCGTCGTAGTCGGCCTTGGCGCGCTTCGGGGCGGGCAACACTGCGGCACGCTCTGCGGATACCATCACAGTCTTCAAGGACTGTTGCGTTGCCGTCTTTGTGAGCACATCACACTGCTCGCGGTAGGCATCGTGTGATATAACTCGGTCGTCCGGCACACCTTCTGAACCGGTGTCCTCGCCACTGGTGGTCGCCGTGGCGGCGCCATCATCCTCTGCGGGGGGCGACCGCTTGCGGACGGCTCGGGCCGCCTGCACGCGCGCGCGGATGAGCTCGGTCTTGGACTTTTTGGCCGTAGCCTGAGACGGCACGGGCGCTCCCAGCCGGCCCGCGGCCTGCTTCTGCGCCAGTTCCTCCAGCAGTTTGCGTTGGACAGGGACTGGGGTGGCGTCGCTCATGACGAACGACTGCGGCACCCACTCGTCCCACCTGCACGCGCCCCGACGTCGCATGGGGACGATGCGATGCGTGGCTTAGAGGGCCGCAACCGACTTGACGACGGTACGCACATGCGGCCGCGGACGCACTTGCTCTTCCAGCCGTGGTAGTGCACCAGATAGCAGGGCGTCAGGTCCGCCGCCGAGGGTGGCGGCAGCGGCGACGCCACCTTCAAGATCTGCGCCACCGGCCGCCTCACCCAGTTCCGACCACCTCCAGAGGGCGTTAACCGTTCTCGTCACCACAAACTCGCAAGGCATGACGGCGCCACGGTACCTTGGCGGCGTAGAGGGCCGAGCGAAAGTAGCAGTAGACGGCGTCGCCGACCTGGAAGGGCCCGCTGTGGGCGCCGGGAGCTGCGCGTGCAGCCGCCATGGTTGCCTCGCCGGGAACGGAGGGAGGGGGCGGCAGACACGACAGACGAAAGTCAGTGGCCGCCGCGCGAGCCTGGTGCTCCTCGGTGGTCGCTGGCAATGAACAAGCACAGTTCGCCGTCGCCGCGCGACCAAGCCGCAGGGTGCAGGTTGAGGTGGGATTCACAAGTTCGCGCCAAATTGTCCGATGACGTCATCCGCCACCACAGTCCGCAGCCTTAGCCGGCTTGTTTGGGCAGACAGCGAGGCGCTGGACGGCGTGATCGTGCAAGGAACGGTGTGTGACAGCTTGGCCGCGTCGAGGGCCACCTCTCTGTCCACACGCTGCCGACGGCTGCTTGTTCCTGCTGGCCCCCCCGGCCCGCGGACCCGGCGTCGCCGCCATGGACCGCCTTCGGCGCCAGATAGCCTCCAGGGAGGCGAAGGAGGCCAAGGTGGCCAAGGAGGCCAAAGACCCGAAAGAGGCCAAGGAGACCAAAGAACCGAAAGAGATCGCGGAGCCCAAGGAGCCGAAGGAGGTGGAGGCCAAGGAGGCCACGGACGAGAGCAGCGAGGATGCCGGTACGTTAAACGCTGCTCTCCGCTGGGGCGCACCCCTCGCGAAGACCCCGGTCTTAAGCGGGCCTGCGGCCGGCTGGTGGCTGTGACGCTCGTTATATAGGTACGAACGAGGTTGCTCAGCTGCGCCGCGAGCTGGCCGAGCTTCGGAAGCATAACGAGAAGCTCGAGCGCGAGGCCAAGATGCACAATGGTACGTCCGGCCCAGCGCGCCACGCCTCGTGATGCGACATTGGCCTTTGACAGCGGTGGCTAGGCGCTGGGCATTACGGTGGCCCTGTCCAGCCGTGGGCCTCTTTCGCAAGACGAAGAAGACTGCCGAGAGCCTGCTAGAGGAGAACGAGCGGCTCAAGTCGGAGATGGAACTCGCGGAAGCACAGGTAAGGGCGGCGCAAGGTGCCGATGGACGGACGCCAGCGTAGCCGCGCCACTGCTGACGCGCAGGTGCACCTCCGCCATGCCGTTGCTGCCCCCCGCCCACCAGTCGCTCGAGCAGATGGACGGGCTCAAAAAGTCCATCCGCGCCTTGACCGCGCAGGTCGAGCAGCTGGAGGCGGAGCGCAGCCGTCATTGGGCCAGCTCGGCGGGGGCGTCAGCCAAGGCCGACGAGACGATCCGCCAGCTGGAAGCACAGCTGCGCGCGGCGCAGCAGAGAATCCATCAGGCCGAAGTGGACGCAGAGGCGGTATGGCAACAACCAGCGGTCCCGTGCCACTCAACGCGAAAGAATGGCTCATCCGCCCGTTGCTGGGCGTGCCCTCCGTGTCGGCCGTCCTCACAGGCCGCGCAGGACGCCGGCAGCCAGATTGCGCGCCTGCAGGAACAGGCGCTGGAGCACGTGCAGACGATCAACCGGCTGCACGAAGAACTCCGCGAATCACGCCAGTTCATCCTCACGAACACGGAGGCGTCGCTGGCGTCGGAGCGCCAGCTGGGCCAGCTGGAGCAGTCCCTGCGGCACGAGCAGGAGTCGCGGCAGCGCGCGGAAGCGGAGCTGGCCACTGCGAAAGGTAATAGCTACTGCACGGGCCTCCCGCTGGAAAGCCACACACAAGGCACACGCTTACTGGCCCGTGCTTGAGACCGGCGCGGGGGGAGGGTGTGGCGACGGCAGGCGAGAGTCGCCGGCTGGCCCAGCGGGTCGAGGACCTTCAGGCGCAGCTGGAGGCGACACGCCAGGACGTGCTGCGCGGACAGGGCGCAGATGCGGCGGTCAAAGGCGTCGTGGAGGCCGTCCAGCAAGAGCTGGCCGCCGTGCGAAGCGAGCTGGTTGCGCGCGAAGCTACGCTGGCCGAACTCCAGGTGCGCTAGCGCCTCCCCCGCGCGACGCCCCCCAGGTATGGCGGCCGCTCACCCAAGCGCGTCGCCTGGTGTTGGCGGAGGGGGTGGGCGGTCTGCCAGCGTACGCTCGCCGACGAGCGCAGCGCGCGCGCCAGCGAGGTGGCCACGCTACAGCGCAGCCTCGAGGACGCGCAGCGCCAAGCGTTTGTGCAGGCCACGCAGGCGGCGGAGGCGCACCGCGCCGAGTTGGCGGCCGCCGAGGAAATGCTGGCGGCCGTCCGGGAAGGCGGCGCCGAGGCGCGCTCGCAGTTGCAGCAGGCACAGGCGGCCAACGCAGTACGGCGCGCGACGGCGCGGCACCGACACCAACCTCTGCACGGCTGTTTAAGCGGGCGATGCATCGCACAATTGGTTGGCCACGGCGCCACACAGACGCTCCGTGACCGCATCGCCGTGCTCGAGCGGCAGGCTGCGGCGGCTGCCGCTCGAGCGGCCGACTTGGAGGCAGAGGTGGCTGCACAAACGGAGCGGGCCACGGCGGCGGCGGCACTGCAGGACGAGCTCACGGCCAAGACACAAGGTGCGGCCGATCCCACGGCTGTCCTGGCCGGATCGGCTGTCATTCGTTGCTAAGTATCTTGTGCGACGCCGCTGGAGACGGCCGTTGAGGCGACCAGAGCTGGAGCAAGCGCTGGAACGCCTGCAAGCGGAGCGCGCCGCCGAGACCGAGGAGCACGCGCGCCGGACGGTCGCGGCGGACGCCAAGGTCCAAGATCTGCGGAGCCAGCTGGAAGAGGAATCGCGTGCTGCGCAGGAGAACGCGCGACGGCTGCAGCAGGCGGAGGCCGAGTACACCGCCCTGGTGGTCAAGTCGGTGCGTGGCCCACACAACTGTTCAAATAATCGCAGGCGCGCCGATCGGCGAGCTCAGCTGGCCACCCCCCTGAAAGAGCTCTTTTGGCCCTGAGACGGCAGAACGAGAACCAGCGCGTTCTGCAAGAGCTCGCCACGTCCATTTCTGAAGCCGAGGCGCGGATCGACATGCTCGCCCGAGAGAAAGGTGTGATTTCGCGTGCTGGCGTTGCTCGGTCGCGCCGGACACTGATCCAGAGCAAGCATGGTCGTGATGGTCGCCGTGCCGCGTCGGTAGAGGGTCTGGCCGCCGAGTTGCAGCAAGCGCAGGCGGCTCGCGCGGCGGCGGACAAGGACGCGGCGGACGCGGCGGCGGCGCACGCCAAGGCCGTAGCGGCGGCAGAGCAAGGTACGATTGCCGCATGGAGACTGCGCCCGCGCGGGCCTTCATCGCCGGAGCTCACCGTCTATCCGCTTGGGATGATATCCTGGGCGCCTGCGGGCCCTGCAGCGCACAAGGCCGACCTGGAAGCTCAGAGGGAACGTCACGCCGGCGAGCTCGCGCAGCTGCAGGGCCAGCTCAGAGCCGCACAAGACGAGCTGGAAAAGGTCAGGTGCCCGGCAGAGCGCCTTGCCCACTGAATGGGCGTTGGTGGCTGACTTCAACGATTGCCAGATTCCCGTCGCGCGTGACCACCTCCAGTTGCGGACGAAATCCGTGAACCAGGATCGTACCATCAACGAGATGGCCGTCAAGATTGCCGAAGTGGAAGCCGAGGCGCGCAAGCGCCAAAATGCCCAGATGGACGCGGACCGCCTGCAGGCCGAGGTAGGCCCTCGCGTCGCACCGCCAGCGCGTTCGGGGCTGCCAACGACAAAAGGACAAGTCGCGCGCCTACTGGCATCGAACAGGTTGAGGAACTGAATGGCTACTTGGCCGAGGCCGAGAAGGAGCTGGAGACTGCCCAAGCCCGCCATGCGCAGGAGCTTGTACGGCGGCGCGGGCTGGCACCATCACCGCCTGAACACTTGTTGTGCCAGCTCACGCGCCGTAAGCCGAGCGGGTTCGCGTTAATTTGCACCCCCCAGCAAACGCTGAAGGAGGAGGCTGACCAGCTGCGAGCAGCGCTCAAGGCCGCCGGCGACCGCATCGAGGTACGGCCCGCCGCGTTTCACCACGCAGGCGTGGCGAGGCCGCTCGCCCACGTTCGCGTCTCTGCCGGTACGGCGCAGCTCTCCGCTGGTCCCAGGCCCTGTCGGTCACCGTCGAAGCCAAGGAGACCGAAATAGCCGAGCGCACCAACGAGCTGGAGCGGCTGCGGCCGCTGGAGGTCGAGCTGGCCGAGGCCAAGGCCCAGCTGGAGGATCTGCAGACGCAGATTACCAAGCTGGAGGAAGACCTGGCACAGGCCCGCCAGCAGATTGAGGACGGCGACGCGGAGCGCAAGGCCCTGGAGCGCAAGCACGCCAGCATCGTACGCGCTTCGAAGCGAGCGCGCCACCGTGCCGCCTGCCTCATGCTCAATGTCCTGGCATACCGCGCACGGTTGGGGACTGTGGGGACCCAGTTGAAGGACATGCAGCGTCAGCTGGACCGCGAGCGCAAGTCCAGCGCCAGCGGACCGCGTACGTCGGCCTAGATCAAGCCGCGCACACGTGCCGAAATTGTTGAATTAGCTTTTGTGGACTTACAGTCAAGGCCTTGCTGATCTTCCCTGCGCGCGGCCAGCGACCGTGGCGGTGAGCCGTACTCGGAGCGACATTTCGACGCAGCCGTCGCCGCGGGCGTCGACGCCTACCAGCGAAGCGCCCAGCCTCACGCAGGAGAACGAGGCGCTCGTGCAGCGGCTGGCCGAGGCGCAGACGCAGAGCTGGAACCTGGAAGACCAGCAGCGGGCCCTGCGGCTGCGCATCCGGAATCTGGAGGAGGAGCTGCGCGTGAAGACGGAAGTGATCCAGCAGTATATGCTGCGTGAGTTTGCGGGCGAGCTCAAGCCGCTGCCCGGTCCGGTCGCCGCGACGCTGGCGCTGGCCAACCAGGGCAGCTCGGTCGCGGCGGCGGCGCTGGCCGGCGGGAACGGGGACCAATCGCCGATGAAGGCCGTGCAAGCCGCGGCCGGTGCTTTGCCGTCCCCCGTTCGCTCGCCCAAGAAGGGCAAGGTGGGCAGGCGGAGGCCGCGTTTTTTTGGGGCCGCGGGTCCGCCTTCCTCTGGCTGAGGCTGAGCCACGTGCATGGGTGCGCACCCCACGGGGTGGGCCTTCTTGCTTCGCCAGGCGCCCGCGCCGGACGCAAACGTGCTGCTGCAGATCAACAGCCGCCTGCAAGCCGTCCTGGAAGATCTGATAACCAAGAACACGCGGCTGCAGGTACGTTCGCGGCGTTCCTGTTGCACGCGGGTTGCAAGGCCGTCACCAACGTGCAACGCCAAGGTCAGCCCGGCGTTGCGACAGGCACGCGTGGACCAGCTGGAGAAGGGCTTTGGGGACGCAGGGCAACCGAGCCCTCGTGCTTGAGTGTCGGGCGGTCCGCAAGGACAATTTTTTTCCCCGATTCGCCCATCGTTGTAATCAATAGTTCTGTTGTCAACCTGTACAAAAAAGTTTCGAATTGCAATGAACACTGGCAGCACATCACCGTCAAAACAAGTCTACGGCGTCGTCGTCGATTTCGTCGAGGATCGCCGACGCCGACGGCGCGAGCGCCTCGCTTTCCCGGGACGCTGCGGCGTCGGGCTTGGGCGGGACCGCCGGTGCGCCCCACCCACTGGGCAAAAGCAGCGACGACGACGATATGCTCGAGTCCGCGCTGCCTGCGAGGTCGTCGGTCGACGACGCGGTGCGCGACCGGGCCAGCGCGGCTGCCACCGCGGTGGTGGACGGCCGCGCCGGGCGCG
>Ga0180216_1000999_pt1 | contig 26594 bp, 20 predicted proteins | sample eDN3rd37CBELigMG_FD_128879 | JGI IMG/M metagenome (GOLD analysis project Ga0180216, IMG submission 128879) | Enriched Miracle-Growth compost microbial communities from Emeryville, California, USA - eDNA 3rd pass 37_C BE-Lig MG (version 2)... ... | reverse complement strand
TGCCGCCGCCGCCGCCACTGCCGCCGCTGCCGCCGCTGCTGCTGCCGCCGCCGTCGCCGCTGCCTTCGCGAGCGCCTCTGCAAATGCCCCACGGCCGTTGTAAATGCCCCAGGACCTCTGTAACCGCCCCAAAGCCTCTGTAGACACCCCACGCTTCAGCGTTGCCGCCACCGAGCGCCTGCTGAACGTTTCGCGCTGGCGCGCGGTTCGCCCGAGTCGCCGCTGTGCAGCATCCTCGACCGGCTCGCCGTTCCGGTACGCCTTCCCGGAGCGCCTGGCGTCGGGCCTACGTGCGCCTATAGCCAGGGGCGGACGCTCGCGTTAGTCGCGTCTACCCCCTCTGCCCAGCAGCTTCTCCTGGCAGCGCGTCACCTGCGCACGGGCGCAGGCAGTGTCCGTCACGACCATGGTGCGTCTGCAGCGGCTCTACGGCCTGTGCAACTAGTGGCGCTAACCATGGCCGCCCCCCCCCCTGAGCGCGTCCTTGCTGCTCCCGACGCGCAGGCCAACGTGTCGGACCGCGTCGTTGGCTTTAGCTTCCTGCTGGTCAGCACGGTCGTCTTCCTCTACTACACCACCTGGGTGCTCATTCTCGTGCGCCCGGTGCTCGCGTTACACGCGCGCCGCGCCCACCCGCCCGCCCGCGCCTCACGCCACCAACTGCCCTCGCTGGCCTTGCCTTGCCCTGCCTCCAGCCGTTCGTGGACGAGGACAAGGGCATCCACAACTACTTCCTGCCGTACCACTTCGCCATCCTCATCCCGTCGGCGCTGCTGGTCACGGGCCTCGCCGGCGTGTTCAGCTTCCTGGCGCTGGTCATGATCAAGTCCAAGGCCGCCGCCGCCAAGAAGAAGGTGGCCTGAGCGGCAGCGCAAGCGTTGTACAACTCTCTTCCGTTGCCTGACGTGTACACACCCCCACCCATGTTCATAGAGACACCCACGCCGTGCGCCTACATGGCTTCGATGACGCGCACTGCGCCAAGATGGTCGAACCAGCAAGAGTTTCTTATTTCTAGGGCGGGCGGCGCCTGTACACAGTACCAAGCGCGCCCCGAGTCGGCGGCGGCGTCTACCGGTACCGGTGGAACACGGTAGTGTTCTGACGGATCCAGTTGGCGCGGCGCGAGCCACCCTTGGTCTTGTTGAAGCGGTGGCCCTTGCCCAGGCCGCGCGACGACTTGCCGGCCGCGGTCAGGCCGCGCATTTCGCGGTGCTTGTGCACCGGGTTGCAGATCCAGTTGATGCGCGGGTCGCGGCGGATGGCCTTATGGTTCGGGTCGACCAGGATGACCTCAAAGTACTTGTAGGTCGAGTCCTGGTTAATCCAGTACGAGTTGAGGACGCGCAGGTTGCCGCAGACACGGCCGACGCGCTCCTCCGCGACCGAGCGGAGGTTGCGCTCGAACTTGAGCTGGTTCACACCGTGGCCGGCCGGCTTGCCGTAGGTCTGGCCCTTGATCACGGGCCGCTTGCGGTTGCCGCGGCGGACGCGCACACGGTAGATCACGTAGCCCTGCTTGGCCTTGTAGCCCAGGCGGCGCGCCTTGTCGGGGCGGCTCGGGCGCGAGGCGCGGTGCACCGCCGACAGCTGGCGGAGCTCCCAGCAGCGCACGCGGAGAATGAAGCGCAGCACGTCGGACTGCTTCTTCCGGTACAGCTCCTCCAGGTACTTGTAGGCTGCGAACGAGCGAGGGCGAGCGGCATGGCGAGGTGCCGCGGCACGCGGTCAGCATGCGGCGCAACGGTCGCGCGCGAGCGCAGGACGGGCGCTGCGCCGTACCACCCATGGTGAAGAGACGAAAATGGCACAGCCGCACGGCCACACCAAGATCTGCCGGCGCGCATGAGCGGTGACAAGGTGCCATGGCGAAGCGCATGTCAGTTCCGTCGGGCCGGTGCGGGTCGCGCAAGGTCGTCCATTCGACGCTGCGCATCCGCCGCGCCTTGCTTGGCGCATCCATCGCCGCCCGCGCGCGCCGATGGCCCTCTGCGCGCACCCGGCGCGCAGCCGGCGCGCGCCGATGGCTGCCCCAGTGGGCCGTTGCGATGGCGCTGCGGCCTCCTCCGTCGTGTCCTGGCTCCCATCGCGGTCCATGGCTCGCATCGCGGTCCCGCTCCCATCCGCACCGCCCGAGGAGGCTGCACGTCCTCCATCCCGGCCGGCGGGGCCTGCCACGGGCCTCCCCCCTGGCGTGCCGTCCTCGCAGCGCGCGGCAGGCCCGCCAGACCACCACGTCGCCGGAGGGCGCGACCGTTGCCGATGGGCGGCGTACCGAGGGAGGAGAGAAGAGGAAGGCGTGTCTGACAGGCCGCGTGACCAGCGGATCACGTGCAGTTGCGGGGCACGAGTGGAAGATAAATGCGTCGTCGGGTCCTTTCAGGCGCGCTCGCAGCGGACTCCAAGCGCCCATCTCGTGCGGGCGTGGCCTTTCACGTGATCACAAAACCACGTGTACCTGCGGGGCATGAGTTCGGCGGCCCGCGCGGTATGGGCGCTCAGGCCTACTGGCACTGACTGTGGTGGCGGCGCCTTATCGTGTGGGGCGCCGCGCAGTGCGCCTCCTCTCGTGGTACGCCCGCCGCCGCCGCCGCTCGTGCCGCCCCGTGCGCCTCGGACGCCGCGCGCGCAGGCAGCCCGCCGCCCTGCCGCGACGCCGCCGCCTGCTGCGTGCGCATGCGCTGACCTCGCCGGCGAAAGATGGCGCTTTGCGCGCGGACGGTGCAGGTCGTCGTCGTCGTCCCGGCCTTTCCCGACGGCAGCATGGCGGTCTCGCCGCTCGTGAACGTACGGCGCCCGCCGGCGGACGCTGCTGGTTTTAGGAGCGGCGCCGCCGTTGATACCCATGTCGTGCTGCTGTTCCGTCCTCCGCCGCTGCTGCATGGCGCATAGTTCCTGCGCTACGGCGCCCTCGGCACCGGCCTCGTCTACGGCGCCTGGCGCGCGCACCACCTCCGGAAGGTGGAGGCCCGCGAGAAGGCCCACCTGGCGCACAAGGCGGAGATCGCGGCGCACAAGAAGGCCGCCGCCGCCGCCGCCGCCGCGCAGTCGGGCGGTACGGCCGCCGCACGCTGAGAACACGCGGCGGGCCATGGTACTCACAGCTGCCCCCGCCATGGCGCCTGCCGCGTGGCCGCTGGTGTGCAGTGGTGACGGACCCGTCGTCGCCCAACTTTGACCTGGAGAAGCTGCTGCTCTCCCTAGCAGCACAACCGGCCAAGGCGCACTAAGCAAGAGCCAACATGTGTCACATTTAGCCTGTGCACGCCGCGCGCGGCGCGCAGGTGCCGCACGTCGTACAGTAGAAAAAATACAGTCACCGTTGCACCGACGGGCGCTGGAGACACCCGGGGCGCCGCAGTGGCTGCTGCGCGCTGCGATCCCAGGCATGGGCTGCTGGGTGGCGGCTTTGTGCCCTCGCATGTATTTCGCACGACGCAGCGTACAGGGAGGGTGCGGCCGACGCGCGGCGCCGGTGCGGCCCGGCCGCTGCGAGCCCTGGCATAGCAAAGTTCGGGCTGGCCGCCGTCGCCTTCCTTCGGCGCTTGAGGCGGCCGCCGTCATGTTGCCGGGCGAGCGGGCCGGGCGCTCCGTGGCGCGGTTCAGCCGCGGGGCGGCTCGCCGCCCACGGCGGCGCGGACCGTGGCCACCATCTCGTCGAGCGCCGTCGGGTAGCGCTCGGCGGCCGGCTTGCCCAGGCCCGTCCACAGCACCACTGCGCGCGAAAAACAGAAAAAAAGAAAACGCGAAGACCGCGTCGCCCGAGACACAGAGCGGGGGTCAGCGGCTGCAGGCGACGCGCTGGGCCCGGGCCGCGGCGCACCGGGCTCGGCCTTGCCGTCCTGGACGAGGGTCACTTCAAAGGCCTTGTGGCGCGGCTTCTTCTCGTTCACGACAATCGCGGCGTCCGGGAACGCCTCGACCAACGCCTGCGCAGCACGTCGTGGCGTGGGTGGCGGGCACACGGCGCGCGCGTTGGTCCCCGTCACCTGCTGCGCGCGTGCTGCAAGGCGGCCGTACCGCGCGGACGCGGTTGGCGTTGGTCTTGAACTTGCGTCAGGAGTTGCTGTCCACGGCACGGGGAAAGTGTCCACGGGCGACGGCGTCAGGGACGGCGCACGGGCTAGGGACGGGGGCGCGCAGGCGTCGCACCAGTGCTCGATGGCGATGCGCAGCTTGGCCGTCGTCGGTGCTACGGCGGCGCTGCCGGCCACCTTCTCCGCGGCTGTCGCCGTCGCCACCGTGGCCGTGGCCGTGACCGTCGCGGGCGTGACAGCCCGCTTGGCCTGCTTGGCCGGCGCGGCGGCCGGCGCCGCCTCGGGCGCCTGCACGCTCCAGCCCCCGCATGTAGCGCTTCAGCACGCACCATCAGCATACATCCGAGACCGTGCGGCGGGGGCAACGCAGGTTCACGGCCGGCGGCGGGCGCCCGCACCGTGCGCTTGCGCGGCGGCATCGCGGCCGGCGCTCGTGCTCCGCGCGCGTCGCGGCAGATGCGCTCTGTGACGTCATTGGGCCGCCGACTGCCTGAGTACGCCCGCGGCGCCCGCGTGCGTCGGAGCGCGCCCTGCCGCCCCCCCGCTCACGGCCGCCTTTATGCTCACGCGAGAGGGCGGGGGTGGGGGGATCTCCCCCTTGGGACAACGCAGAGCACCCACGCGGTGACGGAGATCCGCCGCGGACGACCGCGCAAGGCTCACGGCACCATGGCGAAGCGCGTGCTGGCCGCGGCCGCCGCGGCGGTGCTGATCGTCGCGCGCGCGTCGGTGGCGGCCGCGGAGCCGGACGCCACGCTCGCGGGCTTGTACAACATGGCCGACACGATGCTGGCCGCCTGGCACGACCGCCACGGCGCCGGCGACCGGGACGTCATCACGGTCACCTTCCCCGAGCCGCACGCCGCGAGCGGCCGCCGCCTGCGCGGCCACCTGGCGGAGCACTTTGACATCTGGGCCGTCCGCGGCCCCGCCGAGTGTACGCCCGGGCAGGCGGGCGCGGCGCGGACGCTCGTTGAGCCGGCCTGGCTCACGCTGTGCGCATGCTGCGCGCCCCATCGCGCTCGGCCAACGGCAGGGGACGTTTACGGCAACGCGGAGCTGCTCTCGCTCATCTGCAAGGTGCACGACCTCCGGTGCGAGCGCCACCACCTGGACGTCGCGGCCATGGTCGCGCAGGAGCGCGAGCGCCTCGCCCGCCGCAGCCTCGCCCGCGACGGTGCGGCCGCTGCGCCGGCACCGACCCCTTCAGCGCACGGAGGGCTCACCGCGCGCCGGCGCCCTCGCCGTCCGGCCCACGCCGCCAGACTGGTTCCTGGAGTACCACCCGTGGAACGAGTCGCTGGCGTGGTACCAGGAGATGGCCGCGACGTACAGCGACCGCGTCACGTACGTCCCCTCGATCGGCACGACATGGGAGGGCCGCGACCTCGTCGCCGTGCGCGTGAACGTGCCCAACGGCCGCACCAAGAAGCAGGTGTACATCCAGGCCAACATCCACGCGCGCGAGTGGATCACCTCCGCGTCGCTGCAGTTCTTCTTTAACCACACCGTCTCGCTCTACGGCACCGACGCGCGCGTCACCGCCATCCTCGACGAGGTCGAGCTCGTGCTCATCCCCTACGTCAACCCGGACGGCTACTCGGTACGGCGCCGCCGCGCGAGCCGACAGGAGGTGCGCGCGGTCGGCTCGCGCTGACCCGCCCTGCGCTTCGTCGCCGCCGCGGCGGTGCTGCCCGCAGTACACGTGGACGAACGACCGCATGTGGCGCAAGAACCGCCGCGACAACGGCGGCTCGTACGGCGTCGACCTGAACCGCAACTCGCCGGACCACTGGGGCGGCGAGGGCTCGTCCGGCACCCCGTCGTCGGACACGTACCGCGGCCCGAGCCCGGCGTCGGAGCCCGAGACCCAGGCGCTCAACGCCTTCTTCCTCTCGCTGGACGACGTGATCGGCGCCGTGGACCTGCACTCGTACGGCCAGCTCGTGCTGCGGCCCTACTCGTGGACCGCCTCGGCGCCACCGACCGCCGCCGCGCTGGCCGCCGTCGGCGACGGCATCCGCGACGCCATCCGCGTGCCGCACGACAAGCGCTACACCAGCGGCCAGTGGTACGACACGCTCTACCCGTCGAGCGGCGTCTTCATGGACTGGTGGCACGAGCAGGTCTTCAACGGCCACCGCCCGTACGCGTACACCATCGAGCTGCGCCCGGTCTCGCCGGTGCCGGGCTTCCAGCTGCCGCCGGAGGAGATCATCCCGACCGGCGAGGAGGTCACCGCGGGCCTGCTCTACTTTATCGAGGAGGCGCTGGCCAACCCGATCCCCGCGTAGCTGGGCCGAGTCGTGTCATTGGACGCTGTGTGTGCGTGTGTGTCCGTGTGCGTGCGTGAGGGCACCGCCGCTGGATATCTCTGTGTTTCTAGCTCTTTTCGCCCCGTGTCGTTGCACCTGATAAAGTATACCCGTCCACCCACACGCTTCGGCCGGACGGCCACGCGCGAGCGTGCAGCGAATTTTTTAAGTTTTATTTTTTGAACGCCCGCCGCGGCTGGACTGTGTACATGGGTTGCCAGAAGGCGTTTAGTCGAACAGACCTGTAGCGCGACGACCAGGAGCGCAGCAGTGTCGAGCAGGTTAGCGGGCCCGTCACCCCCTCCCCCACCGCCGTTCGAATGCCGACGGCATGCGCACGTACCGAAGCCCATGTCATCGTCGGACTCCTCCTTCTTCTCCTCCTTCTTCTTCTCCTCCTTCTTCTCCTCCGCGGCAGCGCTGGCGGCCGGGGCGGCGGCGGCCGGGGCAGCGGCCGGGGCGGCACCAGCAGCACCGACGGCGCTGATGTAGTCGTCCAGGTTCTTGCCCTTCAGAGCGCGGGCGAAGAGGTTCGGCCAGATCGGCTCGACCTCAACACCGGCAGCGGCGACGATCTTGGCGATCTTGTCGGCCTGCGGCGGAGCGATACGCGCGGCCAAGGGTGCGCGCGAGGAAAAAGGTTAGCATCGCATGTCTGCGGGCCACGCCGCTCAAAAAAGAATAGGCTCCGCGGCGTCCCCGGCCTCCCCGCGCAGCTGCCCGGCACCCTGCGAGGCGGGGCGGGGCGCGGCAGGGCGCCGCCGCGCCGCTCGCATGTCCATGCCGGCGCGGGCGGCCCGCGGCCACGCCTGCCTTCAGCCACCGCGGCGGCGGCGCCTCGCCCCCCATCGCGCCCGCCCCCCATCCCCATCCGCGGCATCGGCGCGGCGCGGCTGCGTACCGTGATCTCGACGCCATCGTCGTGGAGGATGAGGGCGGCGTAGACGCACGCGAGCTCGTTGGTGGCCATGGCGGCGATGGGCAGGAAGCGGCCCGAAGGCGCGGCGGCGATGGGCAGGCCGGCAGACAAAGGCGAAAGAAGCGAAGTGACCCGCGACCGCTCCCCATCTGGGGATCACCCGGGCCTGCATCATAAGCACAGCTGCGCTCCCCACTGGAGGGGCATCGTGGGGAGGCGACCGGGCAGTTTCGCGCCAAATCTGTGACGCCGCCAACCACATCGGCAGGCCGCGATCGCTGCGAGTCGACGGCGGTGCAGCGCACCGAAAGGTCGGCACGGTTCGCTGGCCGACGGACGGACGGGCGCGTAGGACGCCGTGGACGACGGCTAGTCGACGACGCACAAATGCCAAGGGCGGATGACGACGCCCAGGGACGAGGCACCCTCCCCTCCGCGCGCCGAACGCTTGCTCAGGGGCGCATGGCGCTTTGGCACGCTGCGGTGAGATCCAACGCCTGGCTGGTGCGTGCGAGGCGAGCACGCCGCCTGGGAACCGCGCCGCGTGCCGGCCGCGTGAGCATGAGGTCTGCGCTGAGACTGGTTCCCCACAGCCTCCAGATCGGCTGACAGACGACGTCATGGCGGGGCGGCCTGGACCGTGGTGGGGGCACGGCGTGACGTGAACTGGAGCACGCAGCGCAGCGGCCCGGGCCCTGCGGCCGCACTGCCGCACAAAAACATTGCGCCGCCAGTGAAGTCTGTGAGAAAGACGGCGTGCCGTGCACGTCGCGTGCTTCCGGCAAGATGATGCTCAAGGACCAGCAGAAGCGCAAGGACACCCTGTGGTCGCAGGCGCCCAAGATGGTGGGCAGGGCGCCGCCACCGCCACCGGAGCAGCCGTCGCAGCAGCAACAGCAGCAACAGCAGCAGCAGCCGCAGCAGCGAGGCAGCGAGGACGCAGGAACAACAACGTCGGGCGCGGCGGCGCGGGAGCCAGGCGAGTTGCGCGTGCAGACGAACGCGCCGTCGCCCGAGGTCGACAACAGCGGCGCGGACCCGCCCGGCGGCCGCCGCGCGGCGCGCGGCCCGCTGGCCAACCTGCGCGGCGACGCCCGCAGCCTGCTCACGCCGTCGCCGCCACCGCTGACGCCCGTGCCGGACGCGTCGGCGGCCTCGTGGCGGAGCATGCTGCAGCCGCGCGGCGGGCCGGACGACCCCGGCGCGCTGCCCGAGTGCCGCACATCGAGCTTGCGCCGCAGCAACTCGTCCGGCAGCGGCTCGGGTGTGTAATGGCGAGATAAGATGCCCGCGATCGACGGCGACGGAAGGGGCTTGTGTATCCGCCATGGCCGACACGGCGTGGCTTAATTGGTGCAATGTATTGTGTTTGAGCCGTACAAGGGGGGCCGAGCAGCGAGGGCCGGGCCAGCTCGGGCCAGCTGGCTGGGCCGGCGGGCCCAGCCCTCGCCGACATCGCAGCCGGCGCGGCCGGGCGCTTAGTACTTGGCGTCCAGCTCGTTGATGACCTTGATGTACTCCTCCTTGGCGGCGTCCTGCGTCATGCCTGCCAGCCGCGCGGGCACCGCAGACGAGCGGTGGAGGCGGCCACGGGCGGTTAGGACGGGCTAGGAACGCGGCGCACCTGGCCCCCCGCGTGGCCGCACCCTTGCGGCTCTCCCAGGCGTCCCACTTGGCCTTGCCCTTGTAGTCGAACATGCCGGGGCGGGCTGTCGGGGCGTTACGCCAAAGAGAGTGGCCGCGCAGCGTCGGGCCGCGTTAGTGACAGCGTGGACGGCGTCGCAAGCGGCAGCACGGTAAGGCGCACCAGTGTTGACGTCGCCGACGGTGGACTGCTTGTACAGGCCGTAGATGGTCAGCAGCTCGTCGTTGCTGGCGAGGCTGCCGAGGCGCTCGGCCTTCTTGGCGGCCTCCTGGAAGCGGGTCTGGGTGCAGCACGCGGCAGCAGCGGAGCGGCGGGGAAACGCCGCCGCTCGGAACGCGTCAGCCTGGCTCCATCCCACCCGGTCGTTCCAGATCCACCGCGGCCCCGCCCCGCCACGGGCGCGCGCGTGCGCCGCTGGCCGTGCGGCAGGCAAGCGGCGTACCTCGAGGTCGGCCATGGTGGGACAGCGGGCGGCGGCGGGCGCGGCGGGCGGCCGCGGGCGGTGCGTTGGGGCGGAGGGAAGAAAAAAATCGTCAGTGGGGCGCCCATAGGTGACGTCATAGGACCGTGTCCAGCGTGTGTCCGCGTCACGGTCCACAGCGCCCTCCGCAAGAAAGGCCTGCGCGCGCTTCCCTGCCTTGAACGCCGCGCCGTCAGACCGTAGGCCGCTCTCCCGGGGGTGCTTGGACGGCGGCGGTCGCGGCTGGATGGAGGTGCGGCCGTGCAGCGCGTTCACCGTGCCGGCACAGGTGCGGGTCCCTATGCACCTGCAACCCTCTCGGCGGCCTACTAGTAGCCTGCTATGGTGACATCATAGGTCCCTTTCTATACGCCTCCCTGCGGAGCTCCAGAGACGCCTCTGCGAGACGGGCGCTGGTGCCCCGTCTGACGTCATTCGTAAGGGCCGCATGGGCAGGTGCGCCGGGCGCGGCCGGCAAGACGGCGGGTGGGGCGGCGGCGGGCCCCGCGGCGGCCAAGAAGAGCGGGGGAAACGGGCGAGGAGCGGCGTGGGCGGGCGCTCGAGACGCTGGGCCAGGCGACGGAACGGACGGTCGCGGGTTGGACCGGCGGGATGAGCGGCAAGGCCGCACGGCCAGCGGCAGCGGCGGCGGCTGGTGACGGTGCGCCACTGCTCAGGCCGAGCGGCAGCGGGTGTCAGCGGGCCGGGGGCGGCCATGGAAATGGGCAAGACGACACGCACGCGTGTGCTTCAGACGCAAAGGCAGCGTAGTGAGCGCTCTGTGGCGGTTGGGCCGCGCCTGAGTGAGCGGGATGCCGGGCCACGTCTGCACGGGTGGCCAAGACGGCACGGGCAGTGGATGGGTGCGGCAGCGCTTAGTACGGCCGCAGGGGAGGCCTGGCGACGCTGAGGCGACGGAGGGGCTATACTGTAGATGTGGGGGCGGTGGTGGTCTAGTGCTTCGCCGCTCCACTCCACCGCGGCGGCGGTCGCCCGTGTGCCTCCCGGCCCTGGGATGCCGGCGGCCGCTGGCCGCTCTCGCTAGAATAGATAAGGCCAAGTGGGGCAGTCGCTGGAGACGTTAGCGCTGTGCTTGTCCAGCGCTGTCAGAAGAGGCCCCGAACCAAGCGCCATGCGGCCGCCTGCGCGTCGGGTCCCGGCCCGCACGGCTTTGCTAACCTGAGTCCGGTCTCCCGCCCTCTGCGTTTACTGGCGACAGGACACAGAGATAGAGGGAGGCTCGTTCGCAGCGCTAGTGTAGGAAGGAACGACGACGACAAACGCATACGTGCAGCCAAGACTAGGTACGCACCCGCCGCGGCGCCCACCTCAGGCGACGTTGGCATTCCTTATCTTAACTCGCCGCGGGCCAAGCACGTTGGCGTCTTGCCGCAAGCCCCTTTAACGTTCAGGAGCTCTCCGCTCGGGTCGGCGCCGCGATACCGCCCACTCGTGATGCATCGCCGACGCCGCCCAGCGGCTCTACCGCCCTCGTAGTTCGGTCCGCCTGACCGCACGCACGCCCCCTCCCCAGGCGGGCGCCGCCGCCATGGCGGGCCGGCGACGCGACGGGCCCCGGGTGGCCTTCCCGTCGGTACGCGCTGGCGCTGATCGCCCGGGCCCCTCCATGGATGTCGCTGACACTGGCGCCGCCGGCCGTCGTCTTTGGCTGGCCGAGCCAATGCAGGACCCCGCCGAGCTGGCGCTCCTGGAGCGCTTTCACTCGGCCGCCGACGAGGAGCTGCCAGCCATTGCCGACAGCGCGCTGCCGTGGTCGCTCCCCAAGGTCCGTCGCGCCCCGCGATCGGCCGCCAGCGCTGGCCCAGCGCGCGCCTAATCTCGCCCGTCTCCCCACCACGGCCGGCGGGTGCTGCAGACGGACCTGGTGGCGTGGATCGTTGTCCTGTCCCGCTTCCACGTCGTCTACCTGCGCATCATCCAGGAGGACCGTCTGAGCACCGTGGCCGTCGCTGCCCTCCGCCCGGCCCACCGCGCCACGCTGCTCTCGCTGCTGCGGTTTTCGCGCGAGCTGCTGCTGCAGGCCTTCAACCGCGGCAGCTATCCGTCAGTCTCGGTACGCGCGCGCGTGCCATCCCCTTGCGTGCGCAGGCGGTGCGCGCCGCGTGGTGCTGACTCGGCTTTGGCCGACGCGGCGCCGTGTGCGCCGCCGCCCAGGTCATCAACCTGCTCATGACCGTGGACGATGTCGACGTCGTGGAGGCCGCGCTGCGCCTCGCGCTGGTCCTCTCCGACAAGGTGCGCACGCGCACCGACCGCGCGCCTGGCCGTTGAACATGCTGGCCTCACGCCCTTCTTCCCCCCGCACCCCCCACACACCGGGCGTGCCACGTTGCACCGCTTCGATCCGTAGAGCGGCACGTCGGAGCTGCTGGACCCGCAGCTGCTCCTGGTCCTGTCGCAGGGCTGGGCGTTCAAGCAGTCCAAGTTTGGCCTCGTGGCCAGCTCCAAGCCGGACGCCGAGGTGCCCGCCGAGGCCCGCGAGGTCGTCTTTGAGTGCTTCCGCACCACGGCGACGGACCCGACGCCACTGCCCGAGGACGCGGTGGCGCGCATCCAGGAGACCGTCGCGCCCGGCGCCGACTACCGCGCGCTCCTTCAGGAGCTGATCGCCGAGAACCACGTGCCGCCGCAGTACCACTTTGCGCTCCTGCACCGGCTCCGGCTCGCGGCGGTGGCGGACCGCCACGCGGACCGCGTGCGCTGGAACCGCTGCCGGCTGCTGGCGATCGCGACGCTGGTCAACTTTAACCAGGAGGACTCGGCGCTCAAGTCGTTCTTCCTCTTCGAGCCCGAGATCTCCAACGATCTCGTGGCCGTGCTCACGGCCACGCCGGCGCTCGACTGGGGCCTCCAGACCTACGCGCTCACCGTGCTCACGGGCATGGCGCAGCCGTACGAGCGCGCGCGCATCTCGGCGGTGCTCTCCTCCCTCCGGGCGTCGGCGAGCCACGGCGTCCTCGCGATGCTCCTGCGCCGCCTGAGCACTGCCGGCACCACCCGCGCCGACGCGGACGGCAGCAGTGCTGACGGTGCGTCAGCGTGGATGGCGGGCACGGGATACGCGCCCCCCCCGCTGGCGCCGCACTCACGCCGGACCCGCTGCGATGTAGCCCCCGCTCCCAACGGCAGCGTGCCCGCTCGAGTACGTGACGGCGCTGCTGGCGCTCGTGTTCGCCCTAGTCAACACGCCGTCCGGTCGGACAATGCTGGTGTCAGCGGGCATCCTGCTGGACCTGGTGCCGCTGCTCGCCGTGCGCGAGGGCTTCTTCCCCGAGGTGCGCTACGCGTTGGCCAGGACTACGCTATCGGTGCGCAGCTGGACCTAACGTGGGCCGCACCTTCTCGGCCGCGCGTGGTTCCCGGCAGGTGATCCCCAAGCTCGTGCGCGTGATCGACGCGCTGGTGTTTGATGGGACGGCGTCGCTCTTTGCGCCGTTCTGCGACGCCGGCGGCGTCAACATTCTCGCCAGCTCCATCGCGGTACGTGCGTGCCGCCGTGCGGCCGCCGCGTATATGCACACCCTCCACTGACACAGGCGCGCTTGTCTTCCCGGCTGCGCGCGACAGGCCGACATTGACCTGCTGGCCGAGTACGCCTCGCAGCAGGCCGCCAGCGGCGCGGTGGCACGTCCGCCGATCCGGCCGTGGCAGTCGAGCGGTACGCACCTGGGCCCCCTGCCGCGAACGTCGGGTATGAGGAACGCCGCTCACCCCGCGGCGATCGCCATCCCGATGTCCACCCCTCGGCGCCTTCGTTCCAGTGACACTGGACCGACCGATGACGGCGCGGCTGCGGGCCCTGAAGGCCAGCTTGCGCCTGCTCTCCACGATGCAGCAGAACGCCGGCGCGGCCGACCGGCTCCGCCTGCTGATCGAGGGCCCGCTCCCGCAGGCGCTGGCCAAGCTCTTTGAGCACTGGGCCTGGTTCAGCGAGCACGGCTACGCAGTCGGTATGGATCGCTCAAAGCTCGTCCTAATTTTTTTTTCTTCTTTTGCGCTGTCGGCGTGACGCTGATGGCGGCGCCTTTGGGTACCGGCGCGCGGTCGGCGTCGGCAGCCCTCAACGTCTTCGCCAGCATGATCCACATGGAGCCGACCTCGCTGACGGCGCTCCAAGAGGCGGGCCTGCACACGGCGCTGCTCGCCGGCGCCCTCGCCCAGCTGCCGATGGAGGACGTGGTACGAGCCGGCGCGACGCGGGCATGCTCGCGGCGGCGCGGCGCGTGCCTCGCGCTAATCGCCGAGGGTGCTGCGTGCGATCGCCCGGCCGTTGCGCAGACGCTGCGCACACTGCCCATGGCGCTCTCGGCGGTCTGCTTGAACGCGGCCGGCCTGGACGCCGTGCGCGCGTCGGGCGTGCTCGGCAAGCTCGTCGCCGCCGTGTTCGATCTCGACAGCGGCGCGGTGCCTGGCTCGCGGCGCGGCGTCGCGGCCCTCGGCGCGCAGCTGGAGGAGCTGGTGCGGCACCACCCGCCCCTCAAGCCGGACGTCGTTGAGGCGATCGCAGCGGCCGCGCACCGCGTGCTCGCGGCGCCCGACGTAAGCCCCGCCAACGCCGGCGCCGTCGTGGGCGGGCATGACGCCGGCCTGTCCATCAGCGAGCACGTCAACCGGCTGCTCCAGGTGCGGCGCGACTCGGGGTCAGCCTGTGTGCGAGGCGCGCCGCCACTGATGGCACGGTCGACCGGTGCGGCCGCCTGCCTGCGTTACCTGGATGCGCGTGCAGCTGATTGGCAGCTTCATGAACGGCGCGGCGCGCGACGCCCTCGTGAACCAGATGCCGGCCTCGCTCCTGCTCGACCTGCTCACGCACCCGGCGCTGCCCTACTGCTACGGCACCCTGCCGACCTCTGCCGGCCTCGCGACGGTCGTGCTGCTGTACCTGTACGCGCCCCGGCCTGCGACCCTCCCCCCTGTGCCCACGCCCGGGCGGCTAAAACCGGCGATCGCCGTTGCCCGGCAATACGCGCTGCAGCAATTGGACCGAGAGCCCCGCCGCGTCGCGCGCTGCACCGGCTCCGGCCCCGGCCCCGGCCCCGGCACCCGCGGCGCTCGCGGACGCCATGGCCGTAGATGCCCCGGCCCCGGACGCGCACGCGGCCACGGAGACCGCGGCGGCCGCCGGGCCCGCGGCTAGCACCGAGGCGGCGGCAGCGGCAACGCCGCCGCCGTCGCCCGAGGAAGCCAAGGCAGCGCTGATGGCGCAGTTGCTCCGGCGCACCCGCGAGGCGATTTTCGAGTGCGCGCCGCTGGCGTCGCTGGACTGGGACGCGCCCTGGCCGGCCGACGGCGCCGCCGCGCTACTGGGCCCTGACTGGGCTCGCAAGCTGCAGCGCCTGGTGACGCTGTCCTTCTTGCTGGTACGCGTGCGCGCGCGCCCACTGCCGCCGCCGCCACACTGCGCGCGCGCTTCGACCCAGCGCGCAGGTGCTGACCGCTTAGCCAGCGAGCTTTGGCAGCGCGCGCTCCGCCATAGGCCGAAGTCGTGGGCGAGCGGCTGCTGCTGCTGCGTTTCAACCTGCCGTCGGACCACGCTGGCGGCGTGTTCGACGTCATGCGAACGCTGCTGGACCCCGGGGTGACGGACCTCCTGCCCGAGCTGGGCCGGATCGCGCGGGCCGTGGCCTGGGAGAGCGTGCGGCGCGGCGTGACCGACACAACGCACGCACCGACCGGCGACGCCGCCGTCTGGCGGTACTTTGCGGTCGAGGTGCCGGCCGCGCACGTCGCCCTCCTCTCTGGTGCGGCGAATCGCCGCTGCAGGGGGGCCAGCGGCGAATCGGCCTCTAGTGCTAAAACCCGCCGGTACCACCCGTTCGGTTCTCTCGGCACTGCAGGCTACCTGCGCGTGGCCGCGTCCGTGCCGTCCCGCCGGGTTGCGCACAACATCCTCCGCACCAGCGAGGACAAGGCCGTGCAGCTGGGCGAGCTGGGCGTGAAGCTGCTCGAGAACGCCCTCCTGACCGTGCGTGCCACCTTGGCGCGGATGGACGACACCTTGCCGCAGCGTACGACTGCCTGCGTCGCCGCAGAACAGCACTGGTAGATATCCGGCCTCACTGTGCCTCCCCCTCCGGCTCCTTGCACCTTGCGTTCCCTGCTGTTTTTTTTAGCGGCGGATCCGGTGGACGCCGCCGCGCAAAAGGCGGCGTACGTGACGGCGCTGTTGGCGCCGCTGGAGCGCCTCCTCGGCTCGCCTGCGCCGCAGCCCATCCTGGCGCTCGGCCTACTGGGCAACGGCGGCATCGAGCAGCTGCGGCGGGCCGCGGCCGTCCTCACCGAGTACTGCGGCCACCACGAGCTGGCGCTCGTGGCGGGCCCGCACGGGCCCGCCGTGTACCGGGCGCTGAGCACCGTGTTCAACGTGCTCGAGCTGTGCGTCCGCTGCATCCGGATGCACGGCGAGGACCTGACCAACTACCTGCAGGCGCTCGAGTTCGCCACGGGCGACGCGCCGATGCCGATGGCGCTCGACGTAGCCGTGCGGCGGCAGGTCGCAGGCGCCGTGCTGCCCGTCCTTGGCGACAGCGACGGCGCCGCGCCGCGGCCGACGTGGACCGCGCTGCCGCAGATGGTGCGCGCGCCCGCACTGCGGCTCGCCCACGCCGTGCTCCAGTCCGCCGACGACAACATCCCGCTGCCGACGCCGACGCCGCCGACGCCGCCCAGCAGCGGCGCGGCGTTGAGCCAGCAGGAGATATTCATCAGCCGCATGCGGTCCGACCGCGCCCCCGGCGGCATGTTCTTTGGCACCCACGTCTACTCGCGCACGCCGCTGCGACCCACGCCCACCGCCACCGACGGCGCTGGCGGCACCGGCCTCGCGGCGGCCGACGCCGCCAGCGCCGACGCCGAGGCGCGCCAGATGCGCTGGCGATCGCTGCTCGCCCGCCGGCAGGACGTGCCGGGGGCGCCTCCGGACGCGCCGGGCCCGGCCGAGGGGCCCGTCGACGAGCAGGCCGTGCAGCAGCTCGTGGAGGCCGGCTTCGCGCGCTTCTGGGCAGAGCGCGCGCTCTGGCACGCCAACGGCGACGTGTCCGTCGCCGCCGACCGCTTGCTGCGGCACCCCATCTACGCCACCGCGCCGCCGGGCACGTCCGCGACGCCCGCCGCGGCCGCCGCCAGCGCCGCCCCCGCCAGCGACGTCGGTGCCGCTGCGTCGACCGCAGCGGCGGACCAGCCCCGCGCGGCCAGTGACGACAGCGGCAGCACCGCCGAGCCTGCTGCTGCCCCGGACGCCGCCACCGCGGCGCCGGCGCCCGCGCCCGCGCCCGCGCCCGCGCCTGGGGCCGACGGCCGGCGCGGGAGCCTGCACCCGGGCGGGCCCGTCCCGCACGCGGCGGCGACCGGCCGCAGCGCCGCCGCCCGCGCGCTGCCCACCTTCAAGAAGGTGAGCTCGGAAGCGGCCGCCGCGCTCGCGCAGGAGCGGTTGGCGTTGCTGCAGCACAAGGAACGGCTCGTCGCGCTGGTCGCCGCGGCCCTGCCGTCCTTGCTGGACGCGGCGGGCGACGTGCAGTTTGAGCTGGCGCAAGTCCTCGCCCACCTGGTGTGCCTCCCACCGACGCCCGCCGCCTCCCCGGACGCGGCCACGACGGCGGCGGCCGACGGCGCCACCGGCAGGACGAGCTCGAGCCCGCAGCCCGGCGCCGCGCCCCTGGCGTCGGCGTCGAGCGCAGCGCCCAGTGAGCCATCGGACAGCCGCCGGTCCCCCAGCCCCCCGCCGGCGGGGCCGAACCTACCGATGCCGGCGCTGCCCGCCGCGGACGTCATCGCGCACGTGGCGCGGGCCACCGACGCCGCCCTCGCGCACCTCAAGCACGCCGCTGGCGCCGGCGCCAAGGCCGTGGACCAGGGCGCCGGCGCCGTGCTGGACCGGGTGGCTGTGCATTGGCACCAGCTCGCCGTGCTCTACCGAGTGAGCCGCGCCACCAGCGCGGTCGACGCGGCGTTGGCAGCGCTCGTGGCGCCCGCCCTGCAGCTGGTGGACGCCGCGGCGCGCGTAGCCGGCGCGGACGGCGCCACGGCCGTCGTCCCGCCCAAGTGGGTCGCGCCCGTGCTCCTCGTCCTGTCCGCGCGCGTGAGCCAGGCGCACGTCGCCCCGATGCTGGCGGGCCGCCTGGTCGACGCCGCGGCGGCAACCGAGGCGGCCACGGCGGAGGTGCTCGTGCCGACGCTGCAGCTGCTGGCGGCGCTCGTGCGCCGCCGCGAGCACGAGACGGCGGCGGCGCGCGCCGCGTTTGCGCGCGACCTGGCCGCGGCGCCCAAGCCGCCGGCGGCCACGCGGCTGCCGGCGCTGCAGCCGTGGCCCACCGACGTTTACGTGTCCATCGTCAACGCGGGCCTGCGCTTGGTCGCGCTGGCGACGCTCGTGCCGGAGCGCGCCCGCGAGCTGGTCGCCGCTGGCGGCCTCGACGCGGTCGTCGCGCTGAGCCGCGAGTCGGTCTTTTTTGGCCAGCACGTGCTGCTCATGGTCATCCTGCGGCACGTCGCCGAGGCGGTGCGTGCGCGGCGGCGCGGCGGCTGCACTGCGTGCCTTGCTCCTCCGACGCCCACCCACTCACTGCGTTCCGTGCGGCTGTGCCTCTGTGCGCCCGGGCTGTGTTTGGCGTAGGGCATGCTGGAGACCCTCATGGCGAGCGAGATCCGCAGCTTTGTGTTGAGCCACCAGCACGGCCGCGGCATCACCTTTGACGGCCTCGTGCAGGCGTTCCACTCGCTGGTGCTGCGCGACCCGCGCACCTTTGTGGAGGCCGCCGTGGCCGTGCTCAAGCCGTCCAGCAAGCGTGGGCCCGAGCGTCGGCACTGGCTGGACTTTGGCGCGCACCAGACTGGCAAACTGCTCGTCCTGCGGACGCCGTCCGACCGTGCCGGCAACGGCGACGCCCCCGCTGGACCGGCCAGCGCCAAAACGGCCGCGGCCGCTGATCGCGGCGCGCCCTCGGACGCGGCCGCCGCGCCAGCCGATCCGCTCGCCTGCGGCAAGGCGGTGCTGCGCGCGCTGCTCGAGGCTCTGGCGGCGTCGCTCGCCGCGCGCACCGCAACGCAGTTGCCCGCGCGCGGCGGCGCCGCCGTGCCGCCCGCCACGTCGGGCGCGCAGCGCGCCATCGCCGGCGTCACGCTCCCCTGGTTTGACCACGCGCACGCCGACGACCCCGGCTGGGCGCCATCGGAGCACTACCATCGGTGCTTCCTGCTGCAGGCGCTGCAGGAGCTCGCCCACGCGTACGCGCCGCTCCGGGAGCCGCTGCTGCGCACCGCCCAGGAGCTGCCGTCGCCGCGCGCCGCGCCCGCCGCGGCCGGCGCTGCCGCCCCGGGCGGCGGGGCGGCGGCCGCCGCCCGCAGGCTGACGCTGCTGGACGCGTTCCTCCGCGACGTGCTGCCGGGGCAAGTGATGCTGGAGGGCGGCCGCCCGCCGTCCACCGCGGAGCGCCAGCTGGCCGCCGAGGCCGACTGGACGTTCAAGCTGCTCTTCGTGCTGGGCACCTTCCCCACGACCGCGACGCCCGAGTCCCTCAAGGCCGCGGACGTGCTCCGCTTGTCCAAGCGCGCCGTCGCGGCGCCGAGCACCAAGGCGGCGTGGCGTATCCTGTACGGCGCCATCCGTGGCGCCATCGCCGACTCGCTCGAGACCCTGCGCCGCGCCGCGCAGGCCTCGAACCGCGTCCGCCGCGCGCCGCTCGAGGCGTACATGCAGCTCTTCTCGCAGCTCGACCTGATTTCGCAACTGGTGAACGAGCCCGCGAACCGCCGGCCCGGCCGGCAGGGCCCGCTCGCGCACGACCTCGCGCGGATCTTTGCCGACGCGCGCTACGCGTCGCTCGTGGCCGACGCCGTGGGCGCCATCGACCTGCACGCGCCCGCGATCCAGCACCTGGTGGACGCCGCCCTCGTGTTCTTGGAGACGCTCACCCGCACCGTCAACAACCTGGGCGGCGGCAAGGGCGCCGCGGGCGCCGCCGGCCGCGCAGCGCCGGGCAAGGCCGCGGGGGCCGCCAGCGGGCCCGCCGGCGCCGACGCTGGCGCCAGCCGGCCGTCGACAACGGCGCTGGGCACGGACGGCGGCGATCGCGGCGCCACCCAGCCCGCGGAGGCCGCCGCACCGGCGGCATCTGCCGGCACCACCAGCGGCGCCGGCGCGGCGCGGCCTGCGGCCGCGGCTGGCTCGTCCGTGGCCAGCACGCCGATGGGTTCGCCGAGCCGCCCCGGGCCGGGCGAAGCGAGCGGCACCGCCACCGCCACCAGCACGCCAGCACGCCCCACGGCGGCGGCGCCGCGGCGGCGCACGCACGGGCACCGCGGCGTCGCCGCTGGCAACGGCAGCGAGACGCCCGCGACGGCCAGCCAGTCGTCCGTGGGCGCGGCACCGCCGTCGTCCCAGCCGACGGACGGCACCGCCGCTGCCGCTGGAGCCATCGGGACCACTTCGACCACGGCACGGGCGTCGCGCCGTCCGCCTTCGCGCGCCGAGGACGAGGACGGCCGGGCCGAGGCGAGCGCCATGGCGGATGAGCACGCCCCCAGCGCCGGCGAGGAGGAGGATGACGACGACGACGAAGACGAAGACGAGGAAGAGGACGACGACGACGACGACATGTCCGACATGACCGGCATGGAGGGCGAGCCCGTGTTTGACCAAGACCCCCACGAGGAGGCGATGCAAGACCGCGCGTGGGAGGAGGAGGACGGCGAGGACGACGAGGACGACGACGGCGAGCTGGACGACGGCGTTGACGTCGACGAGGTGGGCAGCGATGACGAGGGCGACGACGTCGCTGAGATCGTTATTGAAGACGTCGGCTCGGATGGCAGCAGCGCCGGCGAGTCCGACGAGGAGGACGGGGACACAGAGGAGGACGAGGACGAGGACGGCAGCGCCAGCGGCGCGTCCAGCGACCACGACGGCGAGGCGGAAGGCGCCGAGGCCCGCCACCGCCACCGCCGCCGCGCGGCGGGCACTGCGGCCGAGTCGCCCAGCGGCAGCGGCAGCGATGACAATGGCGACAGCGCCGACGGCAGCGACGGCGAGAGCGTATCGGGCCTGAGCGCGCTAGGCGGCAGCAGCGCCGGCGACAGCGAGGACGAGAGCGCACCGGAAGACGACCACGACGACGAAGAGGACGACAACGAGGAGGCGGAAGACGACGACGATGGCGACGCCACCAGTGCCTCGGACGAGGAGGCCGCGGGCGAGGCCGACAGCAGCGCCGCGGCACCGGCCGCCGCCAGCGCTGAGGCGGACGCGGGGACGCGGCGCGCGCGCCGCCGCAACGAGCGGGAGCGCGGCATCCGCGCGCTGCAGCGCGTCATTGGCCTGGTCACCGACCAGCTGATGGGCACGGCGGCGGGCGGGCGCGGTCGCCCCGCGCGGCCACCGCGCCGGCACCGTGCCTCCGGCGAGGCGGCGGCAGGCGGCGACGGCAGCGCGGCCGCACCCGCGGCCGCACCCGCGGCCGTTGCGGAGGGTGGCCGGGCAGCGGGCGACGAGGCCGAGCGAGGCAACGCGGGCGAGGAGGGCGAGGACGCCTCGGAGGACGAGGGCATGGTCCTCGACGCCGACGAGCTCCTGGACCACCTCCAGTTCATTGGCGCCGACCACATGGGCAGTGACGAGGACGCCGACGGCGGCGCCGACGAGGACGAAGGGGACGAGGACGAGGAGGACGACGGCCTCGACGACGGCGTCCGCGGCGGCGGCGGCGGCGGCGGCGGCGGCGCGCCTCGCCTTGGCGGGACGGCGTTCCACTTTGGCGGCGGCCACGGCGCCCGCTGGGGCGGCTGGACCGCTCCCGGCGCGGGAGGTGGTGCCCCGTGGCTCGGCGCCGGCCTGGGCTTTGACATGGGCCTGGAGGACCTCTTTGGTGGCGCGGCCAACGCCGGCGGGGCGCGGTTCCGGCGCCGGCGCCGTCACGGCGGCGGCGGCGGCGGCGGCGGCGGGCTCCAGGGCGCCGGCTGGGACCCACTGGGGCTCGCCGACGAGTGGGACGTGGTCGACGACGGCGACATGGACGACGAGGACGACCACGACGGCGACCACGACGACGAGGAAGGCGACGACGGCGGCGCCGGCGGCTTTGGCGACGCGGGCGACGACGATGGGCTCGACGACTTTGTCGGTGCCGGCGGTGGCGGCGGCGGCCACCACCACCACCGCCAGGACGCGCACGGCATCACATGGACCGACGGCGGCGCCGGGTTTGGGCGCGGCGCGCTGGGCGGCGGCGCCGCCGGCACGCCGTTCCAGATGGGCGTGCGCGTGCTGGACGGCGGCCTCTTTGCCGGCGGCGCCGGCGGTGCTGGAGCCGGCGGCGACGGCACGCTGACCCCCACGCCGCTCGGCATGGGCCCCATCGGCGGCGGCGCCGACGGCCAGCGCTCGTCGCTGCTGGTCGGGGGGCCGTTCGACGCCGGCGCGCGCCGCACGCTGGACAACTTTGGCACAGCCTTTGGCGCCGCCGGCGGCTTCGGCGGCTTTGGCGGCCCGGTCGTGCGGCACCCGAGCACGGTGCCGATGTGGCGCACCACCTTTGTCCTCGCCGGCGCGCAGACCGTGCGCGCGGCCAACGCGGCGCCGGCGGGCCTGCAGTGGCCGCTGCCGCCGCCGCGGCCCGAGCAGCGCGACGCGCCGCCGACCGTGGAGCAGTGGCTCGACCAGGCCGGCCTGATCGTGCCGGGCCGCCCGCTGCGGCTCGGCGACACGAGCCTGACGCACCTGCGCGTGATCAGCACCGGCCACGCGCTCGACAACCTGCTCTACCACGCGCGCGCCACCGCGGCCGCGCGCGAGCGCGGCCTGTCCCTGGCCGCCGTCGTCATGGGCCCGCTGCCGATCCAGGAGCTCGCGACGGACCTGCCGACCCCGACGCTGCCGCCGCTGGGCGTGGTCATCGACGCTTGGCAGACCGGCGCCGACGACACGATGCTGGACGTCGCGTTCGCGGTCTTTGACGCGCTCTTCCCCGCGGCGCCGCCGCCGCTGCGGCTGCTTGGCCCCGGCGCGGGCGACCCCGCGGGCCCGTCGCCCGCGGTGCCGATGCGGACGCTGAGCCACTTTGTGGACCCCGAGCTGCTGTGGACGTGGTGGAGCATCGGCCAGGAGCTGCGCACCTTTTACCGGACGGGCGTCTTTGGGCCGCTGGGCCTGCACCCCCTGCTCGTGCGCAGCGACTTCACCTGCACCATGGACGCGCCGCCGGTGCCGGTGCTGCCCTACTCGCACGCGCTGGGCATGGCCGGCGTCGCGACGACGCCGGCGTACGTGCCCGTCCTGGCGGCGATGCCGCCGGCACCGTCCACGCTCGCCGACACCGCGCTCGGCATGCCGGCAATGAGCGTCCTCCAGCTCCAGGCCTGGGCCGGCACGCCGGGCGCACCGGCGCTCGTCCCGGTGGTCGCCGACCAGCTGCAGCGCGTGCTGGCGCTGCCCGTGCTCTACTTCCAGCCGCTCGACACCAACGAGCGCGGCGTGCAGGCGGCGCGCCTCCTCGAGATCTCGGTGCCGCGGCCGGCCCAGCTGGCCAAGGCGATCAAGCCGGCCTTTGACAGCCTCATCGCCGCCGCCGCCGCCGCCGCCACGACGCCCGTCGTCGGCACGCCCGCACCGCCGGCGGCGGCGGCTCCGGCGGCCGATGACGCCGCCGCCGCCGCCGCCCACGATGTTACCCGACCCGCGTCGGCCGAGACCACGCCCGCCGCTGCCGCCGCTGGCGCGGCCGCAACCGAGCCGGCCCCGGCCCCGGCCCCGGAAGCCGAGCCGTCGGTGCGCGAACGGCGGCGGGCTGCGCGCCGCGAGGCCGCGTCCTCGCGCTCGCGGCGCCGCCCGGCCGGAGCGGACGCACCGGCCGCACCCCGCGCAGCGGAGGAACCGGTCGCGGCTGCTCCGGCCGCCGAGCCGGCGGCCGGCGAAGGCGCCCGCCAGCCCCAGGCCTCGGAGCTCTCGTCGGCACTGGCGTCCGCGCTGGCGTCGCTGCGCGTCCCCGCGCCGCCAACGACGGCCCCGGCGCCCGAACCGACGACGGCCGCGGCGCCGGACGCGCCGGCCGCCCCATCGGCGCAGCCGTCGTTGGTGCTGGACGCGGAGGGCCGCCTGCTGCCGCGGTTGCCGGAACCCGGCGAACCCGGCTGGGAAGAGCTGATCGCGCTCACCGGCATCGACCCGACCTTTTTGGAGGCGCTCCCGTCGGACCTGCGCCGCGACGTTGTACAAGAGCAGCTGCCGCGCCGCCCCACGGCGGCGGCCGCTCCGGCCACCGCCGCATCCGCGCCCGCGCCCGCTGCGCCGGCTGCGGCACCGCCGCCCGCCGCCGGCCGCGAGTCGCCGGTGCCCAGCCAGCTGGACCCCGAGGTGCTGGCGGCGCTGCCGGACGACATCCGCGAGGAGGTGCTGGAGCAGGAGCGGCGCGAGCGCGCGCGGCGCCGCGCCGAGGCGGAGCGCGCCGCCGCGGGCCCGCCGCCGCCGGCCCAAGAGATGGACCTGGCCTCGATCCTGGCCACGTTCGACCCGGAGCTGCGCGCCACCGTTCTCCTGGAGCAGGGCGAAGAGCTCCGCGACCTCCTGCCGCCCAACCTGCGGGCGGAGGCCGACCTGGTCGCGGCCGTGGGCCGCCGCGCCCGCGTGCGCCACGCGCCGCCCGAGGACGTGGACGACGGCGACGCCGCTGCGCCTGCCCACGGCAGCCGCAGCCGCGCGCGCCGCAGCGACGCGCACGCCACGGCGGACGCCACGGTGGCCGCCGCCACCAACGGCGCTGCGGCGAGCGGCGGTGACGGCGGGGCGGCCGGCGGCGCAGGAACGGGCTCCGCGGGCCGCGCCGGCCGCGGCGGGTCCGCCAAGGCGAGCGCGCCGCCAGCGCCACGGCAGCTGGAGGCGCCTCGCCTGCTGGCGCTCGTGCGCCTGGTGTACATGGCGGTGCCCCTGGAGAAGCAGGTCCTCTCGCGGACGCTCGGCCACCTGTGCGCGCACGAGCCGACGCGCGAAGCGATCGTCGCGATCCTGCTCGGCCTGGCCCTGGGCGAGGCGCCGCTCGCGGCCCTGCGGCTCGGTGGTTTGCCGGACGGGCGCGGCCTCATCGGCAACCAGCCGGGCCTCGTGATCGAGCCACCGCCCGCGCTGCCGCCATCGCCGGCGGCGGCCGCGGCCGCCGGCGGTGGCGGCGGCGCGGCGGGCGTGCCCGAGCTCGTGATGCGCCGCTGCCTGGAGATCCTGCTCTTCCTCATCCTGAGCACGGCGAACGGCGCGGCGGTGGCCGCGCACCTGCTGGCTCCACTGGACCTCGCCGGCAAGCTCGCGCCGCTGGCCCGCGCCACCGTCGCCGGCGCGCCGCCGCCGGCCAGCGCCGTCGTCGTCGCGATGACGCCGCGCCAGCGCCACCCTGGCAAGGCGCGCGCCGTCTCGGGCGGCGGCGCGAACGACAGCGACCTGCTCGCGGCACCGGCGAGCGACGGCGGCAGCAGCAGCGGTGGCGGCGGCGGTAGCAAGCCACAAGTGCCGCTGCACGCCCTGCTGGCGCTGCTCGAGTCGCCGCGGCTCGTGCAGAGCGCGCCGCTGATGGACGTGCTGCTGTACCTGGTGTCGACGCTCACCCACCCGAGCCAGGACGCCGGGACGGCCGCCGGCCCGGCCACCGCGGCACCAGCACCGGCTCCGGCGGCGCCGACGGGCGACGCAGCCAGCGCGGCGGCACCGACGGGCGACGCGGCCAGCGCGGCGGCGCCGACGGGCGACGCGGCCAGCGCGGCGGCGCCGACGGGCCGGGTGGAGGCGATCCGCGCGATCCCCGCCCAGCAGCTGTCGCTGCTGGTCGCGGTGCTGCGCTCGACGACGTGCTCGCACAAGGCGTTCCAGCACACGCTCACGGCGCTACAGCACATCGCGGAGGCCGGCACCGACGCCCAGCGGCACGCCGTGCTCGCCGAGCTGGTGGCGTCGGCGCAGGCGATTGGCGAGAAGCTCGAGCGCGAGCTCCTGGACCTCGAGCGCGCGCTGCAGCCGTTCGCGCCGGCGACGCTGGCGGTCGCGGACGACGCCGCGGCGGCGACCCTGCCGCCGGGCGCCGAGACCGTCACGGCCAGCAACGGCCAGATCATGGTGGTCACGGCGGCGCAGCGGGCGGCGATGCGGTCGCTGGCCGTGCCGTCGCTAGCGGCGCGCACATCGCTGCAGGCCAAGCTGTCACGCATCCTCAAGGCCATCCAGTCGATGGACCCGGCCAAGCCCGCCAGCGCCTCCAGCAGCCCCGCCACGGCCCCGCCGGCGGCAGCCGCGACGGTGGCCGCCGCGACGGCGGCGGACGCGGCGGCAACTACGGCGGCGACGGCCACGGACGGCGCGGCCCCCGTTGCCGCGGAGGCAATGGTGGCGGCCCCGGCCCCGGCGGCCCCGAGTGCGGGCGCATCCGCCGAGCCGGCGCCGTCGCTGGTGATGACCGTGCACGAGGACCCGCGCACGGGCCGTGCGCAGCGGCGCGTGATTGCGTCCTCGGCGGACATCCTGGGCGCCGAGGGCGTGGTCGAGGACCCGGCCAACGCCGACGGCGACGTGGGCACGGCGGCGGCGGCGGTGGCGGCAGGGCGCGGCCGCGGACGCCCCCGCCGCCCGACGGCTGCGGCCGCGCCTCCAGCGGCAACGGCGGCGGTGGCCGGCGGCGGCGATGCGGCGTGGTCCAACCACATCGCGGCGGCGTTTGAGTGCGTACAGCTCGTGCATGTGTGGCGGGCGCTCGGCCGGTGCCTGGCCATCGTCGAGGAGCACCGCGAGCTCTCGCACGTCGCGTCGGTGCTGATGCCGTCGATCGAGTCGCTGTTCCTCGTGGCCACGCGCCTGCGCGCGGCGAGCGGCGCCAAGGCCGCCGGCGCCAGCAGTAGCGGCACATCGGCGGCGCCGCGGCCGCCGCTGCTGGACGAGTTTGACAGCTTTGTGGAGCAGCACCGGCGCACGATCAACAACATGGTCCGCGCCAACCCGGCGCTGATCTCGTCGGGCACCTTTGCGGTGCTGATGGAGACGCCGCACCTGCTCGACTTTGACATCAAGCGCGCCTACTTCAACCAGCAGCTGCACCAGCGCCGCGGCGCGCGCGACGTCCACTCGACGATCCACCTGCACGTCCGGCGCGACCACGTCTTTGAGGACTCGTTCCACCAGCTCATGAACCGCGACGCCGAGAGCTTCAAGTGGGGCCGCCTCCACGTGCGCTTCGTT
>Ga0180216_1000998_pt1 | contig 26602 bp, 37 predicted proteins | sample eDN3rd37CBELigMG_FD_128879 | JGI IMG/M metagenome (GOLD analysis project Ga0180216, IMG submission 128879) | Enriched Miracle-Growth compost microbial communities from Emeryville, California, USA - eDNA 3rd pass 37_C BE-Lig MG (version 2)... ... | reverse complement strand
TGCGACCTTCCAAAAGTCCTGTATCGTCTTGAGCTTCGAAGCCTTGACGCCACGAGAGCCGATGAATGCCTTGAGAGCTTCGCTTGCCTGCACACCCGTACGGTGGAGACCCTGAGCGAGTATCTGTTCGATGCCCTGCAGAAGTTTATGACCGTCGCACATTCCTCGCTCGAACCGCACACCGGCTTTCTCAAGAACGTCACCGGCAATGCGGTCCCCGAGGATCACAGCGAACCAGTAATCCGTCATCTCCGGATCATTCAAGTTCACTCGCATTCCCTTCAGGTATGCGGCGCATCGTGGGAACTGATGGATGCTCATTCGATTAGGCTCCCGTCTCCGCCTATCGATGCGTCAAACGCCATCGGCGTAATATTTTCCACGCTGAACCAGTCAGCAGGGGAAATTTCCCCTTCCGTCGCTTGGGCGATCTTCACGATTATTTCTTGGGAAGGGAAACGCTCCCCGTTCACATATCGGTTGATCGTCGCCTGGGTTACGCCAATTGCCTCGCCAAAGGCCTTGTGCGATACGCCGCGATCTTTGAGGTATGTTCTGAGCTTGTTCATGCACCAAACATACCAGTTTGGTATCGTAATGCAAGTAAAAAAATACCATTTTGGTTTTTGACGGCTATACCAGTCTGGAATACCGTCCCGACATGAACGAGATCAGGCGACTTCGCGAAGAAAAAGACCTTAGCCAGGCACAATTGGCCGAGCTTGTGGGAACATCACAGCCGCAGATAAAACGGTTGGAAGATGGCGCTCGTAAACTCACCAAAGAATGGGCTGAGCGCATCGCCCCGCACCTTAATGTGTCAGCGGAGCATTTGCTGTTTCCTGACAAAGTCGCAAAGCTCAAGCTAGTCGATAGCTTCGATCCTGACGATTCCGATCATACGACTGACGAAACGTTAACTTTTGGCTCCGAGACTGGCTTTCGTGGAGCGCCGGAGGGTACGTCACCTCAGATTGACATCACCGGCGGCATGGGCGCGGGTGGGCTATCGATCGTGAATGAAGGTGTACCAGGTCATAAAGGAATGACATTCGCGGCTGAGGCGGTATCGGACTACTGGCGGCTGCCGCCTGCCGTTTACACGTCTCTTGGGCTTCACCCGCAAGATACTGTTTTCATCCCCGTTCAGGGAGACAGCATGTATCCGACACTTGAAGAGGGTGATGTCGTCGTGGTCGACACTCGGCACCGCTGGCCTTCTCCGGACGGAATTTATGCCATCCTCGATGAAATCGGCGGCCTTGTCGTGAAGCGCCTCGAAGTAGCGCAAGAAAACGGCGAGAACGTAATTCGTATCATCTCAGACAACACGCGTCACCGGATCAGAGAAAAGCGTCCAGACGACGTTTTCATCGTTGGGCGCGTTTTGCGTCGGTTCGGCGTGATCAAATAACAGGATAAGCTTAATGAATACGACGAACGATGTAGATTCTGACGACATTATTAGTGCAAGCGAGATCGGTGCCGCAGCGATCGATATTCTAACTAGCAAAGGCGACACCGGTTCTCCTCTTTATCTTTCAAGGCTTGGTGTTCTACTCTCATCACATTTTAAGAGGCCTATACGCTCGATACTTGGTCGCCATAAACTGCGATCAGTATTAGAGGACAGTGTGGGCGACAAGCTAACATTTGAAGGACAAGGCGCAAACATCACGGTATCCTTGGCCGGTGGGCCACGAAGCCTTAACAAAAATTCAAGATTCGACCCTGTTGTTTGGGCGGCGTTTTCCAAGCCGTTTGATGGGCACAATGCAAGGTACCTAAAAATTACACGGCCATTCGAATTTTCGTTCGATCCCGCCAGTTTGCCCCACAATGAAATTGCTGAGATCACAACTGATGATGTAGCAGATCCTCTTCTTCCCAAGCCCGAAAGGGATAGGCAGATTATTCATTTATTAGACCAGTGGTGCGCGCGAAACAGTATTCAACCATCGTTGTTTCTTCTTCAGAAGAATGACAAGACATTTATGCCTAGTCGCAATGGCAATAATGATAGTCAGGCGATAGCTGCTCTCCGCGCGTTTATATCTGCCATCCCCGAGAAAAAGAGGGGCGACTATTCACTTCCGTTAAACTTAATCTACGACTTGATTGGTGAATGATGAAGTATGCTGTCGTTGTCGCGGGTGTGCCTGGTCGAATAGTTTTGCGAGTACAAGAGAAGCTGCGGGATCGGTTCAGTGATAACCATGTCATCCGAGTCCCAGGCGCTATACTCCATGATGATGACTACGCACGATACGACAACACTGCGGTAAGTCAGATAATTCAGCAGGTCGAGGACGCCGTTTTTGGCAAGACTAAACGACCGCACGGGTTTTGTAGACGATCCGAAAGGCCTTGCGCCCGCATGAAACCTGAAAATCGGCGTCATTGCGGCAAGCTCGACGACACGACATGCTTATTGGAAAAACCCGACGCTCTCATTGTAATCTACCAAGAAGGGCATCAAGAGGATAAGCTTTTAAAGTCTCTTCACTATTCGGCAATTACAGCTAAGCTTTCAAAAGAAACGTACAATAGAGAAGAGCGCACCTATAATTCTATAATTAATCACTTAAGTAGGCTAAAGGAGAATATAGGAAAAATAAAAAGGGCTGTCGAGACTTCAAAAAGCCCACTTCGCTTACCTCCATTAAACTGCGAGAATGAAGAAGTTATTGCTTTACTCGATAGAATGAATGCGTCTGGCGACACTGAATACATGACATCGTTTAAGAGAAAATGGTTTCAGAAAAAAACAAAAGCATACGCATGTCGGAAATCTATTTTAATGAAGCCTGCAGAGCTGAGTGATTATCATGGGGTCCCCACCCTCGACGGACTTCCGAGCTTAGCTATTTCCGCCAACTATCGATTGGGAGTGTGCTATCCAAGTGACTTTCAATTTGACGTTTACCGTGAGGACGAGAAGCATTTTGACGGGAATACACAATTCTATTGCCGGAAGACCGGTTCTGTGTTTCCCAAAGCAGATCACGTAAATGTTTCCGTGGATGACCGTGTCATATAAGTTTAAGGGCTCCGCACTTTATAGCACGAAGCCCATTCTAAACTACTAAGAGAGATTTAACTTGACGAAAATAGACGGATTACCGTTCTATGCCCTTTTGCCATCTAGTCTTGGGTACCATTCAACTAGACAACTACAGATTGACGTCCCGCGCTCCCGCCTCTCTGAACGAACTCTAATGTATAGGCTCTGTTCTCAGGATCGCGTTAAGTCGGCCTCGTCTGCAGTCATATGTATGGCATTACCCTAGCTTGTCAATAAGAATCTTTCTCCACATTGAATGGCGATCAGCCATATCCTTCAATTAAGATGGTCCTTCACACACCATCAGTTCATGCGACTATCTCGTAGTCACCAAGCATCCGTAGAACCGATATACCCCAATAGCTAGTTTTGCTTTGGCAGACCCAACGCCCTTAGCCCCATCACCAAAACAATAAGACGCAACCCGCTTCGGCGGGTTTCTTTTTGCCGGCCGTCTGATTTGATACTATGCTCGATCTTTCGGAGGTTGGCATGAAATCGTATCAATTGAACCACTGCTTGCTCGATATCGGATGGTCAGCAGAAGTCCTTGCCCAAAAACTGGAATGCCATGTGTCACTGGTTGACGCCTGGCTATCCGGGAAGGCTGAAATCCCGCCAAAGGCTGCAGCATGGATAACCGCCCTCGCCGCCTGTCACCGAGCTTCCGAGGAAGGTCGCCCGACTTCGCTCAAGGGCAAACGATACCAGCCATGAAACGAGCATTCTCCCCGTGTATATAACTCATACCTCAGAGAGCTATATATAAACTAATAAACCTTAACGTTATTCAGCTTTCCGTTATTCATATGCAATGGTTGCACTTATATAACTGCAATGGTTGCACTTATTCATTCCACTTGAAGCGAAGCCAATAGCGGTTTCCGACATTTCTCTTTCTCGCACATAGCAAATATCCAGCGTCTTCGAGCGACTGTAACGCGCTGATCACCGAGCGAACGCTCACGCCTGTCAGCTTCGCAATTGTGGCTGTTGATGGCCATGCGTCCCTCTCCGCCCCATTGATCCGCATAGCGATATGAAGTCCCACGCGCACGGTCGTGTGTGACATGTCCAAATCATCCACAAGCATCCGAATCCATAGGTCTCGATTCTTCAGATACGCACGAACTTCATTTGTTGAATTTTTTGTCATGGCATCATTTATACCATTTCGGTATTGACTGTCGATACCAATCTGGTATTGTTAGGTCATTCAAACGAACACAACCACGAAGAAGCCAATCGCCGATCTGGTCAGTGTCCGTGAGAACCAAAGCCGAAACAGGCGATGGAGGTTGTCATGTGACCCGCAGCGCGGTGCGCGCAACTCGACCGAAAGAACTGGAACGGACCTGAGCATGTCCAAAACTGCTCAACGAATTCACCGCCGGCTCCGAACGCTCCGGCTCATTATGGGGTGCAGAAATGTCCAACATTGCCCTGAATACCGCCGAGCGGATCCTTTTGAAGGTTCCGACAAGCGACGGATACGAATACCTCGATCCACGGCTGATCCGCGGCGCGACCTATCATCAGGTTGCAGACGAAGCGACTGCTTATGAAGCCACGGCGATCTATCGTTTTGACGAGGAAAGCCTGACGGTTGAGGACATCACCGAAATGGTCGTGCCGTATTTCTCGGGCGATTTCTCGGATGCCCCGGCTTGGATGCGCGGTTCCTCGATCGCCGAACAGATGGCTTACGAGGATCTTCTGGAGGCCAAGGCTTCTGATCGTCATCAGCGCTCGCTTCGTTCGCCGTCCGTGTATCTGGGGGCGATGTGATGTTCTCCGCTCTCGCACTAGGGGCGGCTTTGAACGTCGCCAGCGTCTCCCGGCCTTACGATCCTCACATCGGATATGTCGTGGTCGAGAACCGCATCACCCAGCAGATCGGGCCATTCTGGGACCGTCAGGACTGTGAATTCGTCGGCAAGGGCATCGTGAACCACGCCTTTGAACTGATCTTCCGGCCCTACCAGACCGGGCCTGATGAAGCTCTCCGGTTGATGACGACAGAAGTCATCTGCCAGCGGAGGTCGAAATGACCTTTGACCCATTCGATCACCTAATCACCATGGCACTGATCGTCGCTTTTATCGCGCTGTGCCAGAGCAAGAGGACGAGGCCGTGAATAGCTTTACCGCAACACAGGGCATCACGATCAGCGGAGATAGCTGCGGCACCGATATCGAACTTACTGTGCAGATTAAGTTCACGGTTAGTAAGTATCGCCCAGCCACAACCATTGACCCTGCCGAAGACGCGACCATCGATATTAACGGAATTTCGTTCTTTGACGGCAAGCAGGAATTGAACCTGACTTACTGGCTGGAAGATCGCCTTTCAGAGAGCGACAGCCTTAAGGCTTGGTTGATGTCAGAGGCAAATGAACAGTTGCTGAAAGCAGCCGACGATCATGCAGACCACATGCGCGAGATGCTCCGGGAGAACCGCCATGCGTGACCTTCTCGAAGACATCGCCAGCTTTGTAGCCGTCTCCCTTTTCACCGCAACGTTTTATCTCTGGGCCGCGTATCTGGCCGAGAAAGTGTGAGGCAATCATGTCTAAGACTGACAACCGCCTATTCAAAGATCAGTACCAGCTACGTTTACCTGACGGAATGCGTGATGAACTGAGCGCCGCCGCGAAAGCCAATGGCCGCACCATGAACGCCGAAATTGTCGCTCGTCTATCGGCTAGCGGAAAGACATTGCGAGATGAGTTCGCGATGGCTGCTTTGAACGGCATGGCCAGCATCGCTCTAGATGACGGCGATATGATCATGGGTTGGCGCAATATGTCCGAGGCCGCTTACAAAGCCGCCGACGCCATGCTCGCCGCCCGTGGAGGTGATCATGAATAAGATCATCGATCGCGACAGCTTCCAACAGGTCGGAAGCGTGACGAGTGCAATCGTCGACGGACTGGCAAAAGAACGCCGGTGGGACGGATCGCAGATTACCGAACCGGGCGTCTACTCCATGGTGCCGATCGAGACATACCATCGGGAGACCAAGCTGTTGAATGGCTTCTCTGTATCATCGTCTGGCCTTCGCACGATTCTGCGTCGCCCGCTCGAATACTGGTATTCCAGCCCTTACAACCCAAAGGCCGAAGAGCCGGAAGGTTCGAAGGCGCTCGACTTCGGCAAAGCCGCTCACATGCTGTTGCTTGGCGAAGATGGCTTTGCGGAACGCTATGCACTTCGTCCAGACAAATACGAGGACAACAAGGGCGTATGGAAGCCGTGGAGCGGTAATTCACATGTCTGCCAAGCTTGGCTTACTGAACAGGCGGCAGCTGGCCGTACGGTCATCACCAAGACTGAAATCGACCACATCAAGCACATTGCCGAAGCTCTCTCCAACAAGGAAGCAATTCGGCTTGGCATTCTGAACGGACGCATCGAGCGATCGATATTCGCCAAGCGCAATGGCATCTGGTTGAAGAACCGTCCCGACGTGATCCCGAACGACAGTGGCGACTTTGTCGACCTTAAAACGGCAGCTTCTGTCGATGACAAGAGCCTTTCAACCGCGATCTATGCCCACGGCTATCATATCCAGGCTGGTTTCACCCGCATGGTTGTCCGTGAAGTGCTCGGCGATGATGCTTTTACGTCATTCACATTCGTCTTTGTCGAGAAGACCGCTCCCTATGACGTCCGTGTCGTCACACTGAAAGACGCTGATATCGATCTTGGCGAACAGCAAGCGCGCATAGGCCTGCAGGTGCTTGAGAAGTGCCTGACGACAGGCGAATGGCCCGGATACGACGGCCACGAACAGCACATGTCCTTTATCGAAATGCCAGCGTGGGCACGAACCCGCGTCGAGGACGAAATCAAAATCTCTGAAAGGGCCGCGTAATGAACCAGATCGCCCCGCGTGAAACATCTATCAACAGCGTTACCGTCGCATCTGGTGCCAACGGCTCGAGCATTGCGCCCCAGAACCTTGGCGAAGTTGTCAGGTTCGCCGAAGTCATGTGCAAGGCCGATATCGGACTGCCAAAGCATCTGCGCGGCAATGCCGGCGCCTGCATGGCCGTAGCAATGCAGGCCCTCGAATGGCAGATGTCGCCCTTTGCTGTCGCGTCCAAGTCATATTCGGTGAACGGCACGATCGCTTATGAAGCTCAGCTTATCGCAGCGGTCGTAAACACCCGCTCGGGCATCAAAGGTCGGTTGAAGTACACCTTCAACGGAACCGGCAGCGATATGACCTGCACCGTCACAGGTACGCTGGATGGTGAAGAATGCGAATACACATCGCCGCCGATCGGATCTATCCCGACCAAGAACAGCCCACTTTGGAAGTCTGACCCGCAGCAGCAGCTCGGTTACTTCTCGGCTCGTTCGTGGGCTCGCCGGCATTGTCCGGAGGTTTTGCTCGGCGTTTATGACCGTGACGAAGCGGAATCGTTCCAAGGCCCGGATAACGCCAAGGACGTTACACCGGTTCCTTCCGTCATGCAGCGCCTGCAACAGCGCCAGAGCGAGCCACAGAGCGGCGAAGGCTTCAGCAAGGACTTTGTCACGTCCGAGACTGAAACGCTCGCCAGTGGCTCGAATAACGAAGAACAAGATACGCCTGCCGAAGTCGCCTCCAGCGGCAGCGTAGAGGGTGGAGAGCGTTCGGTCCTTAGCGGCTCCACCCTCATCAATTCCGAAGAAGAATCGGCGCCAGTTGATGACCAGCCCGAGCAAACCGAAACAACGCCGGCCGCGGTCGAACTCACCGTCGCAGAACGTGAAGGCCTGAAGGAATACATCAACCAGTGCCGGAACAGTGTCGGCCCAGATCCTTCGGTCATCGTATCTGTCGCCAAGGGATATGCGGACATGTTCACGTCTGACCTGGCTAAAGCCAAGGCCAGAACCATCACCGAACGGTTTATCGCTGTCTGCAAGGAGGAAGAGACCGGCATCAGAGCCGTTCAGTATTCATGCTCCATCATCGGCGTCGAGCCGGCGGAACTGGATGAGGTGGAATGATGGCTAGGCGAGAGTTCACCAAGGAAATCAAACGTGCCGCTCTCCGCCGTTCACTCGGTAAGTGTGAGGCCATTGGCGAAATGTACGGCTTCAAACAGGGCCAGCGTTGCAATGCGCCTCTGTCGGTCGGCGTTCAGTACGATCACATCATTGCCGACAGCATCGGCGGTGAGCCGACACTGGAAAACTGCGCTGCCGTTTGCGTGTCCTGTCACGGATACAAAACCCGCACGGTTGATACACCACGCGCTGCGAAAACCAAGCGGATGAGCGATAAGGCCAAGGGCATCGTTCGCCCGAAAGGCACGATCAAAGGCCAAGGCTTTGCCAAGTCCGAGAAGTCGCCGCGTATCGATAAATCCGCCCTTCCCACATTGCCACGGCCCCGACTGATGCAGGCGGGAACTGCGAGGAACCAGCCATGACCACCCTACCGGAAGAAGCCGTGAAGGCGTACATCAAGGCGTTCGGCAACACTCCTCGCACGAAGGCTATGGCGCTCAAAAACGAGCAGAAGGTTCGCCACGCCCTCACCGCTGCTCTCCCCTTCCTCCCCGTGCAAGGGGCTGTGAAGAAGCTGGAGGATGCTGCGCTGTCGGAAAGCGTGAACAGTTACGCCGCCAATTACGAATTTCGTGGTGATAATGGCGATTACACACCGACAGACGGCGAACGCGCTATGATCGAAGATGCCATTCAAGGGTTTATTGCCGACGCCGGTAAGGTCGAGGGGGATGGGTGGCTGCCGATAGAAAGTGCGCCGAAGGATGGGACGGTTATTCAGGTATGGCATCAGGTTCACAAATGCCCGGTTTCTGTTCTGTGGAAGGATGACGGCTTCCCATACAGGGGTAAGAGGCTGAACTGGTACGAGCGTACGTACACTACAGCTTGGCCAGAACACGTATTCTTCTACTGGCGTCCTCTCCCATCTGCACCTTCTCAGGAGGTGGCGGGATCATGAGCAAGCCATCAAAACAGCAAGTCAAAGACGTGATGGAAGAAGTGGAAGAACTCGATCTTCCAGACGGTGCGCATTGGGCGCTTATTCATGACCGGCTTGGATTGGATTACGGCGATGTATTCGAAATCATCGCCAATGATCCTGAATTTTTCGATTGCCACCCATCAGGAGGCGACCGTCATGGCGAGTGAACTCAACCATCATGTGGGCCACAGTCGAGCGAATGAATGCTGGTACATTCAGTTCTATCCCTACCAGACGGAACAGCAAGCCAAGGATGCAGCCGCGGCATTCACCCGCCCCGCGCCTGCCGCTACAGATACGGGACTGGAGACGGTGGAACATCACTATTTCAATTCCACGCTGGATTCTTGGTTGCCGTGCGCCTTTCCCGAAATGGCTAGCAAGGAAGGCAAGGAAACCCGCGAACTCGTCACCCGCTCGCAGGCTGAGGAGCTATTGGCGGCGGAACGGGCACGGTATGTGGAAGCAAGCCAGCGCGCCACCAATGAAGAAAGCTTGAAAGACACTATGCACCGCGGTCTTCTACGATGGAAGGAACGCGCCGAGCAGGCCGAAGCCGACAACGCGGCGCTCATCCATGACCTGAACCGTATCAAGGATCATGAGACAGAACTGGTCAATGACAACGTAGCGAAGGATGCGCGGATTAAGGAGTTGCGGGATACATCCAAACAAATGATCAGTAATTGGCGTAACCGCGCAGAGAAGGCCGAAGCCAAGCTCGCGGCTGCTCAAAAGGCGCTGGAGCCGTTTGCGGATATTGCCGACCTAATTGACGCCGAAACCGAAGGTATGGCTGAGACAGACGAACTTGTCCTTCATTTTCACGATTACGAGTTTGCGAAATGGCCCGTGTCATTATTCCGCAAAGCCCGCGCAGCGCCAGGAAGGAAGCCGTTATGAGCATGTCTTGGATTAGAAAGACCTATCGTGTCCCGGCCAAGCGTGGCGGCAGGATCATCTACACAGGTGGGAAAATTCCAGAATATGGAACGATTAAGAGCGCTCGCGGAGGTTATCTGCGCATCCTGCTCGATGGAATGGATTACACGCACCCGCTTCCGTTTCACCCAACTTGGGCAATCACCTATCTGGACGGAGAAGCCGCATGACCGACCTCATTACCCGCCTCTCCAAGCTAGACGCGCCTGACAGGACGACTGCCGCGACCATACAGAAAATCCGCGATGCTTTCGCCGGTCTAAAGCCGTGCATCGCCCTCTTGCGCGCAAAGGAGGCAAGCAATGCCGAGTAAGGAACACGAAGCGCTTGTCGAGAAGGTGGCAAAGGCTATCAACGGACCTTTTCACCCTGTGCCGGAAGGATCGCTATTCACGTTGGATCAGCTTCGCGATGTTCGCTGGCAACAGATCAACGGCGCGGAACGCAAGCTGTGCTTGGCCAGTGCCAGAGCCGCCATCTCCACCATCCGCGCCGATCTACAGGAGCCGGATCAATCGATGCTTGGGGCGGCAGAAGGCATGTGTGTCGATGGCCCATATCTCGGACGCCTTGATGCCGACTTGGTATGGGGCAGAATGCTCGCCGCCTCCGCACTTGGGGAGCAGAGCGAATGAAGCTGACCGAGGCGCAAGCAACCGTTGCCGCGAACAAATGGCTACCGGTAAACGATCTGGTAAAGGTGCTCCATAGTGCCGACGACAATTATGTCGTGGTGAGCATTGCCGGTCGCCAAGCCCTGAAAGGCGGTGAGTGAGATGCGTATCACCGATCTTGAGAAGTTCGCTCTGGAGCAGATTTGGAGGCCGTACCAAAACAATGTCGGTTATGAGAAGCGTCTTGAACGCCTGCCGGTATCGCTGGAAAGCACCGCCGAAAGTCTGAAGCAAGACACCTATTGGAGCGGGCTTGTATTGAACCGCCTACGAGGAATGAACCGGCACCGGCGCATTACCTTCCCATCTTACATCCAGCATCCGCTTGTTGACGTTGTACGCGCCGCACTGCGGGAAAGGGAGTGAGGATGTCAGCGATCTTTTCCATGAACGAAGCTGCTGAACGTCTCAGGATTGGCCGGCGAACACTGCAAGAAATTATCAAGCGCCATGCGTTCTATTTCACAGTCGGTCACAAGAAGTTCTTCACTGAGAAGGACCTGGACGCGATTGTTGAAGGATTAAGACGAGAAACGAAATGCCACTCAAGCTCATCCCTCCCCGTGCGGGTAAATCGCCGTACTACTACGTTCGCGGCACCCACTTCGGGGTCACAATGGACAGAAGTACAAAGACGACTGACAAAGCTACGGCAGCAAAGCTCCTCAAACTCTGGAAAGAAGAAATCGAAGCGGGAGTTTTCAGGAAACCCGGAGAACCGACCTTCCTAGACGCGGTGACGGATTATATCGCTGCAACCCATAATGAGCGCTTTATAGAGCCGATCGTTGAAAGGATCGGCCATTACCGTTTGGTAGACATTGATCAGCAGTTAATTGACACGACGGCAATTGCCCTCTACCCGAACGCGAGCGCAGCGACACGCAACAGGCAGGTCTACACGGTCATATCGGCCATTTTGAAGCATGCAGGTCTTAACCAGCAATGGAAGCGCCCTAAAGGCTCCCGCGGTCAGATGAAGACTGATTGGATGACGGACAAGCAGGCGTTCAAGATTCTCGACGCGGCATACAAGAAGGATGCCGAGTTCGGAATCTTCCTGCATACCCTTCTTTATACCGGCATGCGGCTCAGTGAGCTAACAACGCTGGAAATTGCCAGGCTGGATTTGACCGAAGGAATGGCATACCTGCCAGCAACAAAGAATGGGAAGCCCAGAGCGGTTCACCTGCCGCCTACTGTGGTTGCGGCTATTGCGAATCATCCGCGTGGGCTCGATCGAGAAGGGAAGCTATTCCGGTTTAGAAAGTCAGGACGACTTTACACATGGCTGGAACAAGTGAAAACGAAAGCGGGTCCCGATGTGGACTTTGTGACGTTCCATGTTTTCCGGCACACATGGGCTACGTGGATGCGCAAGTACGGTGGATTGGACGTGCGTGGGTTGGTGGGAACTGGCGCTTGGACAGATATGGCATCTGCTGCCAGATATGCGCACGTAGTGGCAACTGATGAGGCGAAGCGCTCGAATCTCTTGCCAGTGTCAAAGAAGCTGGAACGGAAGAAGAACTAATTCCACGGATTTTACCCGCTTGGCTCGGCCATGTTCTGCTTTCGTTTTCCAGTATTTGCCGAGATAACAAATTTGCAGACAACGAATTATGATTAAATATCAATTAGATATATGGTGGGCGTGACAGGGATTGAACCTGTGACCCCTCCCGTGTGAAGGGAGTGCTCTCCCGCTGAGCTACACGCCCGATGAGCAGTGCTCAATCAAGGTGGTGCGGATATACTGGCCTGCGCCTGCATAAGTCAAGCGTCTGGTGTGCCACTTCCCAAAGAGATTTTATCTTCTCCCGTCTGTCCCGAGCGACAAACAAAAACGGCAACCATTCTGCAATGGTTGCCGTTCTGTCTTGAATGGCAAAGGATTTCAGAGCGCTGCCAGACGCGAACCCGCAGTCTTGTCGAATGCCTTCTGCAAGCCGGAATCACGGTCATAGACGTCGCCATAATAGCGAATCTGGCCGCTCGCATCCGGCCATGCCGTGAAGTAGGAGATATAGACAGGAACCGGCTCCTTCACCTTGATGCCGCGTTCGTTCTTGCCGAAATACTTGTCCAGATCCTGCACGGTTGTTCCCATGACGGCAGCGGCCATGTCGCGCGGGCGTTCCAGTCGGATGCAGCCGTGGCTGAGCGCCCGCATGTCGCGGCTGAAATAGGACTTGGCCGGAGTGTCGTGCATGTAGATGTCATGCGAATTGGGAAACAGAATCTTCAGTTCGCCCAGCGCATTGTCGAGGCTCGGCTTCTGCCGAATGCCGACATGGGCCTTGCCTGCGGCAACCGCGCTCCAGTTGACGGCGCTGGCCGAAACCTTCTTGCCGTCCGCATAAACCTCATAGCCGTTGCGGTCGAGATAGCTCGTGTCCCGCATGACCTTCGGCAGCATCTCGTTCAGGATGATGGAGCGCGGCACGCCCCATGACGGGTTGAAAACGACCGTCTGCACCTTGTTGTAGAAGAAATAGGTCTGGTGGCTCGGAGAGCCGATGACCACATTCATGGCCAGCTTTTCTTTTCCATCCTCGAAATATTCCGCACGGTAAGCCGGCTGATTGACCATCACGTAGCGCGTGCCGAAATCATGCGGGAGCCAGCGCAGGCGTTCCATGGAATAAAGGATACGGTCGCGCTTGACGGAGGACTGCTCGCCCTGAAGGGCAGAAAGCGTATTGCGGCCAATGACGCCATCCGGCGTGCTGCCGGAAAGCTTCTGGTAGTTCTTGATGGCCGCAACCAGTTCCGGATCGTAAACGTCGCCGTTTGCATGGGCGTCCAGCACCTGCCTGTGCTCTGCCAGATAGCTGGCGGGCGCATGTCTCGAAATGAGGGCGACCACCTTGCCAAGTTGCGGGTTGGCATCGCCCGGCTTGATGACGCCATTCAGCGAGATGCGGATCGGTTCGGCAGAGGGCGGCTCGGTATTCGCCAGTTCGCGCTTCAAGGCCGCATATTGCTCGTTGTTCGGCTGGAAGCCGTGCAGATAGGCAGCCGGATCGCTTTCCGACGCCAGTTTTTCGAGAACGGCTTTCGGATCGACGCGATCGCGCGGCAGGTCGTGGAAACCGCTGAGGCGGTCGGCGATCACCCGCCCCTCGCCTGCGTCGATGGCATAGCGCAGAGCGCGTGCCGACATGCGGATTTCAAACTCTGCAAGTTTCTGCTGGCGCTCGGCTTGGGCGGAAGCATCGAAAGTATCAGCCGGAATCGTGACCGCATATTCGTCGGGATTGAGCCCGTCTTCATCGGCACGGGCAAAGAAAGCAGCGACCTCCTTGGCGCGGTCCAGCACCTTGTCATCCGCCGACCACATGAAGCTGCGCTTGTTCGAATAATAATCAACGATAGCCTGCGCTATCTCTTTCTCGGCCTTGACGTTGACGGACTTCAGATAGTCCACCGCTGCATCGAATGCACGCTGCCCCGGGGTTTCCTCATGTATCTTCGGGCGGATCGGCGACATGCCCGATGTCAACGGATCGACCGTGGCAGGTTCAGTGGCCGCCGTGACGCCCATGTCGAGCGCGCTGAAATCGACATTGACCAGAGCATCGGGCTTGTAATCGTAAATCTGCGGGCCCTTCACCGTCACGCGCTGGGCTGGCGGAACGCTGCGCGCGGCCGTGTTCGGCGTAGACGGGCGCGGGGCCGCTACTGCTTTTGGCGTCGCAGCTTTTGGAAGCTCCGGCTGGGGTGCAATCTGTGGCGCCTGCTGCTGGCGGCGCTGCTGAAAAAGCTCCAATAACGAATTCGCGGCTTCAGCCTGCGCCGTGGGTAGAAACACCGAAGCTGCCAGAGCCAGCGCCGCTGCGCGACGGATAGTTAGTCCGCGCCCAGCGCTGCTCTTCTCATCTGTCTGCGAGTGTCTGGGAAACTGCATTTCAAACCGCCCAAATTGATGCGTTCGCTGAACAAGCGAATCCGTCCGAATCTCGCACGTAGAATTTACCAATCTCGTATAGAAACTTTTAACGCTAATGCTTCGGGAAGCAATTTCGCGTTCCACACCTATCACAATTGTTTGAGGCACCTTCTTGGGAGACCGACCCGGATTGCCCTGATGAACAAAGTGACGCAGTGGCATCCATCCCGCATCGCGCTAAAAGCCCCTCAGACTTTGGTTCCGGAGCTGTCTTCGGGGCTTCGATCAACCTATCGCGCGAGCCGGAACGGTGACCATTTCCGGCTGGCGCAGCTGGCAAGCAAGCGAGGTACCGCGATGGCAGAAGCAAGCGCCGCCGATCTTTTCCCTCTTGGCGAAGACGACACCCCTTACCGCAAGCTGACTTCGGATCATGTTTCTGTCGATACGTTCAAGGGACAGGAAATCCTGACGGTTGACCCGGAAGGGCTTCGCCTGCTTTCGGAAGCGGCTTTTGCCGATATCAACCATCTGTTGCGCCCCGGCCATCTTCAGCAGCTTGCCAGGATTCTCGAAGACCCGGAAGCGACCGACAACGACCGGTTCGTTGCCTACGACCTCCTGAAAAACGCCAACATCGCCGCTGGCGGCGTGCTGCCCATGTGTCAGGACACCGGCACGGCCATCATCATGGGCAAGAAGGGCCGCCGCGTCTGGACTGAAGGCGGCGACGCCGATGCGCTGGGCGCAGGCGTTCTCGACGCCTACAACAAGAAGAACCTGCGTTATTCGCAGCTGGCGCCCCTGTCGATGTTCGAGGAAAAGAACACCAAGAACAACCTGCCCGCGCAGATCGATATCTATGAAGAAGGCGAAGACGCCTACAAGTTCCTTTTCGTTGCCAAGGGCGGCGGTTCGGCGAACAAGACGTTTCTCTATCAGGGAACGCCATCGCTCCTCACCCATGACCGCATGATCGATTTCCTCAAGGACAAGATCCTGAGCCTCGGCACAGCCGCCTGCCCGCCTTACCATCTGGCGATCGTGATCGGCGGCACTTCCGCCGAGATGAACCTGAAGACGGTCAAGCTCGCCTCGACGCGCTATCTGGACAGCCTGCCCACCAAGGGTTCGGAAACCGGGCACGCCTTCCGTGATCTCGAAATGGAAGCTGAAATCCACAAGCTCACGCAGTCGCTCGGTGTCGGCGCACAGTTCGGCGGCAAATATTTCTGCCATGACGTGCGCGTCATTCGCCTGCCTCGCCACGGCGCTTCACTGCCGATCGGCATTGGCGTTTCGTGCTCTGCGGATCGTCAGGCCAAGGGCAAGATCACCAAAGACGGCATCTTTCTGGAAAAGCTGGAAACCAATCCCGCCAAGTACATGCCGGACATTGACGAGGAAAAACTGTCGTCGCATGTGGTCAAGATCGACCTAAACCAGCCGATGCAGGACATTCTCAAGGAACTGTCGAAGCACCCGGTCAAGACGCGCCTGTCGCTCTCCGGTCCAATCATCGTGGCGCGCGATCTGGCGCATGCCAAGATTCGCGAGCGGCTTGAAAACGGCGAAGCCATGCCGGATTATTTCAAGAACCACCCGATCTATTATGCAGGCCCGGCCAAGACGCCTGCCGGGTATGCCTCCGGCTCGTTCGGTCCGACCACGGCTGGCCGCATGGATTCCTATGTGGACCAGTTCCAGTCCTTCGGCGGTTCGATGGTGATGCTCGCCAAAGGCAACCGTTCGCGTCAGGTGCGCGAAGCCTGCGGCCAGCACGGCGGCTTCTATCTGGGCTCCATCGGTGGCCCGGCTGCCCGTCTGGCGCAGGATTGCATCAAGAAGGTCGAGGTCGTCGAATATCCGGAACTCGGCATGGAAGCGATCTGGCGCATCGAAGTGGAAGATTTTCCGGCCTTCATCGTCATCGACGACAAGGGCAACGATTTCTTCAAGGAGCTCAATCTGGGCTAGGCAGTTCAAGCAAGAGACAGAAAACAAGGGCGGCGTGAGCCGCCCTTTTCGTTTCAGGCGTTGGCCCCACCGTCGACGGTGAGCGAGGCTCCCGACACGAAGCGTCCTTCGGGGCTGGCAAGCCAGGCGACCAGACTTGCAATATCGTCGGGTGAACCAAAGCTGCCGGTAGCGATGCGTTCGCGCTGCTGTTCCGCATGGTCGCCTGCGGCCGGATTCATGTCGGTATCGGTCGAGCCGGGGTGAACGACATTGACCGTGACGCCTTTGGGGCCGAGATCGCGCGCCAGACCTTTCGTCAGACCGATCAGCGCCGCCTTGCTTGCCGCATAAAGGCTGATGCCCGGCCAAGGCACGCTTTCGGCGAGATTGGAGCCGATGGTGATCACGCGTCCGCCATTACCGAGATGCGGAGCGGCTGCGGAAACGGCTGCAAAGACAGCGCGGAAGTTTACCGCCATTACGTCATCGAAATCGGCAAGCGTGACCTGTTCCAGCGGGGCAGCGTGCCAGATGCCGGCGCTGTTGACCAATATATCCAGACGGCCGAATTGCTTGACGGTATTTTCGATGGCCGCTGCAATCTCGCCGGCATCGCGATTATCGGCCTTCAGCGCCAGCGCCTTGCCGCCATCGGCCAATATCCCGGAGACCACGGTATCGGCCTTTTCCTTACCATTCACATAGGTGATTACGACTGCCGCCCCATCTTTCGCGAGCCGCCGCGCAATTGCGGCTCCGATGCCACGGCTTCCGCCAGTGACGAAAGCAACCTTCCCGTTCAGAGCTTCTGCTGGCATGTCATTTCCTTTCTGTATCGATTGATAAATAATTGCTGACAGGCTTGCGCTGAGCGGTCAAGCGATTTATTTATTGATCGATACAGAAAGGAGGGAGCGTGGCAGACAAAGGACGCCCCCGCAGCTTCGACCGCGAGACAGCGCTGCGTGCTGCAATGCTCAAATTCTGGGAAAAAGGTTTTGATGGCGCGTCGCTGGCCGACCTGACAGCCGCCATGGGCATCAATGCTCCCAGCCTTTATGCAGCTTTCGGCAGCAAGGAAGGGCTCTATCTTGAAGCCCTCACCCTTTATTCCGGTGAAGTCGGGGTGGAAATATGGTCGACGCTGGATAAGACGCCGGAGGTCCGCCGGGCATTCGAGCAGTTTCTCTACGCCACTATCGACGCTTACTGTCAGGAATCGGTGCCTCGCGGATGCATGATCGCGCTGGATGCGCTGCACCGTACACAGTCAAGCGACAAGGTCTGCACCGTGCTGCGTAACTGTCGCCAGGCCAATATCGAAATTTTGAAAAAGCGGCTCGAACGCGGCATTCGCGACGGCGACATAGCCATGTCGGTCAACTGCGAAGCGGTGGCAACCTTTTACGCAACAGTACAGAACGGCATGTCCATTCTTGCGCGCGACGGTGGAACGCGCGCAGACCTTACAGCAGCCGCGCGGGGCGCCATGGCGGCATGGGACAAACTTGTTCCCGGCGAAGCACGATCAGGCGACGAGCCTTAACCCCGGAGCATCATCAAGATAATCCGCCACGATGGACGCTACTTCCGCACTTGCGATGATGCGGCGATGGCCAAGGCAGTCGGCCCAGCGCACCGTGACATGGGGGCCAGCTTTGCCAACCATTTCCGCGCAAATGGCGGGAACTTCCTTGTCGTCATGCGCATGAACGACCAGCGTCGGTATCGTCATGCGGCGCAGGAGCACATCGGTATCGAAATCCGTGATCGGACGCGCCGCGATGTAGCGGACCTGCTCCTTCATGGCGTTGCGCGCATCGCGGCCAAGCCCGAGCACTTTGCCGAAACCGTCGAAAACGCCCGCCATCGAGTGCGGAGAGGCAATCGTCACCAGCTTTGCCGGGCGGTGTGACCGGTAGCAGCCGACGGACCCCGCCGCCGCATTGATGATGACCGCGCCGCCAAATGAGTGACCGATCATCGCGTCGAACGGGCCGTACTGGCGCCATGCCACATCAACGGCGGCGATTGCCTGTATCATGTTGAGCGTGTGGCCCGCTGATGCACCATGTCCCGGCAGGTCGAGGGAAACGACCCGTTCGCCGCGTGCGACAAGCTCGCGAATGATCGTCATCATGTCGGCGGTGCGCGATCCCCATCCATGGACGACGAGCGAGGTCCGCCCCACCGGAACCTTCGGCTCGAACAGATAAGTCGCGATCAACCCGCGATCGATAATCAGATCGAGCCGCTTTGCCTGGCCAAGTTCCGTGTTCGCTTTTTGAAGGCGCGCCGCATAGGCCTTCGTCTTCGGCTTGCGGCTTGGCGTCCGACAGAAAATCCTGAATGCCGCGCGGCCCGCCTTCTCGGCATCAATGCGTCCGAGCACACCCAGGCCGAATCGCGTAACCTGCAAAGAAAACGATGTCATGACAGGGCCTCAATTATGTTCAATCCTGAACAAATAATTGTACAAGAATGAACAAAATGCAAGACGACACTCAAAAACTGCCGTGGGATAATCCCCGCTTCAAGAACTGGATTGCCGTCGCGCGCGCCGGCAAGGCGGTGGAACGCGCCCTCGCCCAAGGGCTGTCGACCTTCGATCTGAAGATCGCGGACCTTGATGTACTGATGAATATTTATCGCCATCCCGGCGAATCCCAGCACGATCTTGCGCGCCGCATTCTTGTCGGGCGCTCAAACATCACCATGCTGCTGCCAAAGCTGGAAAAGCGTGGCTTGCTGGTGCGCGAAGGCGACCCGGCGGACAAGCGTGTGATGCGCCTGACCCTGACCGCCAAGGGCGAAAAGCTGCTGGGACACGCGCTGACGGTCTATACGGAACTGATCGACCGCGTCATGGCGCAGTCGACAGCCGCGCAATGCAACGCGATGGGCGACGTGATGCGCCGCATCTGCGAAATGCTGGAGAAAGAATAGGTCAGCGGTCCCGCTTGAGCCCCTTCCCGGCAAGCTCATCGAGATAGGTTTGCCACAACTTCTCCTTCTCGGTGCCGAGCTTGTGGAGATAGGTCCACGAAAACAGGCCGGTGTCGTGCATGTCGTCGAAAGTTATTCGAACGGCGTAATTGCCAACCGGCTCGACCTTCATGATTTCGACATTGCGCTTGCCGCCAACCGTCACGCGCTGTTCCGGCGAATGGCCCTGCACTTCAGCCGAAGGCGAGAGCACACGCAGCAATTCGGCGGTCAGCTCGAATTTCTGGCCATCGTCGAATGCCACCGTCAGCAGCCTGCGGTCGTGCGAAACGCGCAATTCGGTCGGCCAGACTTCGCTCATAACCATTCTCCAGCTTGGATATTCGCCAGCTTTGATAGGCCCCGCGTTAAAATATCGCAATAGGCGCGATCATTATTGAAAGAGCTTCGTGCGCGCGAAACTGGACAATGAAGTCCGTAGGTCCTATCTCTAGAGAAACGATGCGGACATTCTTGCGCAACAAGCGGAAACAACGGCTTATGATGCACACAAACCAAGCCCAGCCACTTGTTTCCCCGACTGGACCCATGATCGATCCTTTCGGGCGCGCCGTCACCTATCTTCGCGTTTCGGTTACGGATCGCTGCGATTTCCGCTGCACCTATTGCATGGCGGAACATATGACGTTCCTGCCCAAGAAGGATTTGCTGACGCTCGAGGAACTGGACCGGCTTTGCACGGCCTTCATCGACAAGGGTGTGCGGAAACTGCGCCTGACCGGCGGCGAGCCTCTGGTGCGCAAGAACATCATGCACCTGATCCGGCAGCTTTCGCGCCATCTGAAATCAGGCGCGCTGGATGAACTGACCCTCACCACGAACGGATCGCAGCTTTCACGCTTTGCCGACGAACTGGCGGAGTGCGGGATACGCCGTATCAATGTCTCGCTGGATACGCTCGACCCTGAAAAATTCCATCAGATTACCCGTTGGGGCGACCTGCCCCGCGTTCTTGAGGGGATTGAGGCTGCACAGCGTGCGGGTATCCGCGTCAAGATCAATGCGGTCGCACTGAAGGATTTCAACGAACATGAAATTCCTGAACTGATCCGCTGGGCGCATGGCCGCGGCATGGACATGACCCTGATCGAAACAATGCCGATGGGCGAGATCGAGTTCGACCGCACCGACCAATATCTGCCGCTGTCGCAGGTAAGGGAAGACCTGTCGCGTCAGTTCACGCTATCGGACATCCCGTACCGCACGGGCGGCCCTGCCCGCTACGTGACGATTGCGGAGACAGGCGGGCGGCTGGGTTTCATCACGCCGATGACCCATAATTTCTGCGAAAGCTGCAATCGTGTCCGGCTCACCTGCACGGGGATGCTCTATATGTGCCTCGGCCAGAACGACGATGCCGATCTGCGCAAGGCGCTGCGGGAAAGCGAAAGCGACCTGCTGCTCGGCCAGGCGATTGACGAAGCCATTTCGCGCAAGCCGAAAGGGCACGATTTCATCATCGACCGCGATCATAATCGCCCGGCGGTTGCGCGCCACATGAGCCTTACCGGCGGTTGAGCCGCCTATACTTGAAAAGCACAAATCACCTGAAATAATTGTCGCGAGATCGACTTTAAAACGGTATGCAATCCAAGGCTCAGGCCTAAACCGGATTCTGTATCGTGCCGCAATCAGCGAATTTTCGTGCAAGTATTTTCATGCTTCTCGCCATGGGGACCTTCACCATCGGCGATACGATCACAAAATATCTCCTGACCGAGATGAACAGCGGGCAGTATATGCTGGTCCGCGGCATATTCGCGACGGCGCTGATCGGTTTGCTGGCATGGCGCCACGGCGCGTTGCGCAATCTTTCGCTGGAGAGGATGACGATCCTGCGTGTTGTGGGCGAAGTCGTCGCCACGATCACCTATATTTACTCCCTCGGTCATCTCTCGCAGGCATTCTGTTCCGCCGTCTTTCAGGCAACGCCGCTTGTCGTGACGCTCGGGGCGGCGCTCTTCCTGAAGGAAAAAGTGGGCTGGCGTCGCTGGTGCTGTATCCTTGTCGGGTTGGTAGGCGTTCTCATCATCATCCGGCCTGGAACGGATGGCGCGGCGAGCCTGGCCGCTGTCGCCGTGCTTCTCGCCAGCGTGTGCTTTGCCGCCACACGAGATATTGCGACACGCCGGGTGCCGGCGCATGTGCCAACTCTCTTTCTGTCGACCTTGACCGCAGGCGCGATAACACTGACGGGTGGCGCGCTGACAGTTCCCATGGGCGGATGGCAGCCGCTCGGGATGACCGCCGTCGGCGCCATGGCCATTGCGGCCGTTCTGCTTCTCGTTGGTTATCACTTCATCATTCTGGCGATGCGCGAAGGCGAAGTTTCGTTCGTTTCACCGTTCCGCTATTCGAGCCTGCTCTGGGCGATCGGCCTCAGCACTTTGATCTTCGGTGAAGCGCCTGACATATATACGATCATCGGATCGGTTCTGGTGGTCGGCAGCGGCGTCTACATGGTCTATCGCGAAAACGTATTGAAGAAGCGCGAACGCAACAAGAGCACGCTCGCAACGATCCCGACGGGCGTGGAACCGTCATGATTGCAGGGGCCATCATCGCCGGGGGGCTTTCCAGCCGCATGCAGGAAGGTGGCGTTGCGGGCGACAAGTTCCTTCAGCCGCTCGACGGCGACCGCTCTATCATTGCCCATGTCATCACGCGCATCAGGCCGCAGGTCGGAACTCTCGTTGTCAATGCGAACAGCGATGATCCCCGTCTGGCCAATCTCGGCGTACCGATCCTGAAAGACCTGCCTTCAACACATGGCGGTCCACTTGTCGGCATCCTGTCGGCGTTGATCCAGGCGCGCGGGGCTTCCCTTTTACTGACAACGGCAGCCGATACGCCGTTCCTGCCTCACGATCTCGCCGGACGCCTTCTTTCGCGTCGAAATGAAAGCGGAGCGCGCATCGTTCTCGCCAGTTCCCTTGACCGGATGCATCCCATTTTCGGCCTGTGGGAAACGGAGCTGGCAGGTGAATTGTCCGCCTGGCTCTCCGAAACGAACAGGGCGAGCGTGCTTGCGTTCGCTGAGTATATAGGTTTTGAGACCGTCGATTTTCCGCTTGCCTTCGCTGGCGATAGTCCGGAAACATATGATCCGTTCTTCAACATCAATCGGCCCGACGATCTTGTCGCGGCCCGAAAACTGGCTGAGTCGATGGAATGAACCAGAAGCTTTTCGGCATTACCGGCTGGAAAAACTCCGGCAAGACAACAATGACCGAACGCCTGGTGACATGCCTTACCGCCCGCGGATACCGTATCGCCACGATCAAGCATGCCCATCACAATTTCGACATCGACCATGAAGGAACTGATTCCTGGCGGCATCGAAAGGCGGGAGCGGCGGAAGTCGCCATAGTCTCATCGCAGCGCTACGCGATCATGCATGAGAGCATGGGCGAAGATGAGCCCTCCCTGCGTGAGATTGCCGCCAAACTGGCGCCCTGCGATCTTGTCCTGGTCGAAGGCTATAAGCGTGAGACACACAAGAAAATCGAGCTGCGTCGGCAAGGGAGTCATGACGGGCCCGCGCTTTCCCGCGACGATCCGACCATCGTCGCCATCGCCAGCGACCAGCCCCAACCCGACGAAGCAGCGCCCGTGTTCGACATCAATGATATCGAGAAAATAGCCGATTTTATCGAAGGCGAGATGGCGCTTTGAGCAACTCCCTAAATTTTATGGTCAAAATAGCGATTTCCATTATAACAAGACAAAAACATGCAGAAAATGCAGACGAATTCACTCTCAAGAGACACAATTTAATTACACGGACCATCTTGCCAATCGTCTAAAAATGGTGGGAATATCGCCGACAGACCTGATGGTGGAGATGGAAGCGCGAAAAAATATTGCGCATGATCGGCTCAACCATCTATTGGTAGGGACAGGGGGAATCCACTGCCAAACGTGCAATCTAAAGTTACACGGTCGTGAGTGCCCCTTAAGCGGCTGAACCAGAAGAAATAATCAGGGAACCAGCCAAAACAAACGAGAGGACTGAAAATGCGCGTATTGAAGCGTATCGCCACTGCAGCATCGGTCGCAGCACTGGCAATCACAATCGGCAGCATGGCTGCTGGCGTTGCCAATGCAGAAGAACCACTCAAGCTCAAGATCGGCACCGAAGGCGCCTATCCGCCCTTCAACTTCATCAATCCGGACGGCACCCTCTCGGGCTTCGACGTCGATATCGCCAAGGCGCTCTGCGAGGAAATGAAAGCCGAGTGCGAATTCGTTACCCAGGAATGGGACGGCGCTATTCCTGCGCTTCAGGCAGGCAAATTCGACGCCTTCATCGCATCCATGTCCATCACGGACGAGCGCAAGAAGCAGGTCGACTTCTCCAATAAATATTACAACACGCCTCCCGGCATTGCGGCTCCCAAAGACACCGACATCAAGGGTGTGACCAAGGAAGACCTCGCAGGCAAGACAATCGGCGTGCAGGTTTCCACCACGCACTCCAACTATTCTGAAAAGACCTTCACCGACAGCACGATCAAGGCCTATCCGACGGCGGAAGAATATCGCCTCGATCTCGCCAATGGCCGTCTCGATGCCGTCAACGACGACAGCGTGACGCTTGCCCAGTGGCTGAAGTCCCCGGATGGGGCTTGCTGCAAGATGGTCGGTACGTTCCCGCCAGTCATCGAAATCCATGGTCCGGGCGCTGGCGTCGCCTTCAAGAAGGGCCGTCCCGAACTGGTTGAAAAGTTCAACGCAGCCATCAAGGCCATCCGCGCGAACGGCAAATACAAGGAAGTCAACGACAAGTACTTCGACTTCGATGCTTATGGCGCTGAAAACTAATCCAAATTGATAGACATGCGCCGGTTTGCGTTTTGGCAAACCGGCGCAAAACATTTGTACGGGCATGCCGCACCAAGCCTCGCCGGGTTGATGCCCGCAGGCGATAAAAATACAGGCAGTTGCCTTCAGGAAAAAGAATAGGCGCATGGAACATTACGCCACTTTGTTGAGTTTCGGCCCGGACGGTTGGGGGGCAAGCATTGCCTGGGGCCTTCTGGTTACCGTCTCGCTGGCCCTCGCAACACTTCCCGTCGGTCTCGCACTTGGATTTCTGGTTGCCGTCGGCAAACAATCCAGCGAACCCTCGATACGGCTGGCAGCAAACATCTACACGACGATCTTTCGTGGTTTGCCTGAACTTCTGACCCTCTTTCTCGTCTATTTCGGCGCATCGCTGGGACTGCAGCGGCTCTTGAGCCTGTTCGGCGTGGAAGCCAATGTCGAAATCAATGCGTTCGGCGCGGGTATGGTCGCGCTGGGCTTCGTCTTCTCATCCTATTCGAGCGAAGTCTTCCTCTCGGCATTCCGCGCCATCCCGCGCGGGCAATATGAAGGCGGTTATGCCGTCGGCCTGTCGCACTGGCAGACCATGCGCAAGGTCATCCTGCCGCAGCTGATCCGCATCGCCCTGCCCGGTCTGGCCAATCTGTGGCTGGTGCTTCTCAAGGATACATCGCTGGTTTCCGTCATCACCCTGTCGGATATCCTGCGGCAAACTTCCATCGCGGCGCGCGTGACCAAGGAACCGTTTCTGTTCTTCGGCATAGCCTGCCTGCTCTATCTGGTTCTCGCAATCATCTCGTCCTACTTCATCGACCGCATTGCCCGCTGGGCCGATGCAGGCGCCAACCGTTCGCGAGGTGCATGATATGAGCCAGACGGTTTCCAACACGACAGTCCCGGTGATGGCCCCGCCGCCAGTGGTAAAGCAATGGACGCGGATGCGCGTCGCAGGCCACGTCATCGTCGCTCTATGGTTCCTTCTCTTCGCCGGCCTTGCGATCTATCTCTATAACGCATGGCGCGTCGATCTGTTTGAAACCTACGGGCCGCGCTACTGGTCCGGTCTTCTGATCACGCTCAAGCTGGTCGCTGTCTCCATCATCATAGGCGCCCTGCTCTCGCTGCCAATCACGGCCGCGCGCATGTCCAACAATCGATGGCTTCGCGGACTTGCCTTCGGCTATGTCTATTTCTTCCGGGGCACACCACTGCTCGCGCAGACATTCCTTATCTATTACGGTTTTGGCACCTTCCGTCCGTTTCTCGAAAGCATCGGCCTTTGGGTGTTTTTCCGCGATGCATGGAATTGCGCGATTCTGGCGTTTTCGCTCAATACGGCGGCTTATCAGGCTGAAATCCTGCGCGGCGCCATCCAGAGCGTGGCGCTCGGCCAATGGGAAGGCGCCGCGGCTCTTGGCATTTCGAAGCGTGTGACCTTCTGGAAGATCATTCTTCCGCAGGCGCTTATCGTGGCGCTGCGCCCTTACGGCAACGAAATCATCCTGATGATCAAGGGATCGGCCATTGTCGCCATCATCACCGTGCTCGACCTTATGGGCGAAACGCGCCGCGCCTATTCGCGGACCTTCGATTTCCAGACCTATCTCTGGGCAGCGGTCATTTATCTGGTGATCGTCGAGTGTCTGCGGCACGTTTGGGATTTTCTCGAACGACGGCTGACACGTCATCTTGTTCGCTAGAGATCACTAAATAGGCATAAGCCAAAATATCGTCCCCGGAAGTCTTGCGACTTTCGGGGACGATCTGTTTAGAATGCATTTTTCGACAGTAATGCAACAGGCTGAGTCATGCTGAAAATCTGGGGTCGTATCAATTCCACAAATGTGAAGAAGGCGCTCTGGATAGCGCGGGAACTTAATCTCGACTATGAACAGATCGACGTGGGCGGCCAGTTTGGTGGGCTGAAAGACCCCACTTATCTTGCGCGCAATCCGAACGGGCTGATTCCGCTGCTGGAAGACGGCGAGACTGTGTTGTGGGAATCCAATACCATCACCCGTTACCTTGCGGCAGTCTATGGCAAGGGAACGTTCTGGATCGAGGACCCGGCCATGCGCGCGCAGGCTGAAAAGTGGATGGATTGGGCCTCCACCTCCCTCGCCTCCAATTTCAGCGATGTCATCAAGCATCTGATCCGGTTGCCGGAAGCGGAACGCGATCCGGCCATTCTGGAACGCGGTCTTCAGGGGCTGGCTCATTCGATGCAGATTGCCAATGACGGCCTCA
>Ga0180216_1000995_pt1 | contig 26749 bp, 29 predicted proteins | sample eDN3rd37CBELigMG_FD_128879 | JGI IMG/M metagenome (GOLD analysis project Ga0180216, IMG submission 128879) | Enriched Miracle-Growth compost microbial communities from Emeryville, California, USA - eDNA 3rd pass 37_C BE-Lig MG (version 2)... ... | reverse complement strand
TATAAGGGCGCAGGCATATAGAGATAGCGGAAATTTTTTCCTTTATGGTCACTTTTCCAGGGCTAAAAAGAAGAATAGGGGAAAAAATTTCCGCTATCACGCCATCCAAGCCCTAGCTGAGAGATTGTAACCCGGTATTACGGAAGTTTTTTCCGTTATAATCACTTTTTTGGGGATGAAAAGGAGAATAGCGGAGAAATTTTCCGCTATTCCTCGCCCAATCTTCGACCCAAGCCCCCTGCTCACCAACAAGGCTCTATAATGCCCCAGCTTTCCCGCCATCAATGTTGACAGAAGTTCCGCTTACATAAGATGCTGCGTCAGATACGAGGAAGGTAATCACCTTTGCAGCTTCCTCCGTATCACCAACCCGTCCTAGAGGAATCTGGTGCTTTGGGTCCCTCGCGTATTCTTCCCATGAAAGTTCAGGAGCTTCCTTTTTCCACTTCTTTTCAATTTGATCACTACGAATTAATCCAATACATACCGTATTCACACGTATATTCGATGGTCCAAGATCCTTGCTCATCGCTTTCGTCAAAGCCATCCCTGCAGCGCGACTAACCGTTGTCGGCAAGGATGAGGCAGGAGGGGTTTTGGCAATCGCCGCAGTTACATTGACAATCGCCCCGCCGCCAGCTTGACGCATATAGGGAATAGCTGCCCGTGAGCAGTTAATGGCCCCGAATAATTTGAGATCCAGATCCTGCTGCCAAAGTTCTGCGCTTACCTCTTCAAACGGATTGGCTGATGAAGTGCCAGCATTGTTGACCAGGATGTCTAATCTTCCGAAGTGTTTGGCTGCTTGATCAATCGCACGTTGGCAATCTTCTTTCGAGGTGACATCGGCCTGAATGGTCAGTACTTCGACCCCTGACATATCTTGAATCATGTCTGCCGCTTCTCGTAATGCTTGTTCATTCCTTGCACAAATAGCCACCCCGGCTCCTTCCTTCGCAAGCTGTATTGCTGTTTGCATGCCAATTCCCTTACTTCCTCCCGTAACGATGGCAACCTTTCCGTTCAATCCTAATTCCATATAATTTAAACGCCCCTTTCAATCTGGTAAATTCTTCATCCCCACTATTATATACCCAATTCTGAAAACAGACGACCCGTATTATTTTAAATCCAAATAAAGTTTAAAGGTGAAGAAAAAGGGAAACATGAAAGGATGAATCATTTTAAAAAGGGGGCTCTATCCCTTTGTTTAGGATGTTAGGAAGACAACTAACGAAAAAACAGAATCAGTTAGAGACAACAGAAGACACACATGGTTTTCCAATTGAAATTTTTTCTGACATTGAAAAAAACATCAATAACATTCGAAAAATATTGGAATCACCATCTGATTTAACAACCCGTATATTCACTATTGGAAACACGGAACATCGTTGTGCCATCGTATGCATCGATGGGCTAGTAGATAGCAGATTGGTTAATGATAAAATCATCAAGAATATTCAACTAGGCATTACCAGTTCAAAAAAATCAGTTCCGTCGTCTGCTGAGGACATTCTTACTGAATTGGAAAATGGGGTCTTATCCTCAGGGGAAATCAAGAAGGCAAATACATTGGATGATGTAATGTTGGCTGTTCTTTCCGGGGACACAGCACTGTTTATCCAGGGGACGGATCAGGTTATCTTGATTGGCAGTAAAGGATGGGCGACCCGAAGTGTAGATGAACCGAACACCGAAGCCTTGGTGCGCGGTCCGCGCGATGGTTTTACAGAAAATCTGCGTACGAATACCACGCATATCCGTCGTCATATCCGAGATCCAAATTTGCGCTTCGAAACCTTTACGGTCGGAAGAAGATCGAAAAAGGATTTAGTGCTGACGTATATTGACGGGATCGCCAATCCAGATATGGTGGGCGAGGTAAAACGGCGCATTAAAACCATTGATTTGGATGATGTACCGGAATCGGGTTTTATCGAGCAATGGATCGAAGACAGCTTTCTGTCACCGTTTCCAACTTTGTCCCCTACAGAACGTCCAGATAAGGTTAGTGCTGCCATAACACAGGGGAAAGTAGGGATTCTACTCGATGGAACCCCCTTTGCCTTAATCGCGCCCATTACATTTGGCAATCTGCTGCAGTCACCGGAGGATTATTATGAAAGATGGTGGGTGGGGACCTTTCTCCGTGTCCTTCGGTATTTGGGTGCCTTTCTTGCGGTATTTCTCCCGGGACTTTACATTTCGCTTGTTTCCTATCATCCGGGAATGATTCCTTCTAAACTCGCCTTTTCCATAGCTGCAGCACGGGAAGGGGTTCCTTTTCCCGCAGTAATTGAAGCTTTGCTGATGATAACGGTGTTGGAATTGCTTCGTGAAGCAGGGATTCGCTTGCCCAAACCGATTGGCCAAACGATTGGCATCGTCGGTGGTTTGGTCATTGGTGAGGCAGCTGTTTCCGCCGGGATTGTTAGTCCGGTTATGGTCATTGTTGTGGCGCTTACCGCGATCTGTTCCTTTGCGGTTCCGTCTTATAGTTTAGCCATCACCTTTCGAATTTTGATTTATGGAATGATGTTTTTAGCAGCGGGTTTTGGCCTTTTTGGACTAATACTAGGGTACATCATGATCAATATTCATATGGTCAATTTAAAAAGCTTTGGAATTCCCTATTCGACCCCTTTTGCCCCAAGCTTTTATGCGGATTGGAAGGATCTCATTATAAGAGCACCAATTATGATGCTTGGTAAGCGCCCAATCATGATGCAGGTGGATGATGAAGAGAGGATGCGCAAGGGAGGGAAGTCTTGATGAAATCGTTTGAATATGGGGATGGGGAAATTGGTTCCAGAGAGATTCTTTATGCTGTTTCCTCCGTTGTAATCGGGGTTGGCATCTTTACTCTCCCACGTACCGTAGGTTCAGCTACGATGGGAAGTGATGGATGGGTATCTATTCTTCTCGGCGGACTGGTGGCATTGCTTTTTGCCTGGATTGTCGCAAAGCTTGCCTCCCGTTTTCCCCGGCAAACTTTTTTAGAATACACGGCTACACTAGTTAGTAGACCAGTGGCAATTGTTTTGACTTTATTGCTAGCCATCCACTTAATGCAGTTTACTGCTTATGAAATGCGGGTAGTTGCCAATATATCAAAGATTTACTTGTTTGACAGGACACCCGTAGAAGTCATAGGGCTTCTCTTTCTCCTAGTAGTAGTCTATGCTGTTGCTAATTCAAGTGTAGGTCTATTACGGCTAAATCTACTATTTCTTCCGATTGTCTTGTTTGCAGCTATCCTACTATTGTTGATGAATATTGGATACTTTGAACCGGAGAATTTAAAACCCGTGTTTTCGACAAAATGGACGGGGTATATTCAAGGGGCCAAAGAAACCGTTTTTGCCTTTCTTGGCTTTGAGATTCTTCTAATCTACATCGCGATGGCCAATCAGCCCGAGAAAGTCCCTAAAGCCGCCGTGATCGGAATGTCGATTCCCATTCTTCTATATTCGTTTGTCTTTATTATGGTTGTTGGTGTTTTTGGCCGTACGGCGATGATCCAATTGGTCGATCCAACGATTGAGATTGCAAAAGAGGTGGAGGTGCCCGGTCAATTTTTTGAACGCTTTGAATCGCTTTTTTTCACGATCTGGATCATGACGATTTTTAACACCGCGTCATTATCTTTCGGTGCTTCGGTGATCGCCATCCGATCCGTATTTCCCAAAATCAAACGAATTTGGCTCGTTTTTATATTAACACCCATCATCTATCTGAGTGGAATGGCTCCCCCCAATCTCATTAGAAATTTCGAGGTTGGGACTTGGATTGGGTATAGCGGGGTCGTCTTTGCCATGTTAATACCTGCTATATTGCTTGGAATTGCCAAAGTAAGGGGGATTAAAGGGAATGCCTAAAACGCTATGGAAATTGAGTTGGTTGATTTGCATCGTTTTCCTTGGCGGGTGTTGGGACCGGGTAGAAATTGAGGAACGAGGGTTTGTTGTGGGGGCTGCAGTCGATTTTTCGAAAAAGGATGAGGGAATGGCCACTGAAGAAAAGTCGGAAGAACGACCTCATGGAAAACAGCGCTATCTGCTTACTTTACAAATGGTGGTTCCGGGTGGCTTATCTCAGGGAGGAGGAAAAGGCGGCGGAGGGGCAGGAGCAGGAAGCGGTGGAGACGCTTATTATAATGTATCCTCAGTAGGTGATACGATGTTCCAGACGGTTAGACAATTGGGAAATCGCGTTAGCCGATCACCTTTCTTCCCTCATATGAAGATTCTGATCATATCGGAGGAGGTTGCTAGATCTGGCCATCTCCCTGATATCATTGATTACTTTCTGCGAGATGCGGAAATGCGCAGGGGAGTGAAGATTATGATCGCTAACGGTGAAGCGCGTGAAGTGTTAGGGGTAAATCCAGTGAATGAAAAACTTCCTGCCATGTATATCGATTCTGTCACACGTAATGAACGGAGTTCATCATCCACCCTTCCAGAGCATCTAAGGATTGGGGATCTCAATGAAATACTATTAACCCAAGAAAGCTTTACTATTCCCCGAATTAAACCCGCGGGCAACGAAGTGAAAATTGGTGGCGTCAGCGTTTTTGAGGGCAGGAAGAATAGCATGGTTGACTGGCTTGGGGGGGACGATGTCATTGGATTAGCTATCCTAAAAGGAAAGCTGAAGGGGGGGGCAATCAACATCAAGGTAGGGGATAACCTAGTCAGTTATGAAGCCAAAGGGAGCATTAGACGGAAAATTGAAGCTGATGTATCCGATAAAGAGAACATGAAGTTTACATTCACGGTGAAGTCAGAAGGGGTTATCGTCGAATCGATGGAAACCATCAACTACTTAAAAGATCCAGAAAAATGGGAGCTTCTGCAAATGAAGGTGGCCGATGAAATGAAACGAATGGCCGAACAAGCCATTCGCAAGTTGCAAAAGGAAATGAAGCTTGACGTGATTGGCCTTGGCAATTATCTTGAACAGAATGAACCGGAACTGTGGAAGACTGTTGAGAAGGATTGGGATCATGGGAAAAATTACTTTTCCAAGGCTACCCTTCATGTTCAAGCGAAGGTCATCATTCGTAACCCAGGTGTGGTGAATCAAACAGAACCGATTCAGGGGAGATAAAAATGTGGGAAAGAATTCTTGGTTATATTCCTACCGGCGCGATTCTAACCTGTACCATCTTGTCCTTCGTGATCCCGGTGAGCGTCTATTACATTAATCAAAAACTACATGAATACGGTGATCCTCCGTGGAAGAAGGAGGAAAAGGAAAAGGGGAATCGTTCGTGAATCCCCCTTTTTACTTCCTAATTTTTAAGATGTGCCAACAACTTGCTGGCAACGACAACGCCTCGCCCTTGTCTACTGGCGGAGACTTTATTCAGTTTAATCGTGGAGCGATCTAGAACCTGTTTCACCTGCAGTGGGGTTAGCTGTGGCGCTTTGGATAAGAGGAGAGCACATAGTCCAACAAGGTGCGGGGTAGCCATGGAGGTTCCAGAGAGGACGTTATATTTTGGCGGTGTGGGCCATGTAGAGAGGATATCAACCCCTGGCTCCACATAATTTAGTGTCTTGCCAAAATTGCTGAATTCAGCAATTTTCCCTTTTCGATCAATTGCACCGACGGCGATCACTTCTTTATGTTGTGCAGGATAATCAAGGGTTTCTGCCGCGTTCCCCGAAGATGCAACCATTAAGATTCCATGTTTAAGGGCTTCTTTGATCGCCCGATGCAAGACCATACTTGTTTCCCTTGAGCCAAAACTCATATTGATAATTTGAATTTTATTATCAATCGCCCATTGAATCGCTTCAGCGATATCCGTTAAACTTGCACTCCCATCCTTGGAAAAGGCCTTTAAAGAATAGAGCTCTACGTTCGGTGCTACTCCTACAACCCCGAATTTGTTGTTGAGAGCGGCAATAGTCCCTGCTACATGTGTACCATGCCCGTTTAAATCTACAAAGGGACTTGTGCGATCAACAGTATTGACTCCGCCCTTGATATTTTCCTTAAGGTCAGGATGCTTGCCGTCAATCCCTGTATCAAGAATCCCGACACGAACCTTGCTGCCGGTCGATATGTTCCAAACTTCCGGGGCTTTTACAGCGGAGACGCCCCAAGGGGTAATCTGGTGGTTGGCACTAACCGTATCGTGGAGATGATATTGGATATTGCTTTCAATCGATACCTTTTGTTCGTGATCCTGTAAATTCATTACCTGCTTGAGGTGATGGTAGTCGATTTTTTCCATGGCACAGCAATGCCAACTTGAGTAATGCCGTATTCTTTTTCTAACTTTTTTTGGTAGATTGGTACAGAAATGATGATATTCTTGCTCTTCATGAAAGCAAAGGATAATCGGATCTACTTGTTTCATTTTTTCCGCCCTCCGGCTTTTTGGTATATCCTATGAAAAACCGGAGGAATGGGTTAAACGACGGACCACAAGGAATGGTTTTATCTGTCATTAATATTGTTCATTAATAAGACGGACATTGCGAACGATTCGTTGATAAATTTTCTCATTCGGCAAACTACGAAATAGTTGATGACCTGGTGTTGTATTGACTTCCAGAAGCCATACTTCTTTGTCAGGATCAACCACTAAGTCGATTCCCAATTCTCGTAAGCCAGAATACTTACTTGTTAGCTGATCTGCGATGCGAAAACATAAATCACGGATGGCATCACGCAAATTTATAATCTCTTCCTCTTCCATTTGCAGTGTTTGATGGAGGGCCGTTTTAAAAGGAACTCCCTTCCCGCCTAAAGCTAAATTTGTAACGATGCTGTTTTTTTCGCCCATTTTACCAACAATTCCAGAGTATACCCATTTGTCTTTTGGCTTTTGCAAAAGCACTCGAAAGTCGATCGGATGCTCCTCATAGGTAAGCAAAGTAACGCCTTGCTGGATCACAAATTTATAATGTTGGGTTAATTGTTTAAGAGCTGGCAACAATTCTTCAACAGTTGAGAATGCCCTTTGAGTTTCACATGTGTTAAGCCAGTAGCAGTCCTCATTGTGTGTGATTCGTATAATTCCCTGCCCTTTCATCCCATTGTCTGGTTTTAGATAGAGAACAGGATATAGAGTTAACATATCCATCAAATTTTCGTAGGTAAGAGGCCGGGTATCCGGAATTCTGGCTTTGATTTGCTCATCTTGCATTAATAGGTGGGTTTTTGTCCATTTGCTTGCTACGTATTGGTACTTACGCTGCTGGTACACAGAAATCCTCTCCTTGGTTTAGTTTATACCCTATCATATGTAGAAATTGGAAATAGGGCATAGTCACGTGCCTAGATCAGAAAGTATCAGGAAAAAGAAAACGGTAAAAATAGAAAAGGAAGAGGAAAGGAGAGGATTTTCTGTCCTATTTATCATCCATTTCGGTTGAAGAGGTTTCGGCCTATTTGCAGTCCCTTGGTATGTGGGCAGCAGTCATCGGAGGGGGATTAATTGTTTTTCAAACCTTTTTTCCGATCTATCCTTTTATTGTCGTAGCTGCTGCGAATGTCCTTGTTTTTGGTCTTTGGTGGGGGTTTATATTAAATTGGCTTAGTGCAGTTATTGGAGCGGTTCTGATGTTTTGGGCTGTGCGGACGATCGGTGCGGATTGGGCCAGGAAAAAGCTAGGAAAATACAAGAAATCGCAAGCCCTTCAATCCTACTTAGCTAAGAAGGGCTTTCAAACCATTTTTTTACTTCGCTTATTTCCTGTTATTCCTCCAATGGTATTAAATCTTCTAGCTGGGCTTTCCATAGTTGGGGCAAGGGCATATATTACAGCAACATTCATAGGGAAAATGCCAGCGATCTGGATAGAGTCTTGGTTGGGTCATGGTCTTTTTCATCTCAGTGGGGAAAACATACTCCGTTTACTTGTCGTGCTTTTTCTATTTCTTTTGGTTTTGTGGGGTGGCATGAAGATCGTGAAGAAAAAGATTAAGATTTCATGAAAAACAGGGGGATGGGGATGATAAACAATGTTGATTTTCAATCTATCCCCTGAGGTGACTAAAGCTTCTATGACTACTCCGACGTTTAAAAAGATTGCCTGGCTTCTTTGTTTAATCCTTCTCCTTAGTCCAGAAATTGAAGCAAAAGAGAAAGCGTCTGTAAAGATTACAGTCAAATCTTCTCCTTACTCGGGATTTGTCAGCCAATTAGTGTTGGAAAATAAGTCACTAGTCAAAAGGTTGGAAAGAGGGATGAAACTAAGCAAAGATCAGGCTGAATCCATTCCGGAACTTCCCTATGCCTATATAGAAATTACACAAAAAGGAGAAACAGAAAAATATATAGTTGGTTATTCTTTAAATTTATATCGGTTAAAGACAGGACAGAGAATTTTATTGTCGCAACCAGTGAAGGATGAATTAGAGTCTAATATACGCATCTTACGCAAGCGGCATTTTGGTCAAGTTGTAAGCTGGGAGGAAGCCAAGCAAATATTTCCGCGTATGGATTTTGCACAGGTGATTGATCTGGAGACAGGGCTTTCCTTTCGGGTTCAGCGAAGAGCGGGCAGCCAGCATGCAGATGTACAACCTGCCACAGCGGAAGATACAGCAATTATGAAAAGGATCTACGATGGAAAGTGGAGTTGGAAACGAAGGGCAATTCTAATTAAAGTAAACGAAAAAGTATTGGCCGCATCGATGCATGGTATGCCACATGGGGGCGGAGCCATTACTTGGAATAACTTCCCGGGTCATTTCTGTATCCATTTCAAAAACAGCACAACACACCGCAGGAGTTACCCAGATCCCGGGCATGAATTAATGGTAGATAAGGCTTCAGGTAAAGTATTGGAGAAGATTGTCCAGGGAACACCCGACAAATTAATTAAGATTTTTCTTGCGGCGATAGGGGAACAAGATTACAGTACGATCCAATTGATGTTGAACCAGTCAGATCCTGAAACTATCCATCGGTTTATGAATCAATTACAGAATTTAGAAGGATTTCGGCTGCATCGGGTTTGGTCAATTCAACAAAGGCTATCCCCGCTGTATGTGGAACAACTGGCAGATGTTGTGATTAAACGAAAAGGGAAGAAGGAACAAAAAATTACCTTTCCATTTATTTTCTCAAGGACAAGCCTGTTGGAAAGGTGGAAATTGGATATTAACTCTTCATTAAATCTGCTGGAAAAATAAAAGGAATAACGGAATCTCTTTCCGTTATTCCTTTGGAATATACGTAAATATCTCACCAGTCTCTAGACTATCAACAAAACGATTTAGCCACTGATAAAAAAGCAGCGCTTCCTGCAGTCGCTGGCGATCTAATTGCATTAGTTCTCGATCTTCCTCCGCCATTTCCTCAGAATCCTCGACTTCATTAATAATCTTGATACATTTTTTCATAGATTCCATGTTCATTTCGATTGCTTTTCTCCAATTTGATCGAAAGTAATCAACGAAAGTCTGGTACCAGTCCATCTCCACTTCATAAAGATCCTTGCGAACCCCTTTTTTCCAAACCTTGTTAACCATATGTGCATCGAGGAGTGTACGGACTCCAGTACTCATGCTCGTTTTACTCATTCCTAAGTCTTGCATCATATCTTCAAGTGTCATCGGATGATGATGGAAAAAAAGTGTGGAGTATAAACGGCCTGTGGAATGGTTGACTCCATAAAGCTGCATATTCGTTGCTAAGGCTTCACTTACTTGTTCACGAGCTGCTAACCATCTTTTTTTGCCATCCATGTTTATCCCTCTTTTGTCTTTGGTCATTACTTCGTATTGTATATAATATCTATTTTGCATGTAAAGAACGGAGTTCATAAGCATAGGCGAGGATATCTGAGGATTTTTAAGTATAAACAATATACCGAACGTAAAGTTTAAACTGTACGTACTTTATGGATTATTATGGAGAAATATGCGGTTTGAGGAGAACGAGGTTTAATCGATAGAATAGGTTAGGAGGTGAATCCATGATTAAAATAAAAGTCGATAGCTTAACCAAAATATTTGGGAAAAGGCCTGAACGGGCAATTAAGCTTTTGAATGAAGGAGTTCCAAAGGAAAAAATCCATCAACAAACCGGTTTAACGATTGGCGTAAACCGAGCTTCTTTCGAAGTTCATGAAGGAGAGATCTTTGTCATCATGGGATTGTCTGGAAGTGGGAAATCAACCCTGATCCGTTTACTGAATCGGTTGATAAAGCCCACATCTGGTCATGTCTACATTGATGAGGAAGATATTTCCTTGATGAATGACGAACAACTTCGGGAAATTAGACGAAAGAAAATCAGCATGGTTTTTCAACGCTTCGCTCTTTTTCCGCATCGAACCGTTTTGGAAAATGTGGAATACGGGTTGGAGATTCAGGGGATGCCACAGGCAGAACGGACTGCCAAAGCTTTAGAATCGCTAAAGATGGTCGGTCTCGAAAGTTGGGCCAACAGTCTCCCAGATCAGTTAAGCGGCGGGATGCAGCAACGTGTAGGACTCGCTCGTGCATTGGCAAATGACCCCGATGTTCTACTAATGGATGAAGCATTTAGCGCTCTTGATCCATTAATCAGAAAGGATATGCAAGACGAGCTGGTTGAACTGCAGGATAAAATGAAAAAAACGATTATTTTCATCACCCACGATTTGGATGAGGCGCTGCGAATCGGGGACCGAATTGCTTTGATGAAGGATGGGTCGATCGTACAGATCGGCACACCAGAGCAATTCTTGATGAATCCTGCCAACGACTACGTGGCCCGTTTTATTGAGGATGTAGACCTGTCCCGAGTCTTAACGGCTGAACATGTGATGAAGAGAGCAGAGGCTGTTTCACTCGATAAAGGCCCAAGGGTTGCCCTGCAATTTATGGGGGATTTAGGTATATCCTCAATTTTTGTAGTCGATCGCCAGAAAAAACTTTTAGGTGCTGTTACAGCAGAAGCAGCAAGGAAAGCTGTGGAAAATTCCATTCCAATGGAACAGATTTTAGAGAAAGTAACGACAACAGCACCTGATACGGTTTTGATTGACTTATTTGATACGGTGGCGACCACATCAATCCCGGTTGCTGTCATAGATCAAAAAGGCCGTTTGCTCGGAGTACTTATTCGCGGGGCGATTCTTGGTGCCTTGGCAGGGCAATATGAAGAAACAAAACAAGGGAAAAACGAGGTTCTTATTTCTGAACTCACCGAGGAAGGAGGGAAGGTTTCATGACCAGTTTTCCACTTCCAAAGATTCCTTTAGATAAATGGATTTCCGCTTTCGTAGATTGGCTGATTGAACATTTTGATCCTGTGTTTGGGGTCATCGGTACCGTCGTTGAAGCCGTTGTAGATTCTTTTGAGTGGGCGTTTTTGGCGATTCCAACGATTGTAATGATCATATTGCTTACACTGCTTGCATACCGGTATGGTCGGCGTTCTGTAGCGGTCTTTACTTTGGTTGGTTTGTTGCTGATTGATAATTTAGGATATTGGGAACATACTATGCAAACTTTATCATTAGTTTTAACAGCATCGTTGTTGTCGGTTATCATTGGGGTTCCTGTTGGAATCTGGTCGGCACGAAATGACACGGTACGAAATACAATCACCCCTTTATTAGACTTTATGCAGACCATGCCTGCCTTTGTTTATCTGATTCCGGCAGTTTTCTTCTTTAATCTTGGTGTGGTTCCGGGTGTTTTTGCATCGGTTATTTTCTCTATGCCACCAACCATTCGGCTGACCAATTTAGGAATTCGTCAAGTACCCGTCGAATTAATTGAGGCAGCGGACGCTTTTGGCTCCACCCCAGGGCAAAAGCTCAGAAAACTTCAACTACCGCTTGCCAAGCCGATGATTATGGCAGGGATTAATCAAAGCATTATGCTTGCCCTTTCCATGGTTGTCATTGCCTCGATGATCGGTGCTGGGGGACTTGGTGCTGATGTTTATCGGGCTGTTACACAGATCAAAATTGGAGTTGGTTTTGAAGCTGGTCTAGCGATTGTGATCTTGGCGATCATGTTAGATCGGATTACTCAAAATATAGGTAAGAAAGTTAAACAGGAGGAGAGATAAAAATGAGGAAATCACTTAAATTAGGGGCTTTATCCGCAATTCTAGGGATGGGAATGATTTTAGGAGCTTGTGGGGGAAAGGAAGAAGCAGCGTCTCCTACATCGGGGGATGATACAGGAAAATCTGAAGCAACAGAGTCTATTGGGGAACAAGTGGATTATAAAATTATCGGAATTGACCCTGGTGCAGGATTGATGAATAAGACAGCTGAGGTTATCAAGGAATATCAATTAGATAATTGGGAGTTAGTTGAAGGTTCAAGTGCCGCAATGACAGCTGCCTTAAAGAAAGCATATGACAAAAAGGAGCCGATCATCGTCACCGGTTGGACCCCGCACTGGATGTTTGCCAAGTTTGATCTGAAATACCTAGATGATCCTAAAGGTGTATATGGAAAAGATGAAGAGATTCACACCATTGCACGCAATGGCTTGAAAGAGGAAGATCCAAATGCATACTCTGTTCTAGAGAAATTTGAATGGACCCCAGATGATATGGCTGAAGTAATGGTAGCCATTTATGATGGGAAAGAACCAGAGGAAGCCGCAAAAGAATGGGTAGAGAAACACGCGGATAAGGTAAGCACCTGGACCGATGGAGCAGAAAAGGTAGACGGGAAAAACTTGGTATTAGCCTATGTAGCTTGGGATTCTGAAATTGCAAGTACCAACGTTCTTGCAGAAGCATTAAAAGGACTTGGCTATAAGGTGGAGATGCTGCAGGTAGAGGCAGGTGCTGTATGGTCCGGGATTGCTGGAGGCAGTGCAGATGCGTCCGTTGCTGCTTGGCTTCCTACAACACACGAAGATTATGCCAAACAATTTGAAGGAAAATACGAAGACCTAGGAACCAACTTAGTTGGTACGAAGTTAGGTTTAGTCGTGCCTTCTTATGTGGAGATTAATTCGATTGAGGATATGTTGAAATAAAGAAGAAAAAAGGTGCGAACGCACCTTTTTTCTTTGTGCAGACGGAGGAGCGCTTGGGCCTGCACCAACAAAAAAAGAGGTAACCTACTAGGTTGCCTCTTTTTTGTTGGGCTTTATCCTACCTTTTTCCCACCCAAAACCTTGCCTATATAATTACCGGCGATTTCTACACGATATTTACGATTCACTTGAATTTTCTCATACTCTTTCTTCTCGGTCATGAAAGCGAAAGTTTGCGTTGTACTGAAGCTTGCTCCCTTTTTCGCTTGGGAGAGGGTGACTCTCGCTGTTACTTGATATGTTTTAACTCTGGGGAATTTTAATCCGGGACGAATCGGCTGTTTCACAATTTTTTTATTTAAAACAAAGATTTCACGAACTTCCTTATGCGCAGAATACATTTTATTGAAATCATTTGTTCTTTGTTTCATCTTGCGGTAAAGAAAATAATATGCAACCCCTAACACTACCAAAATTATAATCGTTGATGTCCACCAAGGCATTCCAAAATCCTCCTATTTCTAAAACTCATATAGAGTCATTGTACCTATAATAAAGCAACGAACGCAACAAAAAAATAAACTTTCTTGTGGATTTGCATTCCATTGTTCAATTGTCTTATAATTATAGTAGACAAACTTCAGGAATATTCCAACAACAATACTATAGAAAAGGAGTGTTGTATGTGGAAGCAGATATGAGGTTAGATGAAGTCAAAAGTCGATTACAGCAGTTGAAGATGAAGGGTGACTCCCTAAGCAAGAAGAAAGTGAAAGAGAAGGACCCCCGGCTAATGAGAAATGCCCTGTTTTATTTTCCATCTTGGGAGCACGCTGTACAAAGCATTGATGCATAATAATGAAAAGGCTGTCCAACTTTTGGTCAGCCTTTTCTTTTCCTCTTTTTCTATAAAAGAAAGTGTAAACCTTTTCAAAAGGACCTCAATCATTCCTCATCAATTCGTCGAACTAGGTAAAATAATTTTGAAGCAATAAAATTCGTGGTTTGATCAACATCATTCCGATCCAGCATTTGATTAATAATATGCTGAGGAACCATCCACTCACACTCGTGCTGGGTGAAACGATAAATCGCATCTCCCACTATTTCTGTAGAGATTCCCTGATCAGTTAATGCTGTTTGTAATACTTCTCTGGCGTACACCGGAGCACCCCCACAGGAATTTTATAGTATTTCAAGATTATTATACTACTTAAATGGGATCTTGTACGAAAACATTTTAACAAATTATTGAATAATGTTGCTTTAGTCTCTTTAAGGATGATATCCAATTAAACGGTACATATTAAGGGGACAATAAAATAGGGGGGATCGACCAAGATGGATTTCTGGCAAGGGGACGTGAACCTGACTGTATGGGGCTTTGTTGTTCGAGCGATTGTAGCCTATGCCTTCTTATTTGGCATCATCAAATTTCTTGGGCAGCGAACATTAAGCAATCTACAGGCACAGGACTTTTTGTTTGCGATCGTGATTGGAGATGTGATTGGAGAACCGTTAGTTACTGGGGAAACTAATCTCACCGGACCATTTGCGGTAGCCTTAACATTAACGGGAATCCATTATTTGATAACCATTCTAGCTTTAAGATCACTAAAGCTTCGCCGTTTTTTTGATGAGGAGCCAATCATCCTGATATCCAAAGGGAAAATCCTAAAAAAAATGATGAAAAAGTCCAAAGTTACATTGGATATGTTGCTAATGGCCACAAGACTTAATAATATTTCAAAGCTTTCTGATGTGGAGGTTGCCATCCTTGAACCAAACGGGGAAATTAGTATGTTGACAAAAGCGGAGGCGAATCCGGTAACCCTTGGCGATTTGGATGGGGGCACTGCAAGAGCAGGAGTAAAAATGCCAACGGTCCTTATCGAGGACGGCCATATTCAAGAGGAAAATTTAAAGAGAAATCAATTAACAAAGGACTGGTTAAAAAATAAGCTACAGGAGAACGGGATTGATAAGACGAGTGACGTATTTTTAGCTCTACTTGAGTCAGATGGAAACTTATATTTAAGTAAACAAGAAGAACCCTATCGAAGATAGGGCTTTATTAAATTTCTTTCCACTTTTTTATTTTCTTGGCCAGTTCCCAGTCGGGATGTGTGATAGGGACGGAAAACAGGCGGAGAAATTCTTGAACTTGTTTACGGAATCCAGTTTTATTACGAACCTCTTTGATAAAAAAATCACGATCCATACCAAGTAGATTGCTAATCTGTTGAAGCATATGGGCCTCCCAAACTGCTTGCGCCCTGGTATTGGTTGCGGGGATATCGGGAAAACGAAAGAACCCTCTGCCAAATGTAAAAGCGTCAGGATAAAAATAAGCATAAAATTCAGAGGGGGTTAGACCGTTATCTAATACCAGCTTTTTCGCTTGATGTCTGGCAATGGAATAGACACTTTCGGTTTGCGTGATCAGTCTAAACTGTTTTTCATCAAGAAAGCTTAACCAAACTTGGCACCTTGCTCCCTTCATTGGCCCAAGAGTGGCAGGCAAGGCACCGTATTTTGCTATATAACTGGCATAAATCACATCTGTATCCCATATTCGTCCACGGATATGGATAGTTAAATCGCTAATTTGGGGATTTAAATGAAATTTATATTTGAGTTGGGCGAGGCATACATTAGATCCATAGCTTAACATGGGATAGCGATCAGATAATGGTGCCGCGCCCAATTGCTCTAGAAAAGCGGCAAGTGGTTGCTTTTTGCTGTTATAGTTTAATTGAAGTTTCTCCAGCGGTTGTACGCCGGACAAAGGATATGCTTGATCTTTATAGTAGAGGAAAGAGGACGAAGGGGAAGGACCGGGATAGATGTCCGGATGATCATAGGGTGACAGGTGTAAAGGTTTGTTGTGGGTATACATTTTCCCTACCTCCCATCTCTATACTCATTTATTTTTATGACAGAATTTGTTATTTATTCCAAATATGGCATATGATGTTCATTTATGTTTATTTTTGTTATGATAGAGTGGGTGAATCATAATGAATAAACAAACAATGAATAGAATTTTAGATACATTAAAAGAAATGTTTCCAGATGCACATTGTGAATTGAATCACAGCAATCCTTTCGAATTAACCATTGCCGTATTGCTTAGTGCCCAATGTACTGATAAGAAGGTAAACCAAGTAACGGAAGAATTATTTAAAAAATACAAGACCCCATCAGACTACCTCTCTGTTCCACTTGAAGAACTAGAACAGGATATTAAGCAAATTGGGTTATATCGTAGTAAGGCAAAAAACATCCAAAAACTTTGTCGAACTCTTCTTGAAGAGCATGGCGGCGAGGTGCCACAAAGTCATGAAGCCTTGACAAAATTGGCGGGAGTTGGGAGAAAAACGGCCAATGTGGTGATGAGTAACGCCTTCGGAGTTCCCGCCATTGCCGTCGATACCCATGTAGAGCGAGTAAGCAAAAGACTCGGAATTTGCCGCTGGAAAGACACGGTTCTTGAGGTTGAGAACACCTTAATGAAAAAGGTCCCGCGGGAAGAATGGACGCAGACACATCATCGTTTAATTTTCTTTGGCAGATACCATTGTAAAGCGCAAAACCCATCTTGTGAAATTTGCCCTCTAAGCGATCTATGTCGTGAAGGAAAAAAAAGGATGAAATCGGTAAAGTAGCCGATTCCATCCTTTTTCGTTTAGACCTTACTGAAATTCTCAATGATTTGTTCGTACTCTTCTTCCTGTCCTACGTAGTCTTCTGCTTTGTAGTGAGTATGAACCCAGTTCATTAACTCTGGTCTGGAATGGAAGATGTGTTTTTCTTCGCCCCATTCGGTAGAGATCTCCCGCACTTCAATTTTTGTTCCCTTTACATCGACAAGGATCATATTCCATTTATCTTTTTTTAGAATCACGTGATGTTCCATTTGATTTATCCTCTTTTCTTCGAATTATGGTGTTGACTGTTGTTCTCCAGCAGGCTGCCCACTAAGGCCAACATATTTATTATAGATATCGAAGATCCCCCGGGCAATGTAAGAGGCTGAGTTTGTCCCTTGCCCACCTTCGGGCACGACGACCGCCACTGCCAGCTTCGGATGATCAGCAGGAGCAAAGCCGATAAAGGTTGCATTTTCAACCCGACGATCTTTTTTCCATTTCCCTTCTTCATACTCGACAAACATATCCTGTTCCGAAGTCCCTGTCTTTGCCGCTACAGTATAGGGAAATCCCTGAAAGGGGAGTACGGCTGTACCGCCTGGTTGGGTAACCAATCTCATCCCTTCATAGATGACTTTCCAATATTCCTCAGGATACTCCGTTTCACTTAAAACTTCCGGCTTCACAATCCTGGATTTTCCGTTTGTTTCAATACGGTCAACGATTTGTGGGCGTAGCCGTTTCCCTTTGTTAGCAATGGTTGCCGCAAATTGGGCAAGCTGCATGGCAGAAAACTTTTGTTGTTGACCGAAAGAGCCTTGTACCAAGGCAAACAGGTTACTTACCGACTGGCTTGTGGAAATGTAGTCTTCCACACCTTTGCTTTCAAAAGGTAGGTTTACCCCAGTTTTAATTCCCAATCCAAATGCATGGTGGTATTTTTGAAATGTTTTTAAGGAACTTTTATTATGCTCATATAACATTTCACCAATTCTCGCCATATAGGTGTTTGAGGATTTTTGCAAGGCCTTTTGCGGTGTTAATAATCCTAAATCCCGTCTGCTGGCATTCGTAATTGTATCTGATCCCTTTCCATAGCGATAAACAACAGGGTCTCGCCACTGGTCGTTCGGGGTGATCAGCTTTTCATTTAAGCCCATTAAAACTGTTAAAGGTTTAATAACCGAACCGATCGGCGCAATCGAGAGCGGATGTCCTTCTGCCTCTTTATAAGGGAGGGGTCGGGCATCATATGGAGCCGGTCGAATCGTTCCGTTGATAATGGAAAATTGAATGTCATTATATTTTTCCTGATCAACACCCTGCACCCATAGATTCGGATTATAATCAGGATAACTGACAATCGAAGCGATTCTCCCTGTTTCTGTTTCAATAGCGACTGCATATGCGTTTTTCACTACGCGGGCACTTGGAGGAGTGCGTGGGTTTTTTCGCAGGTTCTCCAAGTAATTGGCGATAAATTGCTGGGACTCTAGCTGCACCCGGTGGTCAAAAGTTAAATATAAATTGCTGCCCGGCTTGGGTTTGCTCACAGAAAGCTCCTCAAGCAACGTTCCACGGGCATTTACTAGTAATTTCTTGCTTCCGTTTTCACCCATCAGCTCATCTTCATAGCTGAATTCTACTCCATCCATCCCAACATATTGATTGGGAACATAAATATCCTTTTTATCCTTGTAGTAATTTCCTGTTGCATTGGCGGTTTCTGCTACCGCGTAAGGTCTGACATAACCAATCGTTTGCACGGCCGGATATTGCTCATTGATGTCATGGTATTGTCTAATTGGTTTTACAACCACATCAATCCCTTTTAGTTCAGTGCGTCTTTCCGAAAGAATCGACATTTCCTTCAAAGAAATATCAAATTTTAGGTCTTTTTCCAAAAACTTAGGGTCCTTACGAATAACGGCCTCACCTTTCTCATTAAATCCAGTGTCCATCTTTTTGACGATATCTTCCTCTGTCATGGATAAGAGGGGTGAGATCTTTTTTGCCAAATTCAAAATATAATCTTTTGTCATCCAATCCTCTTCGCGAAAGACGGCTGTATAAGATACTTTATTATCAACTAATACCGTTCCACCCTTATCTAAGATCTTTCCTCTTGGGGCAGCAATGGGAATCGTTTGGATTGATTTTTCATTAGCGATCTTTAAATATTCTTCCCCTTTGGCAATTTGGACAATGGATAAACGAAGGATGAGGGCTGCAAAGAAGACAAAAACCACAGTAAACAAAAGCTGGACCCTGCGAGAGATCTTTGTTTGTTGTTCTTTTTGTTTATCCTCATTATTAAAGGTTTCCATTGCAATTCCTTTCTATCATTTTCTACTTTAGTATTTTAACTGATTCTCTTGTTCATTTCCAATTAAACAATTATGAAAGACGGCTGTTATCATATAAGGACATATCCAATGTAAGATAATTCAAAAAAGGGCGAATTAGAACGAGGGTTTCCTGCATAGTATATAAGACCAAAAAAAGTTAGGACCTGTGGGAAATTAGATTAGAGGGTGAGAGGATTATGAAAACGAAGGTTCGTTTCAAAAAGGGTGACACGGTCAAAGTCATCAATCCTAATAACCATTTCTATGATGAAGTAGCCGAAATCCTCATGTTTGATGAATTTACGAATAAGTACCTTTTGCAATTTAATAATGGCTATAAATGCGAAATGTATCATTATGATTTGGTAAAACATCTATCCCATCGAGAGCAACGTGAATTGCAGAAAGCACATCTATTTCAAATGGCTGACCTTGCCCTAAATGTTAAAGACAAAGAATGGTTTGAGAAAATTACTAAACGATTAAAGGAATTTCGAGACTAATAACATGCTGGAAAGCCCCTCATAACGAGGGGCTTTAAATTTCTACCCATTCGGTTTCTTGGATAACTTGTTCGCGCAGGAGAAACTTTTTTCGTTTCAGCTCTTCCGTTTTCGCTTTCTCGGCTTCATCCAATAGAAGTTGTTCATCAATGACTTGTCTCCGGGTGAGGGAAAGATATGAAAAAAGAGCGATCCTAAGCTGCTTTGGATCAGGCTCAACGGTTGTAATTCTCCGCTGCAGGATTTTAGAAATCGGAAAAATGATGTGTCTTTGGATCCCTTTTAACCATCGAGGAATGATGATCACACTCAAGATGCCAAGGATGGCTGCCATATTTCCACCTAAAGGCCAAAGACCTAGTAAGAATAATAGATAAAAGGTAACCACACTATTGGTTGAACAATGATAGTTGACAATATCACTTTCGGCAATTTCGTTCAATTTTTCAAGGGACTTCTCCCCTTGATGGCTGAACATCTTATGCTCCGCCCCATGAAACTGCCGCAAGGGATAAGGGAAAACAAAGTGATAACCAAATGTAGCGAGAGGCAATAAGTAAAAAGGATAATCGGGCTGGTTAATAATCCAGATGATCAGACCTAGGATGCCTGTTATTAAATACCACGGAATCGTTACGATAATTCTTTTCGCGAAAAATAGCATCCCTTTTTTATCGTAGGTGAATAGGTGTGTTTCAATGTTCCCCTTTGCATCAACCCCTGAATGGGCGATGTATTCCTTATCCATATAAAAAATTCCCTTTGGGTAGGACATTCCCCTAATCATCAGAGTTTCTTCCCCCAAGCTTTTCTTTCAGTGTAACATGCTTTGCATTGTTTTTCACGTTGGGGGAGACTCAACATAAAGGAGAAGGGAATAACGGAAAAAAATTCAGTTATTCAAGAAAGTTAGGATGAATTTTGAGCAATAACGGAAGACTTTTTCGTTATTCTGTAGAATAAATGGGTTATAGGCTCTTTAAAGTCAGTGTTATCGGAAAAGTTTTCCGTCTTTGACCAATATGTATCTAAAAATGATTAGTTCCGCTATCCCAGGGTAATCTCCCTGGGTTCCCCAAATCATCCTTCTCTTTTCAAAAGCAGAAGTGCTTTCTCTTCCGTAGGGATGCGGACGGCCTTCAAAAAGCAGAAATTAATGAAGGACCAGATAATAGCTGTATAGTATGCGCCAAAAATAAGCGGGACCAAGGCAATTTCTGTGATCACGATCCAATAGTTTGGATGTTTCACCCAACGATAAGGTCCTTTCTTAATCAACCTTGCTTCCGGCAGGATATATATTCTTGTGTTCCAGTAAGGACCGAGAGATTGGATGCACCAATAGCGGAGTAGCTGGGCCAAGAAAAAGAGAATAAGTGGAAGAAGCCACCATGAAGGGGCAACAGTACCCAAAACAAGGACTTCCGAAGCAAGGGTGAGAAAGAAGCCAGCATGAATCGCAACAATATATTTATAATGGGTGGCTCCGACTTCATATCCTCCACGTTGTTTTATCCAATCCGCATTTTTTTTGGCTAAACTTAGTTCGGAGGTTCGCTGCATCAGCAAAAAACAAAAGAAGGCGATAAAATATCCGTTCATGAATGGGTCCCCTCAACCAGAATCATTTCTGCACTAAAACCGGGCCCGAGAGCGGAGATGAGACCTTTTTCACCCGGATGAATTTGCTGCTGCTTAATGAATTCATTTAATACATATAGTACGGTGCAAGATGACATATTCCCATTTTCTTTTAGAACCTGTCTTGTAATGTCAAGTTTCTCTTCCGGAATTTCCAACGCCTCTTGGAAGGCTTCCAAAACTTTTTTACCGCCAGGATGGATGATATAGTGATCTATTTGTTCGATCTTTTCCGTTTTCAAGAAAGAATGTACTTCATCTGCCACACGTGTCTTCACAATGGTTGGAATATCCCGGGAGAAAATAACGTGGAAGCCAGAAGAGGAAAAATCCCATCCCATCACATCTAGCGAATCAGGCCAATAGGTACTCATTGATTTGATTCCATGGATCGGCGCCTTCACCTTTACTGGCGCCTGATCACCCGCAATTAAAACAGCTGCCGCTCCGTCTGCAAATAAAGAGGTGGCAACGAGGTTGCTTTTGGTTAAATCATTGCGTTGGAAGGTCAAGCCGCATAATTCAACGGCCACGACAGCCACAATTTCAGTAGGATAGGCTCTTACATAGTCTAGAGCGCGTGAAAGACCGACCGCACCGCCTGCACAGCCGAGTCCCCAGATGGGGGTCCGTTTCGTATGCGGGCCTGCGCCCAACTCATTTAGAATTCGTACATCAATACTAGGCGTTGCCAATCCCGTAGTGGAAATATAAAAGAGGTGAGAAATATCCTGAATATCGATTTGGCATTTTTCCATACAAGCCGTTAAGGATTCTATCCCGTACCGTACGGCATTTTCAATATAGATTGAGTTTTTTTCTTTAAATCCGGGAATATTTTTAAACCATTCCATGGGAACGCAAAATTGACGCGTGTCAATTCCGGTGTTTTCAAACAATCCGATCAGTCGATCAATATCAGAAAATATATCAGCGAACATATCTTTAACAAACGGTTTTACATCCGATTGATGAAAGCTATATGGCAGATGTGCCGTACCGGAACCTAAAATTGAAGGCATGAAGAGCCCCCCTTTTTGAAATGAATTACCAACCATCTTTTCTATTCGTAGTATGCCCGAAAAGTTGAAAATTAACAGTTGTTGGAAATAATATAGTATAGATGGACGAATTACCTTATTTTTCTTTTTGAGCTAAAATAGGATATGGTAGATCAATGAACGCCATTTTCGAGGAGGGTGAATATGGAAGCAACAGAAAAACGTAAATTACCAAAGCGTGAAGAGTTGGGAGCCGAGGTAAAATGGAAGTTGGAAGATATGTTCAGCAGTGAAGAGGATTGGGAGAAGGATTTTGCTGCCGTACAAGGAATGCTGCCACAGATTGAACAGTTTAAAGGAAAGTTAAATCAGGCGGAACAACTCTTCCAGTGTCTGCAATTAAAAGGGGAGATCTCACTCCTAATTGAAAGATTGTTTACTTATGCGCGGATGCGCCGGGATGAAAACAATGCCAATACGAAATACCAGGCATTATCGGACAGAGCTTCTTCGCTAAGCGTTAAGGTAAGCAGTGCTACTTCTTTTATTGTTCCAGAGATTCTTAGCATGGACGAAGGGGAAATTCAAGGGTTCATGCAGGAGAAGAAAGAGTTGGAGCTGTATCGCTTTTATTTTCAGGAATTATTCCGGCAGCAACAGCATGTCCTTTCCGCTGAGCAGGAAGCTATTTTAGCTCAGGCTGGAGAGATGGCAGGGGCCCCTCAGAACATCTTTCGGATGTTGAATAACGCAGATTTAAAGTTTCCGAAAATCAAGGATGAGGACGGGGACGAAGTCGAACTGACCCATGGCAGATATATTCAATTCATGGAATCCTCCAACCAAGAGGTTCGTAAGAACGCATTCCATGCGATGTATGATACATACCGAAAATATAACAACACGATTGCCGCCACGCTAAATGCCAGCGTCAAGAAAGACGTTTTCTATGGTCGGGTGCGGAAGTATGATTCAGCCTTGCAAGCATCATTAGATGATGACAATATCCCGGTTGAAGTCTACGAAAACCTCATTAAAACGGTTCGAAGCAATTTGCCGACCTTTTACAGGTATATGGAACTGCGTAAGAAAATGCTGAAACTGGATGAATTAAATATGTACGACATCTATGTTCCGTTGGTCCAAGACCTGGATATGAAAATATCTTACGATAAAGCTTATGAAACGATGCTAAAAGGTCTCTCCCCGCTTGGTGAAGAGTATATTTCCATTGTAAAGGAAGCCAAAACCACCGGTTGGATTGACGTGTATGAGAACGAAGGGAAAACGAGCGGGGCTTATTCCTGGGGAGCGTATGGAACACATCCGTATATTTTGTTAAATTTCCAAGACAATGTGGACAATATGTTTACGCTTGCCCATGAAATGGGGCACGCAATGCATAGCTACTTCTCCGATAAAGAACAGCCATATCTGTATGCACAGTATACGATTTTTGTCGCAGAGGTGGCTTCGACCGTAAACGAATCGCTACTAATGGATTGGATGCTTAAAAATACAACCGACCGTAAAGAAAAAATGTATTTGTTGAACCATTATCTGGAGCAGTTCCGAGGCACCGTATTTAGACAAACGATGTTCGCCGAATTTGAAAAACTGATTCATGAAAAAGTAGAAGAAGGCAGTGCCTTGACACCAGAAACCTTGTGTTCAATGTATAAGGAACTGAACAAGGAATATTACGGCGACCATGTGGTCATTGGAGATCAAATTGAAATGGAATGGGCGCGCATTCCTCATTTTTATAACGGGTTTTACGTGTATAAATATGCCACTGGATTTTCTGCGGCTACAGCCCTTTCACAACAAATTTTGAACGAGGGAAAACCGGCTGTCGAGCGCTATCTTCAATTTCTCAAAGGCGGAGGGTCGAATTATCCGCTTGACTTGTTAAAAGGGGCGGGAGTGGATATGACAACACCTGCACCAGTACAAAGCGCCTTGAACGTTTTCAAGCGTTTGTTAGGGGAACTCGAGGCCCTTGTGGACGAATAAGAGGAGAGCTTAACAGCTCTCCTCTTTCCTTTTATTGTAGAATCTCCCTGTTCAGAATCCAAATCCCTATCGGCATGACACAGGCCAACAAGACCATAAAATAATAGGTGTAACCGAGTCCGAAATCAAATCCGACAACGAGAAGGAGAAAAAAGCAGAGCCGCCCTACACTTATGGAGAATTCCCGGAAGACAAGAAACTGCATTAACTGCCCAATTTTATTTCTAATCGGATTTTTTTCTGCTTCTGTTATTAAATCAGAAAAATGCGTTGATTTTGCCGGTAGCCACAATAACGGAAACGAGACGGCAATGACAATATTAAACAGAATAAACCAGCTGGATTTAGCAAGCAGCAGGGATAAGGTAATAATCAATGTGCCAAGCATTCCCATGCTGAGAAAGATGTCCCTGTTGGACAAGGATAAAAAACGGCCCGTTAGCCAGTACATAATCGCGCTGATCGCACCAAAGAGCAAGTTCCAGGATCCTAATTGGAATTCGTCTTTAACAATGAAATAAAAAAACAAGCCAAATGACATCTGAATAAAAGAAAAGTAAAATCCATAGGCAAGTGAGGAAAAACCCATGCGGGCCACCTTGTCGCTTTTTGCAAGGAAGAAATACCGCTTTTGATACCCTCCATCCATTTGTATTCCTGGAATAGAAAAGCTTAGAAGCAGTTGAATACATAAAAGAACAAGAATAAGGAGAAAGGTATGGACATATCCTTGATTGGCAATCATGATTCCAGCACAGACTGGAGTCAATAGTTGTGCTGCAGTCGCAATGGCAGATTCAACACCAAGCAGGTATGAACGGTTTCTTTTTTCCGTAAGCCATAAAAGATGTAGATTGAATCCGATATAAAACAGACCGACATAGCTACCATACAGAATCCCCAGAAGAGGAAGCGTATCGTAATCTGTAGCCTGGTTGGAGAAAAACAAATAGCTGAATAATAGAAGGGCACTAACGGAGGAACCAATAAAAGTAGCCCTTGAACCAATCCACTGTAAGAAATAAGCCCCTAGAATGGATCCTACAAAAATGGATACCACCGAGAACACATTGTAAATCCCTATCCCTCGAAAAGACTGCCCTTTATCCCATAAGTAGACGTTAAGAAAAAGGCTGGCAAAACAAAAGATCACAGAGAAAATAATTTGTACGGCAAATAAAGCCCTAATGGGTGACCAATTTCGTGATCGCTTAAACATGGGTCGTCCTCCCTTTCTATTTCCACTTTATGATGTATATTTCATTCTGATTCTGGAAAAGTTAGGAAGGATGAAGATTTTCATCCTATAGATTTATAAATGAAGATCATAGAATAGGAGGAGAAGGATGTTTAAAAAATGGATAAGTCTATCCATTTGCTTTATTTTGACATGCCTTTCTATGAATGCCGTCGAAGCAGTAGATTCCAAAGTCTATAAGGTGAAAAAGGGAGATACACTATGGCATATCGCAAAAATGAACCATGTTGATCTATACCATCTCAAAAGGGTGAATAACCTTAAGGGAGATCTGATCTACCCGGGTGATATGCTAACGATTCCAAAGGCACGAAACAAAATGGAAATACAGATGAGCAAAAAAGACTTTCAGTGGTTTGTAAAAATCATTGAAGCGGAAGCAGGAGGAGAATCCTTTAAGGGGAAAGTAGCCGTTGCGAGTGTTGTTCTTAATCGTGTTCTGCATAAGGATTACCCTGATACGGTCACGGAAGTGATTTTTCAAAAAGTCAACGGTGTGTATCAATTCTCGCCTGTTGGTGATGGAAGAATTCATAAGGTGAGACCTTCTGAGGATTCCTATAAAGCCGCTGGACAGGCATTGAATGGAATTGATCCAACAAAAGGGGCGCTCTTCTTCTATAACCCGACAACGGCAAGAAGCAAATGGATCCGTTCAAGGGTCGTAATTCAGGAGATTGGCAGTCACCATTTTGCTTATTAAGAAAAGTTTCTATAAAAAACGATTCGAAGAAGAGGTAACATTTTAGAGGAAGCTTATATTCCTCTGTGGTAAAAAACTTTTCTTCCCAATCTACTAATAAAATGTTCAAATTCAGTATAAAATGGAAAACGGCAGGTTGTTTTCTGGTGTGTAATGAATTAGAATGGGATAGTTATGTAGAAAGATATACAACAGAACGGAGGAAGAGTGGATGAAGTGTATTAGTGTATATACGAAAGATTTTGAGAAATTTTCAGATATATTTGAACAGATATTAGAATCATCTTTAGATGAAAATGAGGAAAAAGAAATTGATGGCATTACCATTAGTGATGCTGGAGATGTGGAACTTGAGTATATTGAAAAGATGAGACAAAAGCCGGAAGTTGCTGTGATGAAGGTGAAGAAACAGGGAATCGTCATTTTGCAGCATGGTGAGGTTTTTGAAGTCATGATACCTACGCAAGAAGAGGAAGCATCAGCATAAATGAACATTTTGTATAACCTGTACCAAGGATCCTTTGGTACAGGTTTTTTATGTCTTTAATAGACGGGAAAATGCAAATCTGTCATACTAACCATAGATTATAAATAGAAAGAATGAAGAAAAGAAGAGGAGAAATAGATGAAAAAAGGTTTGTTAGATATACAGTTAGCTTT
>Ga0180216_1000993_pt1 | contig 26757 bp, 33 predicted proteins | sample eDN3rd37CBELigMG_FD_128879 | JGI IMG/M metagenome (GOLD analysis project Ga0180216, IMG submission 128879) | Enriched Miracle-Growth compost microbial communities from Emeryville, California, USA - eDNA 3rd pass 37_C BE-Lig MG (version 2)... ... | reverse complement strand
GCGGCGGCGGCGGCCGGTTTGTCGGCCCGGCGGCCCGTCACCGTCGGCGTGATGGCCATGTCCCGCTGCTTGTCGCTAGCAAACAGCGCGTCCAAGTCTGCCTCTGTGGTCGTGCTCACCGCGGCCGGTGCTGCTGCCGTCGCTGTTGGTGCACAAGCAATATGAAGAAAAGACAATGTCATGCTCTGACGAATTAGCGGACGGGCAAGCCAAATGGAGATGGCAAGCCCGGGACGAACCGCTCGGCTTGCGCTGGTGCGACTTGGCGGGGGCTGGCGCGCTCGCGGCGGCGGCGGCCGCCGCCGCCACCTGGTACCCGCCACCACAGCGAGGATCCGCCGATGAGAATGCATGAGCCGATGCACTGCACCCACGAACCCGCGACACGTCGAGGATCGTACGGCAGCAGCGGGCTTGGCGGCGGGCTCGGGCTTGGCCAGCTTGCTAGGCTTGGCGGTCACGGCCGGTGCGGGCGCGGGCGCGGGTCCAGGCGCGGGCTGGGCGCCGTCCGCAGGCGACTCGGCGTCGAGCTCCTCAAAGACCTACGCAGTGAGAACAACAGCGCCTTGAGAGAGCCCCCGTTGAGACACTCAGCCGTTGTACGGCCCTCCGTTGTGGCCGCGCGTCAACGCACATTCCGCGCGCTGCTCTTCTCGGGCACGCTCGTCTTGCGATTGTCGGCGCCGCCCAGAATCAGGTCCGGGTTGGCATCCTCCACCGGCGTCGGCAGCGATGCGTTCGTGGCGGCCGGGGCAGCGACGGCAGCGGAAGCAGTGGTGCTGGCGTCCTCGTCGTCGTCGTCGTCAAAGAGCACCGCCGACGCGGCCAGGACGGCAGCGACACCAGCGCCCGGCGTCGCGGTTGCCGCCGCCTGGGCCGGTGCAACGGCAGGCTTCGGCTCGGCGGCCGGCGCCGGTGCTGGTTCAGTGGCCGCCGCCGGCGGCTTGGGCGCAAGCGCGGGCTGGGCCTCCGCCGTGGCCAGAGGTTTGGGCGCGGGGGCGGGCGCCGGCTTTGGCTTGGCCGGCGCGGGGGCTGCCGCCGGCTTGGGGGCTGCCGGCTTGGGCGCCGCCGGTGCCGGGGCGGTCGTCGGCTTGGCCGCGGCCGGCGCGGGTGCGCTGGGCTTGGCCGCGGCCGGTGCAGGTGCGCTGGGCTTGGGCGCGGCCGCCGGCGGTGCCGGCTTGGGTGCGGCCGCTGGCGGCGCCGGCTTGGGTGCTGCCGCTGGCGGCGCTGGCTTGGGTGCTGCCGCTGGCGGCGCTGGCTTGGGCGCAGCCGGCGCTGGCGCGGCCTTGGCCGATTCCGCTTGCGGCGACACCGGTTTGGGCGTCGTTGGCGACGGGGAGGGCGACTGCGCCGCGCTGCCGGGCGACAGCGTGGGCTTGGCGGCCGGCTTGGGCTTTGGGGCCGGCGCCGGCTTGGCGGCGACCGGAGCCGGCGCGGCCGCCGGCTTCGTCTCCGGCGTGGGCTTGGACGCGGTGCCAAACAGGTCGCTGTCGTCGTCGGCGCTGTCCTCGCCCGTCACAAACACAAACGACGAGCCCAAGCTCGACGGGCCCGACGCGGACGGCAGTGGAATCCGCGTCGCCTGCAGCTTCGCAAACTGCGCATCGGCGTCCGCGTCCGCGTCCGTGTCCGGCAACGGAGACGCCGCCGCCGCTGCGGGCGCTGTCGTCGCGGCTGCCACCGCCGCCGCCGGCTTGGCCGCGGGCGCGGCGGGCTTGTTGACAATGACCAGGTCGCCAAACAGGTCGTCGTCGACCTCCGTCGCCGGGACGCGCTTCGCCGGAACGGGGGCGGACGGCGCCGGTGCCGACGTGGCCGCGGCCGGCGCGGGCTCGGCCGGCGCGGCGGCCGGCTTGGGCGCCACCACCGGACGCGTGAACAGGTCGTCGCTGTCGTCGTCCAGCGCAGCGCTGAAGCCGCCGCCGGTGACCTTCACGCCGCCGCCGTCCCCCGCTGGGGCCGGCTTGCTGGCGACCTTGGCCGCCGCGCGGCTGCCGAAAATGCTGTCCTCCTCGTCCTGGGGCGCACGCGCCAACCCGAGGCCGAACCGTCGCACCGTTAGCCGGGACGCCGGCGCAGTGCGCGGAGGGGTGCGCGACGCACATCGTCGTCCATGAACAGCTCGCTGGCCAGGGCTTTGGCCACTGCAGGCGACACCGGGGTGGCCTATGAGCAATGCCGCCCGGAGGAAATGCGTCGCGACGTGGTTAATAGGACGGCGCGAGCGTCGAGGCTGGCGGTTTGGCTGCCGTACCGTGTCCTTGTGCTCCAGGTGGCTGTGCGTGCGCGAATGCGGCTTGGTCTCGCCAAGCGCCGCCGTGTCCTCCTCGTCCAAGATCTCCCGCAGCGAGCTGCCGCGGTCCCGGCTGGCCGCCATCGTCGGCGCGCCTTGTGTTTGCACCGCGGTGCGCTGCGGTGTCGACGTGGCCGCTCCGACGAGCTACCGACTGACCTCCCTTTACTAGCAGCGGTTACGCAGGCCGTCCGCTAATCCCGCCCTTCGTGTCGTTGTCTCCTAGCCCAGCGCTGGCGGGTCCTCCTGGCGATCCAGCAGCGTCACGTGCTCCAGCGCTCGATCGCAGGATCCGCGACTGCGGTTGGCGCGCGCCCGGCCGATGCCGATCGCCAGCCGCTCTCTCTCCCCCCAGCCACCGCTCCGAAGCTGTTCGCGTGAGGGATGGCGGGCTGGTCCTCTCCTCGGTGGCCGTCCTCGTCGTTTGTCCGTGTTTCCTGCCGCCTGCGTCGTCGTTTGCGTCGTCCGGCCGCGTCGTCCAGCTGCGGCTCCGCCGTTCGCTGCCGGCGGCTCAAGCGGGAAACGGCGTCGTCCGCTGCGTCGTCCTGGTTGTCCACGTCGTCGTCCTGGTTGTCCACGTCGTCGTCCTGCTGTGTCGTCCGTTGGCGTCGTCCGGCGTCGGCGTCCGGCGTCGGCGTCCTGCGGTGTCGTCCACGTCGGCGTCCGGCGGCGGCGTCCGGCGGCGGGCGGCGGCGTCGACTGGCGCCGCGCCACCGCGAAAACGGCGTTCGACGCGCAGGCGCCGCTGCGGCAGCGACGCCGCAGGAACGGTCAGATCGATGACGTCATTGTGGGCCACGTGGACAAAGGACGGCGCAGACGGCGACGAGACCGACGGAGGAGGCTGAGGAGGACGGCGACAAAGGACCACGACGAGGGCGGCGGCGAAGGAAGCGGACGAAAGAGAGACGCCGCGGGCGGACGATCACGCCAGGAGAACGACGACGCAGGCGGACAACGCAGAGGACGGCGAAGAGGACGACGGCGCAGCGGACCACGGCGGGGATCCAGGGCATTGACGCCCATCTCCGGACGTGGCCACAACGAACGCTGCGCGGAACGAAATCGGGTCGTGAGCGGCGGTGTCGCCCGAGCCGGCCGATGTGGACGGCCATCATGCTGGACCCGGTCGAGTGGTGCCGCTGGCGCTTCGAGCGCGTCACCGGCTGGGACGAGACCAACTTTTACTCGGCCCTGTCCGCCTATGCGCGAGGTATGGCACGTCCGTCGCTGGCGCCCCGCCTGCACACCCAGAGCGCGTCCTGATCCGCCGGCCGGCCACCCAATCCCGCTAGCGTATGGGACGGCCAGGCGTCCTCCAATTCCGCGTGCCGACGGGCCTGTCCGTGAGCGGCGTCACGGTCTACAGCCCGTCGTTTCATAAAGCGGTGAGCGTGCGGCCGCCCGGCCATGGCTACTGGTCTGTCGTCTACTCGAGCGCGCCGCTGGTACCGCCACCGCCAACCCCGCCGCCGGCCGACCCAGTGCCCGCCCCGGACAGTCCCATCCCGGTGCTCCCGCCGCCGCCGTCCCGGAGGGCTGTGACCGGTCCCGCCGACGCGGGCCTGAGCCCGACCGCCGCCGCGGCCGAGGCCGCGACGGCGGTGGTCGATGCCGCGGCGGGCGTGCCGCCGCCGGTCGAGCGCACGGCGTCCTGGCTGGCACAATGGCGTGCCGGCATGGCGGACGGCACGGTGCCGCGGTCCGACCTGGCGCGGTCCCTGCGGCATCCGCGGCGCGGGCGAGGTGCGCGCGGTGATTGGTGCGCCCTGTTTGCACATGGTGCCCAACTCACATCGTGGAGTTGTGCGACCCGCGAGGCCTCGCCCCACGGCAGCGTTCCTGGTGTCGCAGCGGATTTGCGAGGGCGCGCGCCTGGAAACGCAGTACCTGCACCGCTGGGGCAAGCACTGGCAGACCGTCGTGAACGCCGTGACGTACCCGAACCCGTCGCGGCCGGCCTACGTACGGCCACCGCGGCGGCCTTCCGCTAAGACGTGAGGCGCACGGGCTCACCTGGTGCGCCCTCGTGTTATGCTCCTTCGTCCCCCCGTGGGCCGGCAGACGAGCATCCAGCTGCAGTACAACCGCCCGCAGGGATCAGCGGAGCTCCATCTCCGCTCCAAGGAAGGCCTCATCGGCCTGCGCACGCTTTGGAACCGCTCGTTCGCGGCCGACTCTGTGACCTCGATGGGCCTGGAAGCCTACCTGCTGACCCGCGCGGACGGCGGCGGCTGTACGTGCGTGGCGCGCGACGCTTGCTGCGGACGCACGGTGTCTAACCATGCGGAGGGGTCGGCGGGTCGGGCGTGTCGCCACAGTGTCGCTCGGCTGGCGCCACACGCACTGGGGCACGGCGGAGGGCGCCCCCGAGCCGCAGCCGGTGGACGAGCTGCAGCTGCTCGCACCGGCCACGGTTGACAGCATCCAGCCGCGGACGCCGCGGTTCGTGATGACGGGCGTGCTGGTGCCGCTCATGGGCCACGTGTCGACCACCTACACCGCGCCGGTACGGTGGCCTCGCTCGTGGCAGTGACGAAAAGGTGGCCCAAACCCGACGGCCTCCGCTGTGCCGTGTACGTTTGGCGGGCCCGCTCGTTCGCAGGTCTCGCCGGGCTGCTGGGTGGCGGCGCAGTACGACGTCAACGTGTACTCGCACGAGTCCAACCTGACGGTGGGCATGGCCGTGCACCGCGACGGCCGCCAGCTCAAACTGCGCGCCAGCGTCAAGGAGGTGCGCGCCCTAGGCAGATCCGGTGGAAGAAGGCCAGGCGCGTCCCTAACTTTGCGTTGTTTCGCTTGGTTCGGCCGAGGGCCCGTGGCAGGGCCTCGGTATGGCGCTCCAGGGCCGCTTTGGCAGCGCCATCATCGACGTGGGCTTTGTCGCCGGCTGGGATGCCGCCGGCAAGGCCGGCTTTGGTGGCCAGATCCTCTTTGCCTAGCCGCTGACACAGACCCCATGACATTGTACAACATTGTACGCATCAAGACGATGTACAGCAACGAGCACAGAGCATGGCAAGCCGCCTACGGTGAGCGGCGCGCTGCATTTGGGGGGGGGGGCAGGCCGGAGCACCGCGTGTTGCACGCCCCACCGCGACAGTGGTCAGTGCATCACACAATCAAAAACAAAGGCAGCAGCATTCCAATCTCCAGCGACCACGGCGGCGCTGCACCGCCCGCGTCGGGACCACAGGACAGCACGCGTCGGGCCCCCAACCGGGCCCCTCCAACGCGCTCGGATCCAGCGTCGCTCCAGCGCACGGTTTACAAGACGCCCTCTGACGACGCTGTTCTACGCGCGCGCGTCTCGCCGGCCGGCACCGACACGTTTCACCTTTGTCACGGTGGCGACCGAGATCGCCGCCTCCTGTCCAGGTGCCATGGATCCGAGATTGCACGCCGCGCTGGCCTGGACGGCGCTGGCCCTGCTGGCAGGCCTCGCCGTCCTGGTCGTCAGACGCCGGCTGCGGCGCGCGCAGAAGCAGTCCAGCCACGTCCCGCCGGGCCCGTTTCGGGACGACGCGACGGTACGCGGCAGTGCGGCACCGGCGCCACCGTGGGCTCCCGGCGCCTGCTGACGCGCCTGCTGCTGCTGGGCGGCGGGCGGGATCTCCGGGTGCGACACCAGAACAAGCAGCGCGCGCACTACGACGTCGCCATTGTGGGCGCCGGCCCCGCCGGCGCGGTCGCTGGCTACTACCTGGCGCGGGGCGGGGCCAAGGCGCTGCTGCTGGAGCGGGCCAAGTTCCCGCGCGACAAGCACTGCGGCGACGCCGTGTGCAAGACGGCCATCGAGATCCTGCAGGACATGGGCATCCTCGGTCAGCTGCTCGCCGAGAACAAGGCGCTCCCCGCCGACGCCGGCGGCCTGGTCAGCCCCAGCGGCATCAGCTTCATCGGCCGCAGCGCCAAGTACATGGGCGGCATCCCCGCCGCCCTGGCCTGCAAGCGCATCCTCCTGGACGAAGCCGTCGCCCGCGCCGCCCAGCGCGCTGGCGCCGACCTCAAGGAAGAGCATGCCGTGCAGGTACCGGCCACCTCAGAGGCTGGGCGGCCGCAGCCATCCGGTGCAGTTAACGCTGGTCCGCTGGCTGGGCCGGTCCGCGTGCGTGCATCCAGGACGCCGTGTTTGATAAGGCCGCGGGCCTCTGGACGGTCACGGTGGAGAACGGCAAGTCGTACACCGCCCGCGTGCTGGTCTGCGCGGACGGCGCGCCGTCGGCGCTCGCGACCAAGCTCGGCTACGTGACCGAGCCGCCGCAGGGCGTCTGCTCCCGGGCGTACATCAAAAGCGACCGCCACAACTTTGATGCGGACGGCGTCGTCTTCTACAACCGCGGCCTCCTGCCGGGCTACGCGGCGCTCTTCCGCCATCCCACCAACGAGGTCAACTACTGCTGCTACATCATTCCCGGTGAGACGCATCGAACAGACGCATCGGCAACGCGCGGTACGTCACTGACCTGTAGCGGTGCTGCCGCGGCGTCGGGCTTGCGGGTGGGTGGCCCAGGCAACCCCGACGTGACCAATGACAAGCTGTCGCTCTGGCACCACAAGCTCATGGCCGAGGTCCGCGCGGTTACATGCAGCGGGCGCACCCGGGCAGCCGTAGCCGGGACGCTGACCTTGCATGGCACGACTGCCGCATCGGAGTTTCCCTCCCTCAGGATCCATTCATCAAGCGCATCCTCGGCGCCAACTTTGATCCAGAGCAGGACATTGAGCGGATGAAAGCCGGCAGCCTCCGTCTCGGCGGCATCGACACCAGCTACGACGCCCACCTGCTCATTGTCGGCGACGCCGCCGGCATGATCGACCCGATGACGGGCGGTGCGGCGCGCGCGCACCCGCTTGTCGGTTGACGCGTGGCACCGGCTGACCCCACGTCGCCAGCCGTACGTGCGTTGGTACACACACGCGGTGCTGCAGAGGGCATCCACCACGCGATGGAGGGCGGCAAGCTGGCGGCGGAGCACCTGCTCCGATGCATCGCCGCCGGCAACTACAGCCGGGAGGCCATGGAAAAGTACCAACTGACCTGGAAGGAGCGGTTCGGCAACGACTTCAAATGGTACAGGCCCGGCTCGAAGGCCGTGCGGTGCGACCGGACTAACCTGGTACGTTGCCATGCGGCGCCCTCCGGGTGTGCTTCTCGGCAGGTCGATGGCCATCTGCCAGCTGCTCTACCGCTACCCGATCCTGCTGGACGCTGCAGGCGCCGCTGTGGCGCGCAAGGGCGACAAGTTCCTCGCTGCCTGGGCCGACATCATGACCGGCCGCGAGCCCAAGGTGCACCTGCTGCGGCCCGACCTGGTCATCGTGATCACCTTTGAGCTCGCGCGCTTGCTGGTTCTCAAGCTGCTCGGCCGACCCCTGTCGCCCGCCACGAAGGCGTGAACGTGCTAGCAGCTACGGCCAGCTGCGCTGTACATCATAGAACGCCGGAGGTTGTCTGTGGCACCGCTCCCATGTTGTAACACTTGTTGTCATCTAGCGGTGTCTCTTGGTTCGATCTGCCTGATCAACGGCGAAGCAGTGCGGGCTAGCGGCTAGGCGCGTATAGCCAGCTGGCCGCTCGATAGGCAGCTGGCCACCAGCCACTGGGCATCCCAGCTCGCCTCTGCCTCGCCTTCGCCAAGCTTTTGTTCCGCGCCAACGGCCGTGCACCTGGACGCTGCAGCCATGGCGACCGCTGACGTGACCGGCGCCCTGCCCGACGCGGCCCTGGCGCTCGCGGCTCATACGGCCATGCACGCAGAGGTCAGCGGCCAGTGCCCAGCAATTGAGGAATTGTCTTGGCGGTACCCGCCGAAACTGAGTGCCGTGGCGTAGCTCGTTAATTCCAACGGGCGGTGGGCATAGGCCAAGGTGTCGGCCGTCGTCATCGGCCAGGCTGGCGCGTGGGTCGCCGCGGCCCTCAAAGAACAAGCCACCAAGACCGCCGAGTGCACCGCGGCTCTGGTAAGATTCTTGGCATTTGCGGACGGTCAGGTGGACGTCGCTCACCGAGGCCAGCGGCCTCAGTGTTTGAGGCATGACCACTAGCGTGCGGCGCAGCAAGAGTGCATGCAGCTCGCGTACGTGGCGCCTGAGACTGCGCCACAGTGGCGAGTCATCGCGCGGGTGCTTGACACGACCGACACCATCAAGTGTGGCGCGTGGGCGGGGCGCGGCAGGAAATCGACCGCCATGCAGCTGCTCAGCCCAAGCGCAGGTGCTGCGGCGGCACACACGGACGCCGATGGCGGTGTCCACATCCCGGACGTGTACCCGCTCCAGGAGCCGTTCAACTTTTTCGTGCGTGGCCTGGAGGCCCGTCGCAACCTCCAGGCGCTGGAGATGACCCGGCTCCGCCTGGAGCAAGGTGCATGCAAGCCCCGATCACCTAGGCGGTTTGCTCAGTCTGATGGGGCACTCGGCTGTGTCCGGTCTGGCCAATCTGCAGAGTGCGTCGAGGCCGAGGCCCAGGCGCAGCGGCTGGAGGTGGAGAACCAGCGCCACAAGCGCGTCACCGACGAGATTGAGCGCATCAAGGCCACCATTGCGTGTACGCCCCGCCCTTTTCTTGGTGTGCTCATTTTGCTTCTCACCGGCGCCGCTCGCTGCTTTCTGGACTGAGCGCGTCACAGCGTGGCGCGGCCGGCTGGAGACCGGCACAGCGGCCGTGCAGGCCGAACGCGTCCTGCTCGCCGCGCGCCGCGACCATTGGAACGCGGTGGAGAGCGCGTACGCGCTGGCATAGCATCCGATGGCACCCTCCCGCACGTGTTGCCCGCTGATGCCGTCCGGCGTGCCTTGGGCTTCGCACGCCCGCGCAGCCTGCTGCAGGAGATCAAGGAGGCGCAGGAGCTCGACCTCAGCGACTACCTGCGCTCGCTGGCGGCCGAGCTGGCGACGCTCGGCACCACGCGGGCCACGCCGCCGCCAGCGTAGCTCCTTGTCCGACTAAGAATACACATAGTCTTGGTATTCGCAAGCAAATGTACAGCGGCCACGTTCCTAGCTTGCCTACGGCTTCTCTTCGCGTGCGCCCTATAAAAATGCCAGCTATCGTCAATCGGTCCGCGCACGCGTTAGAACGGGTCGGCGGCACAGGCGCCCGTTGTGCTCGCAAAAAAAACCGTACGGGCGACAGGCCCAGCTCGGCCTGACTGCTCGGGTCAGCCGGGCTGTAGGGCGGCGGTGGCGGCAAGCCGGACGACGGCATCGGTGCGGCCATCTTGCTGGCGGCCTCCCGCATGCGCAGCTGCGTGTACCACATCACGCCCACCATGGCAATCATGAAGCCGATGGCGCTGTTTATTGACACGGCCGACGCGAAGAAGAGGATGCCCAGGCCCCAGATGATGATGGTCTTGGTGTGGCCAACGACTTGGTACCTGCCGCCCCGCATGCGCCGGGCGTTGCGGCAGGCGGCAAGGCGGCTCAGCGCGGGGTTCGCAGATCTGGTAGGTCCGGCGCTTCCCACGTACGTGACGGCGCTGGTCTTGGCCAGCATCATGGCCGACGAAAAGTTCATGGGCGCGGCCAGGGCGCACGAGATCAGAATCCACATCTGGGAGACTCTGGCAACTGCAGGGCCACGCGATTGGCGTCAGCCGTGCCACGCCCCCACGACGGCGGGCCATCCACGCCCGGCGAGGGCGCACCAGGATGCTCATGGTTAGGTCGGCGCCAAAGATGGACACGCCGCCCTGCAGGTACGTGTCGACCACGAGACCGCCGCCGATCATGAGGCACGCGCTCAGCGGGCCGATGTTGTAGTACAGCTGGACGCCGTTCATCTTCTTGTCCTTCATGAGCGCGCTGTAGATCTGCCGACGCCACACCGCGATTAGTCCATCCCCTACCCAGCGGTCAGCCTGGTCTAGCACCACTGGCCGTCCATGCCGCGCGCACGCTTACGATCTGCTGGAAGGAGGTCGTGACGACGCCGATGAGCGCGACGACAAAGCCCTCCAAGTTGACCTCGATCGCCGTGACGGTGGCGATGCCCACGCCGATGGTCAGGACTACCAGCGACGCGGCCACGGTCGGCGCGATGCCGGTGCGGTAGAGGAGGTACTGCAGCAGCACCGTGCACGGGATCACCGCCAGTTTGGTCACCTGCCGCGCTCACGCAGCCGACGCACACGGGGGACGCTCGAGATGGCTCATGAGCAGGCGCGGTCTTCTGCGCCCGCTGTGCGGACCGGGGCCGAACCTGGTAAAAGTCGACCGTGTTGAGCAGCAGGCTAAAGTTTTGGAACCAGATGGAGATGCACGTTGTGACGGAGAGAATGACGATGGACCGGGGGTCCAGCGTGTTCACCGTCTCGTACTTGGCCGCCACCAGGGCGTACGAAAACGCCGTGGTGGCGACAAAGTGGAAGCCCGTCAGCGTTGCGCCTGCACGCGACGCCAGCCATGCACGGAGGAGTCCAGGGCTGGGCCGTCAGCACGCTGCTGCGGCGTCTGCTGGTATGCACGGGCGCCCGTACTGTAGCGAAAGTCCAGGTGCTGGAAGAGGTGCTTATTGGCAAAGATGACGCCAATGGAGAAGAAGATGTTGGTGGCGATCAGCGCCGCGACGGCGCCCGTACCGGACCGGTCGGCCATGGCCGACGCTGGCGTCCGCCGGCAGAGTTGGCCGGCGTCGCGGAACGGGATCTTCGCCCCACGTCGCCGCCCCCGCCGTCGGCGGTCGACCAACAAGAGGCCTTCCCGACCACCGCCAATGTGCCGACCTCGGCGTGGGCCGTCGGATCGCGTACCGCCGGAGGCGTCGTGTCACTCAGGGCGTCGCCGTCCAGGCCTGCGTCGTTCCGTGTCCAGTACGAGCCTACTCACTCCCTCGTCATCCGCTGCGTCGTCGGCTGCGTCGTCGGCTGCGTCGTCGGCTGCGGCGTCCAGCGTCAGCGTCTCGGAAGTCCTCCTGCGGCGTCCGCTGCGTCGTCCTCCTGCGGTGTCCGCTGCGTCGTCCACTGCGGCGTCCGCTGCGTCGTCGGCTGCGTCGTCGGCTGCGTCGTCCAGCGTCAGCGTCCGCTGCGTCGTCGGCTGCGTCGTTCAGCGTCAGCGTCTCGGCCGTCCTCCTGCGGCTCCTCAGCAGGCTGGGCGACGTCCGTTCCACCACTGAAACGGCGCCATTCGACACGGCATCCAACACGAGATGGCGCCCCTCCACATCGCATGACGTCACCTAACCATGACGTCATCACACCGCACTGAGTGACGTAGCAGTACACAAAGTGTGACGTCAAAGGGCCGACGGAGGAGGCCGGTGGAGGCCGGTGGCGGCCGTGGCGGGCGCCAGCGGGGCCGGACGAGGCCACAGGGCGGCACGGCCGCAGCAGAGGACAGCAGGTGCACAGGCTCGTTGCGCGCGTTAACCATCTGCCTGTCGTGAAAGTCGGGCTGGCGACGAGCAAGCACCTGACGCACTGCCGACGCCGACGCCCGCGGTGGTTCGGTCCCCGCACAGCCCCCCGCAGCTCGGGCGGCACTGGACCGCCATGTGCCCTCGGCCATGATGAAGGCGACCGGAGCCGCCGCGCTGGCGCTGGCCGCGGCCCTCGGCGCGGTCGCCGTCCTGGTGTTCGCGCAAGGTCGGGGACCGTCCGCGAACCGCGCCGCACGGACACACCCGGCGCTCAGCGTGCGGCCCGCTGACGCGGCGGCCTTGCTTAACTTGCGCGCTGCCTTGCGCGGACGTCACTGCAGGCTTCCTCCTGCGGCGGACGGTACTGCCGGACGTGGGCGAGATCCCGCCGCCGCGAACAGACGGCCGCGGTCCGCTGCAGCGCTACGACCGGCTGGTGCTGGTGGTCGTGGACGCGCTGCGGTACGACTTTGTCGCGTGGCAGCCGCCCGGCACGGGTGATCCGCCGGCACCACCGTACGTGAACCGGCTGGCGAGCGTCCACGACGCTCTGGCAGTGGCCCGCCCCGACGGCAGCCGCCCTGCCGCCCTCTACCGCTTCGAGGTACCACCGACGCCGTCGTATTCGGTGCTCAGGCCCTGCTTACTGAGGTTTCGGCGTCCCTCGTCGCCTGCCGGCGCCAGGCCGACGCGCCCACAACGACGCTACAGCGGCTGAAAGGGCTGACCACGGGGTCCCTGCCGACGTTCATCGACATGGGCAGCAACTTTGCGAGCTCGGCCATCGACGAGGACAACTTGGTGCTGGTATGGCGGCCGGCCGTGGTGCCTTCGGGACGAGTGCAGCAGGGCTGGACGCGCCCCCGCGCTCTGCCCCTCCTGACGCGGTTGCAGCAATGGCGCCGGGCGGGCAAGCGGATTGTGTTTATGGGCGACGACACGTGGATGGGTTGCTTCCCGGCCGCGTTTGCGGAAGCACATCCTTACCCGTCCTTCAACGTGTGGGACCTGGACACGGTGGACGACGGCGTGCTGGCGCACCTGCTGCCCACCATCACCGCCGGAGCCAAGTAAGGGCGCACGAGTCCAGCCGAGCGCGGCAGAGCGCCGTATGCGCCGGCGCTGATGACCCCCCTGCCATCCCTCGCGACGCGCGCTGCGCAGCGGCCCGCAATGGGACGTGGTGATTGCGCACTTTCTCGGCGTGGACCATTGCGGCCACCGCTACGGGCCGAACCATCCGGAGATGGCCCGCAAGGTACGCGCGGGCCAGCACCCAAAGCCGTCGTAAGTGCACGTATTCACGGGCGGGTCGTACCTAGAGTGGGCCGATCGTGTGCAGCTCGACCAGCTGGACCGGACGCTGGCGGAGGTGATGGCGGGCCTGCCGGAGCGGACGCTGCTCGCGGTGCTAGGCGACCATGGGATGACGGCCGAGGGCGACCACGGTGGCGACACGGCCGCCGAGACCGGCGCCGCCCTGTTCCTTTATGCGTCCAGGTGCGTGTGCGCCGCCGGCAGAGCTGCACCGGCAGAGCTCCATGCTGACGCGGTTGCGCACCTGGCCTCACGATTGCCTGCCCGCAGCCCGCCGCTCGTGGAGGCGGACGCACCGCCGGCGCCCGAGGTCGTGCAGCAGATCGATCTCGTGCCGACGCTCGCGCTCCTGCTGGGCCACCCGATCCCGTTCGGCTCGCTCGGCGCGGCCATCCCCAACGTCGTCGGGCGCGCGCTCGACGACGCGCTCTGGTGGAACGTGCGGCAAGTCCGCCACGGCGTCGCGGCGCAGGGCCTCGCCGGCCTGCCGTCCGTGGCCGCGCTGGACGACCTGGCCGCACACGTGCTGGCCACGCCCCTGCCGGTGGATGCGGCGGCAGCGCCCGCCTTCCGGGAAGCGGCCACCGCCTACCTGCGCGGCGTGCTGGCCGCGTGCCGTGCGTCGTGGGCGCAGTTCCACCTGCCGTACATGGCCGCCGGCGTCGCGCTCGCCGCCGTGGCCCTCGGCGTCGTGCTGTTCCACACCGACGGTGCCGCTTCCGCTACGGTCGGCGCGAAGGCAGACGCGCGCGGCAGCGAGAGATTCGAGCTGACGCGACCCGCTGACGCGTTCGGCATCGGATCCGGCCGACAGGTCCGCGTGCGCCATGTCGTGGCGCTGGCCCTCCTCGCCGCGTGGGCCGGCCACTTTGCCTCCAACAGCCTGGTGGTCGCCGAGAGCGACAGCACTGTGGTCTTGGCCGCGCTCGCTGTGCTGGGCCACGCGCTGCTGGGCCGGGCGCCTCGCCGCTGGGGCGAGCTGGTAGGCGCGCTGGTGTGCTTGCGGGCGTCTGCCCACTTTGTCCTGTGCCGCGAAGAGCAGGCCAAGTGGTGCGAGGTACGCGAGCACGTCGGGCGGGGGGTTGGCCTCTCCAGCGGCTAATGTGCGATTGGGACGCCACGTCGAGCATAGCGCCCACCAGTCGACGTTTGAGGCATCGAATGGCAACGCCACTGCGGTCACGGTCGCGCTGCTGGCGCCCGCCCTGATCCGTGCATGGGCGCGCCGGCTACCCCGGGCCCTGTACGCGGTGCACCGACGGTGTATGCGAGGAGGCACCCGAAAAACGGCCGCTGACTGGGCCGCACCGACCGGCCCTGAGGCCTTGGGTCACCAGGAGCGTCGTCCAAGGCTTAAGTGGCCTGCTGTCGGCGGCGTACTACTGGCTGCACGACCACCATACCTCGTGGCGGGCCACGATGCAGGTTCGGTTGAGGGCGTTTCCGTCGACTTCTCCTGCTATTGACTGACCGCAGGCCCCGTGCTGCGCCGCGACCCACACGCGAGCGGCAGATGACGGCGCGCGCCAACATGCTGCTGCTCGCCTTGGCGCTGTGGCGAGGACGCGCGGCGATGCCCGCGGCTCAGCGCGGCGCCGTGCTCCGTGTGGTCGTCGAATCCTTTCTGCTGGTAATCCCAAGCAGGCACGCGGGAATTGCGCCCGCTGCTCTCTGCTCACCGGCCAGCCCACGCCGACTTGAGCTGCCACTGGTCGCTCAGCTGCTGTGCGGCTCGGGTGCGGTCATCCCCGCGTCGCTGGTGCTGTGCGCCGCCGAGCTGGTCCTGGGTGGCGACCACCCGGTGCGCCATCGTGTCGCCGCGTCCTTCGACCTGCGCGGTGGCCTCGTACTGACTGACAACGCAACGTGTGCGACCTTGTGGCCAACGGCCGGGTCTGCAGGCGGACCTGCTCGCGGCGGTGGCGGCGATGCTCGTTGGGCAGCGCTACTTTTTCGCGACGGGCCACCAGGCCGTCGTGTCGACCATCCGCTGGGCGCCGGCCTTTGTCGGCCTCGACGAGGCGCACATCCTTCTGTCGGGCGCGCTGGTGACGGCCAACTACCTCGCGGGCCACCTGCTCGCGCTTGCGTGGCTGGTGCCCGGGGGCGGCGGCGGCGGCGGTCCTGTGCACTGGGGCGGCCTGCGCGGTGGCGTGCTCGTACGCCTCGTGCTCGCGGCCGCCAGCATGGCGACCGTGTGGCACCTGCGCCGCCACCTGATGGTCTGGAAGATCTTTGCGCCGCGGTACGCCCCCGATGCCCTCGCACAGTGTGCCGAACGACGCCGCTCACCGCCCAACAAGGTTCGCTGCCCGCCGCCCGCCGCCCGCCTTCAGGTTCATTGTCGAAGGCGTGGCGTCGGTCGTCAGCGCCGCCGAGGTCGCCGGCATTGTACTCTACTTGTACAGCGGTACCTAGAGGCTCGAGCCAGTTCATACTTCCATTGTAAGGGCACATGGCACATGGAGCTGTACAGAACATCAAGTCCATTCCAAAACTACAACCGCCTCCGGTCTAGTGTCACTCGTAGGGTTACCATGTGTGACCGGACGGGGCACAGGGCGGCGCCTTCATGCGTTGACCGGCTGGTTCTCGTTGCCGCCGTTGACGCGGATCGAGTTGAAGAACGGGTGCTGCAGCGCGCGCACCGCCGAGATACGCTTGGCGGGGTCGTAGCGCAGCATTTGCTGTGCGAGGCGTAATACCGGTGCGAAAAGAGCCATTGGACCTACGTCAGGAAAAAGACCAGCCACGCGCTGGTCCCGTGCCGGCGGCTGGGCGTACCGAGAGCAGGTCCAGGCCCTCGGGGCTGAGGCCGGGAACGTGCTGCGACAGCTGGCCCGGGCGATAGCGCGGGAAGTTGGGGTTGTAGGCGGGCAGCTGCGTGTAGCCGGGCCAGATCTCCTCGGTGGGCGTGCCCAGCACGCTGCAGCGCGCGGCAAAAGCGAAACAAGAAAGAACAACCGAATTTAGCATACTGGGGGGAAGCCCAGTCGTTGGCATCGCAAAACGCGCCGCGCACCGGAAAATGCGGTAGATCTGGTCAATCTCGGAGTCGCCTGGCGCCCGCGCCCGCGCCAGCCACAAACGAGTGCCCTTCACGTTATGTAAGCACGGTGCACGCGCCCGCTAAAAAAGACCTTCTTTCTGCTGGGTGGGGGCGCACCGTTGAAAAGCGGGCGGCGGGTGACGAGTTCGGCAAAGATGCAGCCGACGCTCCAGATGTCGACGGGGGTCGAGTAGTGCTTCGAACCCAGGAGAATCTCGGGCGCGCGGTACCACAGGGTCACGACCTCGTGGGTGTAGCTGCGGACGGGGATGCCGAACGCGCGCGCGAGGCCAAAGTCGGCGAGCTTGAGCGAGCCCTTGCTGTCGATCAGCAGGTTGTGCGGCTTGAGGTCGCGGTGCAGCACGCGGCGGCTGTGGCAGTAGTCGATGCCCGTGAGCAGCTGGTACAGGTAGCTCTGTGCGCCGGCGAGGCGGCAGCCACGGCCCGGGGCGGGGGGCCCGTGAGATCGGGCTCATCGGCTGTGGCGGGGCACTGGCGCGCGCGCGCGCGCGCTAAGATTTGCCAGGGCGGCCGTACCTTGATGAGGTTTGGGTCCATCTCGCTGCCGCCGCAAATCTCCATGTACTTCTTGAGGTCGCGGTCCAGGAACTCGAACACGAGCGAGAGGCGGTTCTCATTGTGGACGACGTCCAGCAGGCTGGGGCGCAGGCGCACCATGCAAGGTAGGGCGGGTGAAACGCGCGCACAGTCAGCTCGTGCGCGGACGGCGCGGGCGCCGCCGCTGGAGGCGCGGGCAGCGCCGCCGTACCGAACAATGTTCTGGTGGTTGAGCTCGCGCAGGACGGAAATTTCGCGGATGGCGGTGCTGGGCACGCCCTCGTCCTCGTTCTCGAGGCGGATTTGCTTCAGGGCGACGACGGTGCCGGTCGCGCGGTCCTTGGCGCGGTAGACGACGCCATAGGTGCCCTCGCCAATCTTTTCGAGCTTCTGGTAGGCCTCAGTGCCGTCGTTGTACTGGTCGACGAGGGCCGCCATGGTTGCGGTGCGTGCGGGGGTGTCCTGGCGCGCTCGTGCGCGCACCGACGTCGCTGGCGAGCGAGAAAAACGCTGGTTGGTGCGTTTTGCGCGCGAAAAGCGGGCGGGCGGCGGCGGCGGCGTTTTCGGCCGGACCAACGGCGCAATGGCGAGAACAGCGAGGGCAGCGACGCGGGAGCGGAGGAGCAGGAGCAGGGGACGGTCGGACGAGGAGGCCAGCAGCAGCGTGAGCGAGTGCGGCAGCCGGCGCATCGACGGCGACGGCGGCGGCGGCGGCGGCGTACCTTCTTTTTCAATCCAACGGACTGGCCTGTGTTCTGCCACCGCACCACCCCGTTCCACCCCATTCCACCGATTCCGCCGCTCGCCCCGCCCAGCGCCATACCGCCGTTGCGCCGTGTTCACCCGATTCTACCACGATTCTGCCCCACGGCGGCCCGCGGCGACCCTGTCACGGCGTTTCTGCCGCGTGTCTGCCGCCGGGAATTCCACCCCGTTCCACCCCGGCCTCCTACATCGCCGCATACACCCGTCTGCCGGTGTCCACCCGGTTCTGCCGTTCCACCCGATTCCACCCTGTTCTGCCGATGGCACGCATGTGGGGAGCAAACCAAATCACCATCATACAACCGTCACTGGAGATGTGGGGAGCGTTCGCAACTTCGCGCGGGCTCGCCGGCGATTGGCCAAGTTTTTCAAATTGGTCCGCGGTTTGTAACGGTTTTTTCGACCCGGCCCGACCCCACCCCGATCTGGGGGGACAACTGTGTTTTTGGGGGGACGCCTTTTTTGGGGGGGCGCGAAAGCACCGAGAACACGACGACGACGAGGAAGGAGACGGCGGCGGAGGAGGAGGAGGAGGCCGTGATGCCGTAGGACAACGACGGGCGACACGTCTGATCGTCAACACTCCGTGGTGAACGGACGATGGCCTGGGTCGCGAGCGTGCTCCGAAGGCCGCCGCGGCCTGTTGCGGCGGCGCGGTGGCCTGCGCCAGCGGCGCTGCGCCCGCTGAGCACAGTACCGCCGCCAGCAGCGGCGCCGACGACGTGGGAAGAGCGGGCGGCCGCGCTCCGGCGGCAGGCCGTCCTCGGCCTGTACCGGCGGTTCTTGCGGCGCGCCCAGCACCTCTTCGACCCCATCGTGCGCGAGTACGTGGAGGGCGAGGTCAGGCGCCGCTTCCGCCGCTACCGCGACGCGCCCTTCCCGTACAAGGCCAGCGAGCACTTCAAGGCCGGGCGCAAGGTACGCTGGCGGCGGCGCCGGCGGCTGGCCGTCTTGCGCGCGCCAATTCACCCCCGCTTGGCCCTGCCGTGAACGCGCCCTGCTCGCTGCAGCTCTACCGCCAGCTGGGCCGCGCCATGCACGGCGACCGCAAGATGGCCGCCAAGCTGCTGGACCTAACGTACGGCCGCCGCGGGCAGCGGCGACACGCGTTCCTGCGCGAGTTTGAGGACGCGGTGGGGCCCCGCGCGGCCAGCGCGCTGCTGGCCGAGTTCACGCCGCAGGACGGCGTGAAGCGGACGCGGCCGGTCCTGTACCCGCCGGTGCCGCCGGCCTTCCTGCGGCAGGCCGAGCTCGTGGCGAGCGGGCGCAGCGGCCACTCGCGCTCGTGGCGCCGCCTCTACCGCGAGTTGCTCGGCCGCATCCCGGTCCTCCGCCGCGCGCTCCCGGACGGGAAGCACGCGCCAGGCAGGGCGGTCACGCTGGCGGCGCCGCCGACCGCGCTGCGCCGCCTGCCGCTGATCCAGCCGGCCGACCTGGAGGGCCTGCCGTCGACGCCAGCGGCGCCGCCCGGCCGCGGCGCCGGCCAGCGCGGCGGCAACGCCAGGTGATCGATGGGGCGTTGAGAAGCAACAGTGTACAGGAAGCACATGTGCAGATGGGTTGTGTCTGCGCGCTACAGGCGCGTTGTTGTACAGCATGAACAGGGCAGTGTCTACAGCTCGTCCGCGCTGGACGACGCGGCGTTCCTGCCCTCGCGCGTGTCGACAATGATGGTGACGGGGCCCTCGTTCACCAGGTGCACATTCATCATGGCACCAAACACGCCGTCTGTCGAGGCCGTCATCGGCGCACGGCGCGCACTGCTCAGCCAAGGCCCCCATCAAGGACGGCCGCCGACCGTTCACGAACCTTGGATCGTGTCGGGACGGTACTGGGCCCGCAGCTTGCTCAGCCACTCCTCGTACTGCCGCCGCGCCTCCTCGGTCTTTTGCGCGTACCGGTAGTCGGGCTTGGTGCCTGGACACGCGCCCCGGGCGAAGGCACGCGCCGCACAGCGGGCATTAGCGCGCATCCGAGCGTGGCCGATGCGTCGCCACAGCCGTGCCCATGGCGCACCCTTGCTCGTGACGGCGTGTAGCGTGAACTGGCTCACTGCGGAGACGGGCGGGCCACTCTAGCGGGTGCTTGCCCCTCAGCGCCAAGCTATGACCGTGGTGGTGGACTCTTCGTCAGCGTACCGGAAAGAATGCCCAGGCCCTGCTCCACCACGCTGGAGGCCCACGGCTTGCCGTCCGCCGACGAGAACAAGCGCATGTTGAGCAGCTTGCGTACGCTGCGGCCTCCTAGCAGCAACCCCGCGGCCCATGTCGACGTCAGCCAGGCACGAAGCCCGCTTGCTGCGTGCCGGTCGCAAGGCCGCACGCATAGTCGATGTCGTCGCTGGTGTCGTCGCGGTGGAGGCCCACCAGCACGCAGAGCCCGCGGCCGATCTCGCCCACGGTCTTGCCGTCGACTGCGCCGGCCCCTCGTTCCGCCGTCCTGTGCTCCCTGCGCGTCAGCCCGCCCCACGCTGCACAACGACGATCTGGCCCAGCTGCACAGCGCCGCACCTTCGACGCGGGCCGAGAGGACCCGCTGGATCACGAGCCGCATGTGTGAAGGGCGGCTCGCCGCGCCAGCGGCCATCCACTCGCTGCTCCAGGCTCGCGCTCAAAGATTTTTGGCGCGAACGTGACGTCATCGCGAGCCGCCACGTGGGGGTGGGCGCGGGAGCCGCAGGCCGCTCGCGACGATGGTGACCGTGGACCGCATCGTGCAGGGCGGCGCCGTCGTCGACCTCGTCGTCCGGGTCGACAACGTCCAGGCCGCCCGGCAGCGCCGCAAGCGCGCCAGCAAGGCAGCGGGGCCGCCGGCCTACGAGGCCCGCGTGTTCGACCCGACCGGCAGCGTCCTGCTCATCTTTCGCGAGAGTGGGGCGCGACGCAGGACGGCGCCCCGGCCTTGGGGCGACGCGCAACTGACGAGTCGCCCCACGTCTGCGCCGCATGCACGGGGTGCCGCAGACTATGTGCACATCGTCAAGCCGGGCCGGACGCTAAAGATCTCGGGCAAGGCGGTCACCGTCGGTGGCAAGCTCCAGATCCATGGTGCGCTGCGTCCGCCAGGCGGCTGCGACACGCCGGTCGGCGGAGGCTAAGCGGCCCGGTCCGCCCGCTGCACCGCTGGCGGGCGCCACGCAGTTGGCATGACCTGGGGCGTCATCGAGCGGCTGGAGACGGACGAAATCGCGAGCACCCTGGTCCCGTACAACTCGCTCTCGGACATCGTATGGGCGCGAGGGAGACCGCAACCACCGCAACCACGCAGCGGTCGCTGAGATTCGTGTGCAACCCGTGCGCGGGCTCGGCCCACAGTCGCGCAAGTTTGGCGTGGTGATGGCCCGCGTGGCCCCGCGGCCGCTCGGGGGCAAGCGCGTCGAGGTGCTCCTGCAGTACGACTACGACGCGTATCAGTGGATCTTCCCCGCCGCGCCCGCCGAAGCGGGCGATTCGGACAAGGATGCCGGTAACGCACGAATGGCCTAGCCGCACGTCGACCGTGTGGGGCGGTGACACTCATGCCCAACTGCTCACCTCTGCCCTGGTTGCGCGGCCGCCCCAGCGGTGCGCGCCATCCTGGATCGGACGTCGCTGGACGAGTACGACTTTGCCATGCTGGGCGCCTTTGGGTCCACGACCTTTGTGCAGACGCCCAAGCCCGGCGCAGTGCTGAGCACCACGCTCTTCTTTGGCGTTATAACCCGCGCCGTCGACGGTGCCGCCGCGCTCGCCGACGCCGCCGCCTCTTCGAGCGCGGACATGGGCGCGGCGGCCGATGGAACGCCCGCAGACGCCGGCGCGGCCGCCCCCGCCGAGCCGGAGGCCGGCAACGAGGACGACGACGCCGACGACGACGACCTGGAGGAGGACGACGCGGACGCGGACGCGGCGCCGCCGGCCGCGCCGCCGGCCGATGCCGCCGCGCCGCCAGACTCGTACGACGACCAGTGGTTCCCGCTGGAGCGCGCCGCCGAGCTGCTGAGCGACCCGGACCAGCTCAGGGTCCTTCAGCAGGCCGTCGGCGTCTTCCAGCTGGCCGCCAAGGTGGACCACACGCCGCTCAGCGGCTCCGACGTGCACTGGCCCGTGGTGGTCACCCCCGCCACGGCGGCGGCACCGGCGGCGGCCGCCGCCATCGCGCCCGCGGTCATGGTGCCCGCCAGCGACGATGCGCGCCTGCCCGTGACCGTGCTGTCGGGCTTCCTGGGCGGTACGCCCACGCAGAAGGATGGTAGCGCGGTGAGGCTTCCCCTCATGAACGCTTGCTTAGCGGTTGCGCATGCGGGGGGCGGCCGCTCCAGCTGGCAAGACGACGCTGCTGACGCGGATTCTGAAAAACACGGACAACATGCGCGTCGCCGTGATTGTCAACGACATGAACGAGCTCAACATCGACGCCCTGCAGCTGCAGGACGCCGTCACCGTCAAACACATGGACGAGCGGCTGGTGGAGATGTCCAACGGCTGCATCTGCTGCACGCTGCGCGGGGACCTGCTCGTGTCGCTCGAGCGGCTGGCCCTCTCGAAACAGTACGACTACGTCGTCATCGAGTCGTCCGGTACGGCTCCGCGCCACAGTCTGGGGAAGAGGGGGGTGGGGGCGCGGCCACAACGTACTCAGGCTCTGGCGCCTGTCGGCAAGGCCGGTTCGGGGCAGGCATCTCGGCGCCGATGCCGATCGCCGAGACGTTCACCTTTGAAGACGCGCGCGGCAAGCGGCTGGACGAGTACTGTCGGCTGGACACGCTCATCACCGTCGTGGACGCGGTAGGCGGCTTGGCCATCGACGGCGGCGCGAGCGTTGGCCTCGCTGACGTGCATAGTACGTGGGCTTCGATGTTGGTTCGAGGGTGGCAGTTCAACTTTATGAACGAGCTGCAGTCGGTGGACACGCTAACGGCGCGCAAGTGGCAGACCGACGCGTCGGACACGCGCACCGTCGTGAACCTGCTGATGGAGCAGATCGAGTTTGCGAACGGTGCCGTCGGCGGGCAGGGGCGCCGTCGCGCAGTTGGTCAACGCTGACGTTGCTGCCCGCTGCATCCCCCGCTGCTCATTTGCGCGACGCAGTCATCTTGGTGAACAAGGCGGAGCTGATCAGCGCCGACCAGCTCGGCCAGGTGACGGCGGTCCTGCGCAAGCTGAACGGCGACGCGGCGATTGTGCCGACGTCCTACTGCAACGTGCCGCTCACGACGATTCTCAACACGCGCCTGTTCAACGCGGACAAGGCCAAGGAAGCCGCGGGCTGGCTCAAGGAGCTCCGGTACGCGCCAGCCCTTGGCCGTGCGGCGCGCCGGACGCAGCTCACGGGTCGGCCGCGACATGGCGCCTGGGGCGTGTCCTTCTTTGACAGCCACGACCACGACCACGAGCACAAGCACAGCGATCACTGCGACTGCGGCGCGAAGGACCACGACCCCGGCTCGAGCATGGCCACCTACGGCATCAGCAGCTTTGTCTTCCGGTCGCGCCGGCCGTTCCACCCGGGCCGTCTGAACGAGCTGGTCTACCATTCGGATCGGTGCGTGGCGCAGCCCACGGCCGACGCGGCGCGGGGGGGGCCAGGTTCGCGGCTCACGGCCCGCCCGTCCGCCAGCCAGCACGCCTCGCTTGCAGGCTGCGCTCGGTGATCCGGTCCAAGGGCTTTTTCTGGCTGGCGACCCGCATGGATGCCAACGGGCAGTGGGCCCAGGCCGGTCGGCTATTCAGCTTTTCCGTGGGCGGCCGCTGGTGGGCTGCCGGTACACGGGTGAAGCGGATCGAGGGGGCCGATGTTGCCGATGGCCTGACCGGGCTGCTGCTTCCCCTCGCTCTCGCTTTGCGGACGCAGCCGACCGCGCCGAGTGGCCCCAGGAAGACTGGTTCCGGGAGGTGATGGCGACGACGTGGCAGGAGCCGTACGGCGACCGCCAGCAGGAGATCGTCGTCATCGGCGTCCAGATGGACCGCGCGGCGGTACGTGCTGGCCGCCGCTGTTGCCGATGCGTACCAACCGTCACGGAGCGGTATAACGCAAGGCGTTCTGCGCGGCGGTGTGCCGCACCGATGCAGGTGGAGGCTGCCCTCCGGGAAGCTCTGCTGACCGACGACGAGATGGCCGGCGGCCCCGCGGTGTGGGCGCAGTACGCAGACCCGATCGGCGCCGACTGGGTGCTGCCCGCTGAGCCGACGCGGTCGAGCGGGCCGCCGCGCTCGCACCACCGGGCGCCTGCGCAGGCCGCCGCCGGATCCGCCTCGTTGCTCGCCCTCGCCGACCAGCGCAAGGCGTAGTGGCAAATGTGTACAGCTTCCAGCATTTAACAACAGCATTGAACACTATATGTGCGGACCGCGTTCCCCGCAGCTTGGCGCGTCCATGATGCCAGCGAGCAGCCTTACCGGGCTCACACAGACGTCGGCGTTGCGCACGAGCAGCGGACGTACCCGTTCTGCGCCAGCGGCGCGGTCGAGGACGCGGCATGCTCCCTCCTCCGCTTGCACCGACCTAATTACCGCCCTCGCCGACAAGCTGCCGGCCGTCATGGTGGCCATACGCTCGGGCGACCGGCGATCTTAATTTGCATGGCGCCCAGTGCTTCGCCAGCCGTCCGGCACGTACCGGACCGCGCGCGGTACCTGCATGTTCGACGCCTCTGTAACCGTAGGTGGTCCTGCGGAGCGTTAGCCTCTGCAGCCACGTAAGGGACTGTATGCCAGCTGGTCGATGGAGTACTCGTATTCCGTGGCGCATGGCGCTGGAATTTCCTTTAGCGCCAATATATCAATATCAATACCAATACGCAGGTCGATGGAATACCTTGTATTCTGTGGCGCATGGCGCTCGAGTTTCCTTTTGCGCCAATAGACCACTACCAGTACGCAGACGCGCGTGCATGCACACGCGGCACATCCGCCGGGCTCAGCTTGAACACTGGCTGCGGCTGTCAGAACGCTGTCAGAAGCCGTTACTTTTTTGGCGCGAACAAAAACGCCGGCGACGATGCGGCGGCGCGCCAGCGGCGGCGGCGGCGGCGGCGGCGGCGGCGGCGGCGGCGGCTACGGCGGCCACGAGGCCGGCCCCGCCGCGGCCGCCTCGGCTGCTGCTGCTGCTGCTGCTGCTGCTGCAGGACGAGCAGGAGTGCCAGCCCCCACGCCCCCGCTGGATACCGAGTCGGAGATCAGCGTGGGCGACCGCGAGTTCTCGCTCGAGTGGTCCTCCGTCGACCCGCTCGAGGACCCGCTCCAAGACGATGACGACGTGCACAACCGGACAGGTCTCAGCGTCCTGTCACTGGACGCCGCAAGCACCGCCACGCCGCGGGGCGCCGCCGACGTGGACGAGGCCGCCGCACTCACGGCGGCGGCCGCCGCGGCCGCGGCCGCCATTGCGAACGCATCGCTGGCCAAGGTCGCGCGCGATCGGCCCCGTCCCGGCGTGTCCCCGGCTGCCGCGCGGACACCCGGTGTGGGCGCGGCACAGCAGCCGCTCACGGCCGGCCGGCGGCCGCAGCGCGTGGCGGTCAACACTCCTGACGAAGAGGGCCACCTTCCGCCCACGCCAGCGGTGCCGGCACTCGTGGACGCACCCAGCGTGGGCCGCCCGGCGGCCGGGCCAGGCGGCGTGCCGGCCATGGCGTCGCTGCTGAACGTATCGATCTCGGCGGCGTCGCAGGCCAGTACCGTCAGCGCACAGGGCGCGCCCGCCGCGACCAGCCGGCCGTCGCCCGGCTGGACGCTAGATCGGCCGCGCGGCGCCGGCGCCGGGCGGCCGGCGGGAGGCGCCGCGGTGACCGCGTCGCCCGGGTCGCCCGGGCTGCCGCAGCTGCCGGAGGACGTTTCGCTGCTGACGTCCCCACCGGCAGCACCGCGAGGCACGAGTGCCGCGGCGGCCGCGGCCGGTGATGGCGACACGCTCAGCTACCGCCTGGGCGAGGCGCGCCCGCGGTTCGACCTAATCGCCGAGCGGTCGCCGTTCATTGTGCAGCGGGCACAGGCGACCGCGGCGAACGGGCCCGCCGCCGTGGCGCCCAAGTTGACCGACATCTTCTCGCCGCAGACGCAGGAGCGCATGTGGTACTCGCCGATGCGCTCCTTCCTCTCGCCTCTGCGGGCCAACATGCGCGCGCGCCCGCTGGACGCACCGCTGGACCTGCGCGCCGGCCTGGACCTGGGGCAGCAGCTGGACGCGCAGTCGGACCACTCGCAGGCGCTGTCGCGCCTCTCGGAGATCTCGCCGCCGAACAACCTGTCCGTGGCCCTGGACACCACCCACGGCACGAACGGGCCCGACGACGCGCCGAGCATCGCCGCGCTCAGCGAGGCCGGCACGGACACACACGCGCCGGGCGCGCACGACGCGCCCAGCATTGCGGCGGTGAGCGACGCCGGCACCGATGCTGAGAGCGCCGTGCCGCGGGCGGTCAGCCCCGCCGCGGCGCCCGCGGCCACGGGCGCTGGCGCGTTCGCGACGCCCGCCGCGCCCGCGACGCCCACGGTGGACGCGCTCGAGGTGTTCACGCGCACCGCGGCGCTCACGCAGCGCCAAATGGAGACGTCGCTGGACCGCCAGAGCCACACCTCGCGCGCCAGCTCGATGAGCCGACCGCGCGGGCCGGCGCTGACGGCGCGCGATCTGCGCACGGACCAGCGACACGGGCCCGCCGCCCGGCCAGCCGCCGAGGTGACGCCGTCGCCGTCCGTCGCGGGCTCGGACGCCAACGTGCTGGACGGCCTCGCGCTCGAGTACCACGACGACGCGTCGATCGCGGCCGTGGCGGCGGCGTTCAGCGCCAAGCGGCCGCCGCAGCACGCCGCGCTGCCCACCGTGCCGTCCCCCGCACCTTCAGCGCGCAGCGGACGCGGCGGCGCGGCCCCCATCGAGGGCGCCGCGCTGCCGCTGCCGGCGCAGACGCTTACCTGGTCGTGGGCGGCTGCCGCCCCAAACCTGGCGCAGACGGCGGGGCCCGTTGAACTGCCGCCTCTACCGTCGCCGTCCGCGTCGCCAGCGGCCGCACGAACGCCCCGGCCCGTGCAGCACGACACCGGTTCCCCGGTCACCGAGGACGGCAGCGTCGCTGGCGGTGCCGGCGGCGACGACGGCCACGACGTTGACGCCGGCGAGGCGGGCCGTCCGACGCTGCTGGACGACATCATGCGGCACGGCGCCAGCGCGCCCGACGCCGAGGGCGGCTCTGGCTATGGTGCGCACTGGGCAGGAAAACGATGGTAAGGGTGGGAGCGCAACCGCTGACCGTGCGTCGTTTTCAATAGCCCTCTCCTGCACCGAGCCACTCCAGGCACGGTGCACATACGTTCAGACGCGGAGCCAGCCGCCGCCGGCGGTGACGCGGCGGCTGCCGCGGCCGAGCCCGCGCCGTGGCAGCGCGGCCCACTGGTGGACCTGTTTGCGCCGACGCGGCTGGATCGTCTGCGT
>Ga0180216_1000990_pt1 | contig 26782 bp, 26 predicted proteins | sample eDN3rd37CBELigMG_FD_128879 | JGI IMG/M metagenome (GOLD analysis project Ga0180216, IMG submission 128879) | Enriched Miracle-Growth compost microbial communities from Emeryville, California, USA - eDNA 3rd pass 37_C BE-Lig MG (version 2)... ... | reverse complement strand
GATGACGTATCCGCTTTCAGGATCAACCATAGGCTGATTGCCAAGTTTGGACAGATCAAGAATAGAGAGACGCCGATGACCGAGCGCAAGAGCTCCCCTGCTCCAGATTCCCTCGCCGTCCGGTCCTCGGTGGGCTACGGCCTTGGTCATTGCCCTAACTATCTGCTCCGCATCAGCAAGAAGTGAATTCGAAGAAATGTAACCAGCGATGCCGCACATGAGATTATTTGACCCTTCTAATTTGGACGAGATCCAATTTTTTCCTTAAGATCATGAATTGGGATGCAAGATAATACCCTTTGAACGCAACCACTCTCTCACCGCTGTCTTGAAATTGAACAATATGAAATTAGAAGGATAATCCCTGAATGTTTTCGGCTCTTGAAGCATTATTTGCTGGAACTCTTCTTCCGTTATGGATAATTTTTTAAGGATAAACTCCGTATCCTCTTCTGCATCATGCTCATTCTTCTTATCATTGACTAGTATCTTCAATGCCTCAGACCGCTCCACTTGTCCCGACAATATTAGACTAGAGAGATATGCTCTGCGCTCATCGTATCCAAACTTCTTTCGTCGATAAAATAGTTGCTGCCACTTTGTGAAACGCGACTCAAAGTGTTTTCCCCCATAATATTGGAATCCCAGTTCGCGTTCCAAAATTTTTATCGCCTCATCCTTAACATAGGGCATATAATTCAACGGTCGTACCACTCTCATTCTCTTCACATATCTATTCCAAAAATAATATCTGAAGAAACTAACTTGAGGAAACGTACGAATCTTTCTCGTTCCGAATAGTTTATGCACAGATCTCAGGTGTCTCAGATCCATGGCGTTATATGCCCATTCGCTAGGCATTACGGATTCTGTAGCTATATTTCCTCCACTCAGGATATAGCGCAAACCATAAGACTGGGCGTTCCTGTATAAAGCTGCAAAAAACGCGTGATCCTGAGGCACATCTTGATTAGCGAGGCCGGCGCGCACAAATGCGCGCTGAACGTCTCGCATTTCATCCCAATCTACAACATAGGTGTGAAGATCAATATCAAGCTCGTTAACTATGTTCTCAATATTACGGGTGGCGACTTCAGAATTCCATCCACCATCCACATGCACCGCCAAGAGGCGTAGCCCTAACTTCTTTCGGGCAATGTATGCTAAATATGAACTGTCCACACCTCCGCTCAACCCAATAGCACAGTCATAAGGCTTGCCCACCCCTTCTTGTTTAATCTGGTTGACAAGCCGCTCCAGAATCTGCCCCCCCCCACTATCTGGATGCCAGTGCGGACGCAGATTTACTTCGAAATTATGACAGTGATTACACACTCCTTTTTCGTCGAACTCAATGTTGGGATCGCTGGTGTCCATGATGCATCGGACACAAATCTGGTAACGCATGAAAGGCAGCTCCCCTATCTCTCCGATCATTGAATTTCATCCAGCATGCGCTGCAGCTCTTCCGCGCAAGCATCCCCAAATCCACCATAATTGAACCAACTAGACTTCCGTTCTTGTTTAATTCTCAGTATCCATGATTTTGAATCACCCTCAAGTTGTTTCAATCCTAGTAATACTTCATCAACGATTGGGGGCACAGTTAAGCCAATACGATCACGCAAGGAAATCTCTATTGGTTCCAGCTTCAGAGATCTCCAGTCAGGATTAAGAACCTTTGGTGGGACATCAACATACAAAATGGGTAGCTCTCTGACAAAGGCAAACTCCATCGCAAATCCGGAATAGTCCGTTATCATAAAATCAGCCGTCCACAAGGCCCGACTTTCCTCTAATGAATTTTCTAGGAAAAATCCTCTCTGACAACAAAATTCCTTTATCAGCGGTGCAACCAGAGCATCCTCATAGGTAAAGAATGATGGATGAGGACGCAATGTGACTTTATATCCATCCGCTAATAAACTTCTTATCAATGGTGCGCCCATGGCCTCGAGAATATTACCGCTTCCCCATGATGGCCCAATTAGAACATGTTTAATTGACTTATCGCATGTTTTCTCATCAGGCCGAACCATTAATAGACGTTCAAGTTTTCCGTATCCGATTCTCACCGGACGCCTCTCCTTTATATGTTTCTCGCGATTCATCGCCTCAATTTCGGTATAGTGATGTGCTCCACAGCAAAAGACATCCGTATAGCCATCAAAAGTACCTTTGGGATAGGCCATATGCAGGCTTACCAAGGAGTGCGGAACGGCGACACGCCGAATGCTGCTTCGGGGCATATGCTTCCGATTCAAGCCTGTGGTAGATGTCACCGTGATTCTTGCACGAACGAATCGCAGCAAATGGACTGTCACGTCTATGTACTGAGCTCCCACAGGAACCGCTAGCCCCGGACCCGCGAAAGCGCATGATAGCCCACGTACAACTGAAACCTCATAAGCGGGAATTACCCACTGCAAGTCAACCTGGCTACCCGCCACAAATAAGATATCTGGGGCGACTTCCATTCGATGACGCTTTAAGGAAAGGAGATCACGCCTAAATCGGGGGCCCAATAAGTATCGAAGGGTACGCATATCAACGGCTGAGCACCTTATGCTCTATAAGAACATTATTTACGTCCCTCAGCAATATGGCGTAACGTACACACCCTAGAAGCGAAAACATTACATATCCCACCCAAACGTTATTAGATAGTATTGCCGATCCGAAAGAGATAATTGATATTATTAGATAGTGCGCCTGCGTCTTTAACTCATACTGTTGTTTAGAGAATACATTTAATGACACGGATAAAGGCGTAAGATACAGCATCGCAGCAAAGAACGGAGCAAAGATCACAGAGATCCAACCAGCTATATCCCACTCTTGCCCCAGTATATAGAGGAAGGCTAATGGATAAATCAACCCAATTCCAGCGCCTGTTGCTAAAGCTGCATAGCCTATATAGCGACGAGCACGCACAAACTGACTAAACATCTTTTCATCGTTGACGCGAGTGGCTTCGGCCAAGAAGCCATAAAAGACTTGATATAAAGTACCGCCAATTAATCCAACCGGACCAAAACCGAAACGTAGTACATACGCATATTGGGCTGCCATCTCTGACCCGAACCAATGCCCGACTACCAGCACAGGAACATTGTAAGCAGCCAAGTTCAGTAAATTTGAGGGCATTAGATATAGGGGCCCATTAGCGGACTTTCGTAGTGAGGCGAACACTCTGCCCCAAGAATGATGGGCCAATACCCGGCGTAATGGCATAGAGAAGGCCGTATAAGCGACACCAAATGCCAGTGTGAACACCGCCTGCAAGATAATTAAATCAGATATATCCTGTTGGTCAAGCGTGACGGTCGAAAATAATAATCCGGCCATTATCAGAGGCCCAATTAACTTAGCGACAACGACAAGGCGAAACCTGTTGCCGCGAACGTTATACATTTCTCCTATCCGTTGGATTGCTGCGCCTGCAACCCATAGACTTACTCCCACCAAGTGGCTATAGGATAGCAGCGTCGCAGCGATAGCAAGAAGCAGTGTTATGGGTAGGAGCAACAGCAGAAGCGCTCTCAAGTAGGCCGTGAGATCCTCATCTGTCGTAGCCGGTATTAGAATTTCATACCCGAGAAGAGCAACAGGTACTATCGTACTGACGATCGCAATAAAAACGCTATAGACCCCAACGTCGGTGAGCGAATATAATTGAGCCAATGCTACAAGATTCGCCAATTGAATAGCTTGGGCTATCGCTGTTCCAGACGTTAGCGCGCTTAAGCGACGCAAGAGTTGGGAATTATCCCAACGACTCAACCACGTACTTGCTAATCGCCGCATGTTTTTCTTATGCCATTACCCGGGCGCACACAGCTTGGACAGTACACGCAAACGCAGTTCTGGATGCATTGCGTAATAATGCCCACTCTCGACATCCATCTGGCCCTTGGCATCCAATTCATTTATATTATTATTTATCGGTAGCCTTTCTTTAAGCACAGTTGCCAACAAAGACGCGCGCAGATGGGGATCATAGCACTGCAGCAAGGCGTGATATAAGATTGCTGGCTCTACATCTAGTCCTGGCCAATTAGGCGCTTGATACTCAATTGTATCAATCAATCTCCCCGTGTCGATTCCCGCGTCCATATAGAAACAGCTCACCCCTGGGCGGCCTCGTACTAACAACGACCAGAGCAATCCATCGGAACCGCGTATATGTGGAACTACCCCGGGATGAACATGGAGAATGCTGAAACCGGCCTGAAAAAGGCTTGCTGGAACTCTTCCGCCCGAACAATACAGAAAGGTATTTAGCCCACAATCGCGCATAGCCGTAAGTAGCCGCGGATCCGAATAGCTATTTACAGTCAAGTAAAGAACATTTGGAGCCGCACTCTCATAATCTGGCTCGCAACCTGGCGTAAGTTTGATAGAAAATTCTTTTTGTAAGATATTAGCTAGCTCGGCTGGTACGCGGGCAGACCGATTACGCCACGTTCTCAACAACCTAGCAGAAGCCCTTAATCCCAAAACACGACGTAGATCCTGTGAACGTCGTGTTTCTCCTACATAATCAATAGCCATAATCAGTTCGGGCTGCATACCATGTAAACTCAGATACTCGAGATAAGCTTGAGTAACTGGGCATCCGCCACGAAACACTAACAAAGCCAACGGCACGGTTGTCATACGTGATCTGAAATTCCTAATTCCTCATCCATGACATCAAGCGTTGAGAATGCCAACGCTCGCAACTCTTCCGAAAAGACACAATCATCTCTATGGAGTATGTTGTCGACGATCTTAAGGGCTGAATTTAGATAACGAAAATCGGATTGTACGAGTGCCGCTTTAAGGAAAAGAACATAAAGATATCGAACCGAAGAGGCGGAGAGCATTATCGGTTCGATCGCGCTTGATAAATCAACCGCGTAGAAACGGAAAAGCCGCCGAGCAACCTCAACTTTTTTTCGCAGGCGATCTAGTTTTGGCCCGATCGCATCGTCCAATCTAAACCAGGCATTGCTATGTATCTCGTCTTCCAGATCGAATACATCCTCTTTAGTGCAGCCCGATTTCTTACGTTCTTCTACCAGAGACGCCTTAAGCCAATCATTAATTTGAAATAAGACCTCATCTTTTGTTTTTCTCATAATCGATGTTTCTCGGATCAATCTGGACTAGTCTCCCTTGACGTAAGCCAAGGCTACTCTTCTTTGCACCGAATCATCCACCTCGCCCTCTTTATAAAATGAATTATTATTTAAGTAATGACGCGCAAAGGGACGCAAAGACCAGTGCAAGCTAAATGGCCCACGATCCCAGTAGAAAAACCCCTCATCAAAACGAAAACGCATGGACAATGCGGCTAATTTCGCTGAATCATTTACATATGCCTCGGTGTACTGGCGAAGGTAGGTGTAGTCATCAAACATCCACCGGAGCGGCACTACCCTTGATGCAGGGCTGAAGGATATATAAAGCACCCCTTTAGGCCTTAGCAGTAGGCGCATTTTCCTCATCAAACCAGGCAAATCTTCACAGAACCCAATCGCGAAGCGAATGAAGATGAAGTCGAACCCATCACTACCACCTTCTGATTCTATGCATTTCAGAATATCATCTTTATTGAAATCATAAACGAATGTTCGCAGACCTAGGCGCTCCCTCATCGCCGAGGCCACATCATCAGCGAACGCGGAAACCAATATATCTCCTCCCGCCTTCATTACATCTTGGGCAAAGAATCCGGGCTCTCCACTAATCTCAAGCACTTTCTTTCCTGTCCAGTCCTGCAAAAGACCCGCACTCCGCAGCTCGTTCGTAACCATGTTCCATTGCCCCTCCCATGGCCCTCGCTGCCCCGTTGCCAACTGATCAGAGTAGTAACGATAAAAGTCAACGCCCTGCTTCTTGCGTCCAAGCGAAGCTAGAAACCCGTTTAACTTTGGTATATGCTTGAATATCTCAAACAAAGGGGTAGACAGACCTTCTAGCGGATAGCGGGACTTTTGGACACGAGAGTAACAGCCACAACTCTCACAGTACAGCCAAGTTGATTTATACGTATCAATTTCCTTGATTGAATTTTTCTTATCACAAATTGCGCAGTAACGCTCAGAAGGCACTAGGGGGGCATCTTTCATAGATTGATTTTACGCAAATTGAAAAAAGGTGTGAGCGAGCCATCTTTTGCCATGGACTCATATAGAAGCAAATCACTCACGCTGTCCACCTCAAGCCAGCCATTCTCCGTCTCGGCGATACGCACATCCCACTCTTGATCTATTAGATATTGAATAAAGCTAGTCATATACATATTGTCGAAATCCTTTCCATCGTACATCTCGATTCTGCTCATCGACTCATATGTTTGCTTTAATTTCCACAAACGATCTGACCTCACCTTTATCAATCCCACATATTGGCCTTCTATCTCTCTATAGTTTTGTGGCTTCTTCCCTATTTCATTCAAACGTCCTTCGGGGCCAATTTTTAGCGTCTCAGCATCGTTCAGTGGATCCTCCATACGCAACCTCCAATACCTCAGCCACTGTCGATCTATCATCACCACCACCGGCGCGTTCACAGCCAACAGTGAATCCAAGACGCGACGCTCATAAACGATATCTCCGTAGCAAATCAACACATCTTCGCTACCGTCCATGACCTCCGCCGCACTAAAGAGGGTAGCAACCATATTTGTTTCGGCATAGCGGGGATTAACATGCACAGCGAAGCCTCGTTCAGCAATTTGTTCCGCCTTATAACCTGAAACCACAGTAATATCCAGAATACCTGCCTCGCGAAGCACCGCTGCCTGAAGTTCCAATAAGCTTCTTCCTGCCAACTCTACCAGACATTTGGGGCGATCATCCGTCAATGGTCGTAAGCGAGTTCCTTGACCCGCAGCAAGAATTAACGCCTTCACTGCGTTGCTCCTAGACTCTCATTGTTCGACGCACTTATATGTCCTGCTTTGATGCGCCGCATGAGGTATAGCTCTCTCGTTCCTTTAGCCATTAGGCGATGTCCATTCCACTCAAAGTGGGTACGCATTTCTTCCAATGCGGCATAGAAATCAGGATTACCGACGTCTGTGGAATGAGACTCAAATATTAGCAATCCCCCAGGGGCCATCATTCCGTGGATACGTGATAGATGATCCTGGAGGCGAACACGGTAGTTCCGATCATCGGTCCAGTGAGTTGCAAATGAGAGTACGACTGTGTAGCGTTGTTCGGGTGTGTAATCTTGAAATGGCTGCGCAATTAGATTCACCCGGCCCTGTAATCGCAAGAAGCTTGCGCAATGCTCCCCGATACGTATCATGTACGGATTGATATCGATGCCATCAGCCTTACAACCCGTACGAAAAGATGTGTACAGTGCCATGAAACCACAGTTACAGCCAATATCTAGTAAATTGTCATCACGACGAACAAGCCGTCCCAACTCATATGCGTCGAAGCGTTCTTCAGTGCCCCGCTCGCCGAAAACCCCAAGGATTGCGAGAGCCTGATATGGATAACCGTGAAAGTATGCATAGCCACCATATTCACGACGCTGCCCTACGAGTTCGCTTCGTATCTTACGATGCAATTGCGGGATATCCGTCACAAAACGATCGGAAGTATCATCAACAGTATGTCGCTCGGTCAAGCGCACCAGGCGACGAGCCGTCACCATCAAAAATATGCCCGACCCGTGGAGACATGCGGCTATTCTCACCAAGAAGATACGAACCAACCGTTTAAGGGAAGAAAATTGCCGCTTCAACATCAAATCTCGAACACTCATCATTGCATATCCATTTAGATTACTTCCGGTGGCCGCATGCCCAACAATACCGTTAATAAAGCTAAGCTTTCGGGGTCCCATTTATCAACCCGCTCGGGATGCCAAAGGATGGCGCTAACCGGCCTATGAACAGCACGAAAGGCCTCTACCATTCCATCTGGCCCCCATGCCAAGGCTTCCATGCCGGCCGCTAATCCCTCAGGAGGGATAGCCCAATCATGGTAGCTGTTTACGGGGGTGGGTCTACCCCAATACTGTGGTGCTACATCACTCCAAATCAGGGCGTGATGAACACCCACATGTCCATTAACTCGCATTAGTCGCCCACCTTCCAGATGATTAATCATCTGTGCACCACGGCAGACTCCCAGTATTGGCTTATTCCGCAATAAGAAATAGCGATAGGCGGCAGCTTCAAAATGATCCCTTTCCGGGGCACCACTTGTCGCACCGGGTAGTGTCGCTATATCGTTGCCACCAGTAAGCACCAGCGCATCGAGTGCCAGTGACTCCAGATAGCCGTCTAGGTCTTGGACTCTGTTAGCAAGAGGAACCGGATAACCGCCTATTCGCCCTATTAAATCGGACCAACGCTGATCGAGCATATCGCATCGCTCATTACGAGCGGATACAAAAAAAACTCGCTGCGTCAATCCGATACGTCGCATATTAAGCCTGTATCTCTATTCTACGAACGGCACAGTCCAATACAACCAATCGGGCCATAGCCAAGCGCTCAAATAACGCCTCACCCACACCGATCGCAGCTGGCAGGCCTAGCTCAGCCGCCCGGATGGCCATATGCGAATTAGCGCCACCATACTGTGTGATCAACCCCCCGATGTCGTGCGCGAACAACCAGTCATATCCTGGGTCAGCCCGTGGAATGACAACAATCTTCTGGTGTAACTCTGTCATTTCTTTCTCTTCCTGACCTGCCAAGACGACCACTTCTGCCGCAACCCTTCCTTGACTGACAAAGTTTGGCTGGGTAGCTGGCCTCTCGAAGCAATTGAAGTCACCGCTGCCTCTAATAAGAGGCGGCAACTCAATCGCTCGCGTGAGTTCATGCTCTGATATGCCTTCTTCTACACGCCCGGCCAACCACGAAGAAATATTTGTAGGATGTGCTCCCACACGAAGTTTGTATAAATCAGTAATATCAAGATGCGATACCATTTCCCGATCCAAGCCATAAGAAGAACCAACAGCAGCTAATGCATCAAGGGCCACACTTAGATTACGAGTAAACACAAATTTAGCGTACTCTCTGCCCTCAATCGCACGACGCAAGAATCGATCGAACTCATCAACATCAGGATTCAGCCCATTGGCTCGCAACAAGACTTCTATGCGGCGACGCGCGTCTCTCGGCCAAGCATAGGGCTTACTAATCGACGGACGCGGCTTTATCATGGGTGCAAGATATCTTTGAGGATCAGCAGCATAGGTGCTTGACGTGATTTCATAGGTTCCTGGCCGCAGGTGTCCATAACGAGCCTCGAACACCTCGTAAGGCAATTCTCCGGAGAAAACACTGGCGCCATCATGTGCAAAAGTTCTAGTAACAGATTCCAATGAAGCTAGAAAGCTGGAGCTGTCTTCAGGCTCTATGACTCCAAGCCGCTCGAGAGAGCGCAACATGCTCACCGCAACAAAGGCGCTTCGTGCCAAGTGGGCAAAAGGCAACGTACCGAATCGACGACAGTCTTCAAGTAACTCAAAGGCAAGTTCTAAGGGATCTGAACGACTTGCGATCATCTCCTGATGCCGTTCTTCCAACAGGGCTATAGTGGCATAATCGGAATCGATACGCCTCATGCCACCACGCGTGATCTTCGCCAACGCATCACCAAGCGCAACAATCTCTGAATCAGTGAATCCGGCAGGTATCAGATTTTTTCGCGCCCGCTCATCAAAATCAAAGTCCAAGCACGTAAAAGCTATATCAAACTCAATCTTGTCATGTAGCTCTGGAGCCTCGGATAAGCATTTCAGATAATAATCAACTAGTCGTGAAGCCAGCCCATCCTCTAGGGCGGTTGGGACAAACGAATTAAAACTGGCCCTTACGTCAATGTAAGGATGGCCTGCAAAATTCAAGATCAGCGGACACGGACGAACATCACGATATCCATACTCCGCACGTTGAGTAGCCCAGACGTCATCAGTGATGAGATGTCGATATAACGACATTGCTAATCGACGAGGCTTTGTACCCACAATCTCTGCTGGATTCCAATCACTCATGACTCCGAATAGAGCCCGCCCACCCAGCAACCGGCTACCTCGCTTATGCGCAGTATCAAACCAAGCTGCCGCTTGCACTACCGCTGCATCAACGTGGGCGTCTGAAACGCCAGATAAACCGTGACGTACAGCAATAGGCCGCAACTGTAATATATGCACTACGCCATTACGATCTAGCGCAAACTCGATGTCTAGCGAGGTGTGGCCTACTAACTCCTCGAGCTCGACAATTGCATCAAGCACAACTTTGACGCGAGGATCGAGTCGCACGATCTCTGAGCGGCAGGCACGCCGCACGAAGAGCGTCCGCAGTCTTTTTCCGCTACCCGAGGTCACACTATCGGTTCTTGCGCTGCTGTCATCATAATTCAATACGTAGTAAGGCGCTCCATACGTCAGTGTGCGAGTGAACGCCACACCGCTTAGCCACACACCACTTAACATGGCTTGCACCAGCACTTGGTCTTTTATGTTGCCGTGCCCATAGCTATTTATTACGCGCTCGACTGCATCGGCAATACGCGTACCACTGGAAACCGGCACATCAAGCACGCTCTCGTAGTTTCCCGCTTGGGAGTTTGCCCAGCCATCCTCAGACTGCGCACTACTACGTACGACAACTGCGCCTTCCCCGAAAGCTTGCTGTATGGCTCCTATAAGCTTACGGGGATTGCTGCGCCACTCACCAACTGTGAACGAAACCTGCCTGCCAATTCTGCCGATCTTAACGAGGGAGCGTAATCTCTCTAGTGTTTCTGCCTTAGTGCCAAGGATAAAACGCGCCAGATCTTGCGGAGCATTCAGTTCGGCCCATCTTCCAGGATTATCGACAACGCCGACACTTAGACCCTGCGCCGCCAGTTGATTTATGAGTTTTGGCATGTCATTGCGCCAGAACTCCGCATTTTCAGACTGATTTCCTAGGTCCTTAATGGCTGCGATTGCTTTCTCTGAAAAGCGGAAGACTCCGACAATTTCACCGCCCGCCTCGGATGGATTAAGATGCCGCCCAAGCTCTACCCCGCCATCCGGTCTAATAATAATTTTTTCCGCGCGCCTCAGATCTTCTTCTGATCGGCCCTCATAGCGTACGCGCCATTGCCTATCCACACACAGCATGATGTCAGCCGACCCCATCGAGAGCGACTGCACTATATCTGGCGAAAATACGGTATCCGCGTAGCACACATATGTCGCGTCACATAATTCGAGCGGAGCGGAAAGTAATGATCCTACGGCGCCACTGTGCTTCCAGTCTATATTGACTGAGAAATAGATATCAGGATAAAGGGCAATTACTTCCTCTAGTCGGTATCCACCCACAAAATGAAGCTTCGCGTCGTCTAATACGCCAAAGGCCTCGCGAAGCCAGTCCAGTACCCGTCGACTGGTCCGTGGCTCTTCAACCAATGCAGAAGGCTGCTCGCCAGAAAAAGGTTTACCCGCACCAAGGATAACGACTTGTGACTTGCTCAAAATATATTCCGGAAGCTTCGAGATCTTATGGAGCTCTTTTGTTTTTGAACTGGCGGATTAGGAAGATGTTTATAAGTTCCGGCCCCCAATTAACCGATGCGCGATATTCTTCCATCCGACAGACAATACTTGGCACCGGTCCCGGCACATACTGCTTGACCTTCTCCCGATACAGGCAAATCCAGCTGTTCCCCATGCTCGCTCATCCACCCGATCTGCCGCGCGGGCACCCCCACCATCAGCGCATACGCCGGCACATCCTTGTTCACCACCGCCCCCGCGCCGATGAATGCATACTCGCCGATGGTCACGCCACACACGATGGTGCAGTTCGCGCCCAGGGTCGCGCCTTTCTTGACCAGGGTATTGCGATACTCGTCCTTGCGCTCGATCAGCGACCTGGGGTTGTACACGTTGGTGAACACCATGCTGGGCCCACAGAACACGCCCTCCTCCAGGGTCACGTTGTCGTAGACGGACACGTTGTTCTGGATCTTGCAGTGGTCGCCGATCACGACCTTGTTGCCGACAAACACGTTCTGGCCCAGGGACACGCCGGCGCCGATGCGTGCGCCGCCGCAGACGTGGACGAAATGCCAGACGCGGCTGCCCTCGCCGATCTGGGCGCCTTCGTCGACGATAGCGGTCTCGTGCTGGTAATAGCTCATTTTTTCAGGAAAGGATGATAGTCGCCCGTCAGCGGTGCGATGGGCGCATTGCGGATCGTGGACACGGTCTGGATGGCCGTGCGGTTTTCCTCCAGGCCGAACCCGCGGCCGGCCAGGATTTCCTCATAGCTGCGCGTATGCAGATCGGTAAAGCCGCCGGAAAATTCGATTTCCTCGCCATCCACGGTGATCGATCGGTAGGTGCGCTGGCCTTGGTCGCGCTGCGCCTGCGGGACGTCCTGGTAGTCCACCGACAGGAACCAGCGCACCCGGGCATGCTCGTATTCCAGATAGCCCGCTGCCTTGGTGTCCGCGCTGTGATGCACGATGTTGTCCTGCAGGTCGCCGAAAATGTAGTGCAGCATGTCGAAGAAATGCACGCCGATGTTGGTGGCGATGCCGCCGGATTTCTTCAGGTCGCCCTTCCAGGATTGAAGGTACCAATGGCCGCGCGAGGTAATGTAGGTGAGGTCCACCTCGTGCTTGGTGTTTTTGCTCTGGGCACGAACCTTGTCCCGCAGGGCGATGATGGCCGGATGCACCCGCAGTTGCAGGATGGTGTTGACCCTGTGCCCCGTGTCGCGCTCGATCTCGAGCAGGCCGTCGATGTTCCAGGGGTTGAGCACCAGCGGCTTTTCACAGATCGCATCGGCACCCGAGCGCAGGGCAAAACGCATGTGCGAATCGTGCAGGTAGTTGGGCGAACAGATCGATACGTAGTCGATGTTTTCCGATTTGTCGGATCGCCGCATCTTGTCGATATGCCGGTCGAAGCGCTCGAACTCGGTAAAGAACTCCGCATCCGGGAAATGACTGTCGATGATGCCTACTGAATCGTTCGGATCCAGGGCGGCGACCAGCCGATTGCCAGTGTCCTTGATGGCTTTCATGTGGCGCGGGGCAATATAGCCAGCCGCGCCGATCAGGGCGAAGTTCTTCATGTTGATAGTCGCAGATTGAGGTTGAGTGAAGGGATGGTACTGAAACAGCTTGCGTGAATCCTCACGCTTGGAATCCGAGCCTATCGTCATCGGGCCGTGGCTGGCCCGACAACCTCCAGTCCTCGAGCCGCCGACGATCGAATTCGCCGATCGACTCGCCGAATGGAGAATTCTGGATTTGGCGATATACGAGCTCTCGGCTGACCTGATAGTCGCTTTCCAGACGGCTGGCGGCGGTAGCAAGGTCGGCCAGCCCCCTGCAAGCCTGGGCGGCGACCCGTCTTGGCAATAGCAATTCGGCAGCAAAGGCATTGGCCCGCTTTTCGGCGAAGCGGGAGACATGCCCGCCCAACACCTCGGCGACCGGCAGGGCACGGCCTCGATCGATCAATAGATGGCATATCTCATGAGCCAGGGTGGTCCGACGGCCATTGAGGGTGGAAGCCCGCGATCTGGCATGCCGATTCAAAATGATGCGTGGACCTCGAGCCTTGCCCCAAATGGCAGCCGCATCGATATCGCCATCGATTTCGATGGATTCAACAGGGACGCCCCATCGCGCGAGGATGGCACCGGGATCGATCGGCTGCTCAAGCCCCGAAGCAAGACTGCCGCGCAACCAACCCGCCAAATCATAGCCTTGCTGCCAAGGAGGATCCACATCTCGTGCGATCGCCTGCGCCTCCTGGCTGAGGTGGTCGAGATCCGGAGTTTCGGTATGGGTGACTTGGCGAATGTGCTCAAGCAGCCTGCGTTGATTCGCCCAGCTCAGGCAACCACGCGTCATGCGGGCCGCCATCAGCATTTCACCCGGCTGATACTGCTCGTCGATAGCCTCGTGAACCTCGAAAAACTCGGCGGGATTGCGATGGTCGCCGGATGCATCATCAGTGATCCGGTGCAGCTCTGCGGTACTCAGCCCTGTGATCAGTTCGACGGCCATGCTCCGCAACGGCGCCCCACGATTGCTCCAGCGTTGGGAGGCAAGCACGCCGCGCGGATGACCAGATCCCGAAAGGCGTTCTGCGATCCAGTCACCCAATGCGGTCAACGTGGCGATCACCGATCGATGCGGGGCCCGCACCGCATCCGAAAGGGATGGAGACCATAACAGGCAGTCCAGCCCCTCCCTCAGCACCCATAATGGCGGCACCTGGACTCCTCTCAGAAGAAGCGAGAGATCGTGCCTCTGCCGAAAGTCGTAAAGGATGCCTTCCTCTTGCTCGATCGAGGCGGCGGACATATTGTCCTCCCAACGGCGCTCAGCCTCCTGCCAAAGCATCCCAGGATGCTCTGGCATCACTGGAATCGGATAGCCTTCCTCGAGCAGCAGCCATGGCCATACACGCGCCATGCCATGCAGAAAATCCACCATGGGCCACTGAAGTGGCCCTGGTTGTTCAGGGGAATGGCCTGTAAACCAGACTGCCCGGCCTGCCAGCGAGACCGAAACATCGGCCCAGGCCAAGCCGGGCTCATGCCGCGATGACGGCGGTAACGGAGCAAGCTGAAACAGCAAGCCGCGCAGGTCACCTAGCCGTACTGTTTCAGCCATTGGTCGAATTCCTTGAGGTAGCCTTCATCCTCGGCGCTGGCACGAAGCTGGCGCAGAATCCTGCGCGGCAACGATGGTCGGCCTTGCCCGGCCGACCACGGGTAACCATGAAAGGAGATCCCGGGCCTCGTGGGAGACGCCTCATAGATGACGCCCTGGTAAACCGCATAGATATGTTCAGGCTCAGTAGTTCCCGGAGCGTTATACACGACACCAGTCCTCAGCAGCCGGGTTGCGCATTGGTTAGTGATGGATGAGGCGCATTTACCGACCATGACTGAGCCGGAAGAAATGAAACCGGCATGATCCCTGGGCCAACGATGTTTATGCCGGCCCTCCCCACGCTCATACAACCAGCCTCCATCAGGATTCATGATGTCCGCCATCCCATGTAGAAAGTGGATAGCGTAATGAATTTGCTGTCGATGCAACCCCCCATCCGGGCCAATAGGTCCTTCGCGGATTCTACGTATGGCGCCTCACGTTCGGAGCCTTGGGAGGTGTCGGACTTCATTCTAACCCTGCGCCTCGCGCCGCAGTTCCTCGATCTCGCGCCGCAGGGCCTCGTATTCACGCAACTTGATCCTCAGAAAACTGGCCGTGAGCTCGGCCTTGGCGGCGATCCCCGCGGGCGTCAGCAGGTAGGCGTAGGCGAGCTTGTTCTGGCTGTTGCGGAAGTTCTGCATCTTGATCAGCCCCTTGTCCAGCAGGGCGCGGATGCAGTAGTTGGTCTTGCCCAGGCTCACGCCCAGGGCCTCGGACAGCTCGCGCTGGCTGAGGCTGGGATCGGATTCCAGCAGGCGCAGGACCTTGAGGTGGTTTTCGTCGTAGAGGGAGCTATCGGAAGGCATGGCGCGGATGAGTCCAGCGAACACGCTACCGCCGTGCTGTGACACGGTCAGCAAGCGCGATCGCGCATGTTCAATGCGTGAACGCGATAGTACAACAGCGAACCGGGGCTTGCCTAGCGCGTGAGGCTTTCTTCTTGTAAACGATCGTCAGTGCGCTGGGTTTTCTTTCGGAGGCTAGATCCCGCCCTCGAGGCCGCGCTCAGCGACCTTGCCGAACGGGAGGGGAAATCGCTCGGTGAGTTTCTACGTGAGCTGGCCCGCGATCGGATCCGGCAAGCTCGTCGATCGTCTTTTGAACTCGAGGCACGGCGTCATGCAAGAGCTCGACGAGGATCTCGATCCTTTCCGTGATGAATGGACCTGAGACGCGGCGACCTCGTCACGATTGCCATGGCCGGCGACTACGAAAAGCGACGCCCGGCGACCCCGGACCCCTCAAGAGCGGTCAGTTCCATTATGTGCGGCTCGTTTTGGCTGTCAGCAACCTGCACGAGATAGCAGCCTCGTCTTTCACGAATAGAGAAATGATGGGTATCCGGCTACGCTAAGCCTTCCCTTTATTGCAATAGTCCCAACATGGGACTATCATGGCCATGCGACTCATCGCCGCCCGTACTACACCAATTCGGGGTGAAATTCATCGGCACCCATGCCGAATATGACCGAATCGACGCACTCACGGTTGAAATGGAGTAGCCATGATGGAAATCCGTCCCATCCGCAGCGAGGCTGACTACGAGGCTGCACTGCAGGAAATTTCCCGCCTCGTGGACCAGGATCCGTTGCCGGGGTCCTCGGATGGTGATCGCCTGGACGTTCTTTCGACCTTGGTTCAGGCCTACGAGGCGAAGCACCATCCCATCGGCCTGCCGGATCCGATCGAAGCAATCAAATACAGGATGGAGCAAGGAGGCCTCAGTGCCAAGGATCTCGAACCCATGATCGGACGGCGCAACCGCGTCTATGAGGTCTTGAATCGCAAGCGCGCACTGACCCTGCCCATGATCCGCAAACTGCACGAAAAGCTCGGCATTCCGGCGGAAAGCCTGATCCAGCCGACGACCAGAGGCTGAAAAGACCCCGGCGAAAGCTACAGCGCCATCCCCACACTCAGTAGCACCCCATGCTGCCTGCCGCCGGCGCGGTACTGGCCGGTGTAGCCGATGCCGGCGCGCACTCCGGGCGCGAGGGGCGCATCGACGCTCAGGTCCAGGCGCACGGCGTGGCGCGCGAGGGGCTGGCCGTTCGCCTCGAAGGTCCGCGCGGCCGGGTCATCCCGAAACGACTGGGTGCTGCGCAAGTCCGGCGAGCCTGTCAGGGCATCCCAGCCGAGGGCGGCTCGCAGCACGGCGAGGCCGTGCGGGACGGGCCAGGCGCGGTGTGCCCGCAGCGCCGCATGAGCAAAGAGCCGCTGGTCCACGGCGCCCTGGACACGCAGGGCGGCCGGGCCGCCGGTTTCGACATAGCCGCGGCTGTCCAGGCGCACCCAGGCCAGGCGCGCGAGTGGCGCGAAGGTCCAGCGCCCGGCGGGCGCCTCGTCGATGCGCCATTCCGCCCAGGCCTGCAGGCTGCGCGCGTGCTGGGTGGAGCGCAAGGGGCCGTCGCCGTCGATGGTCCAGCGGCGGCCGGCGCCACGGTGCCAGGCATGCGCGGCGCCCAGGCTGAGCCGGTGGCCGTCCCCAAGGCGATGGGCGGCGCCGAGGCCGAGGTGCAGGCTGGCGTCGCGCACCGCCAGGCCGCCCGGGGCGCGGGCATGACCAAGGCTGCCGTAGTCCACGTGCTGGACGCCAGCGAACACGCCGAGGTGCCAGCCGCGGGACACGGTGCGGTCCAGGCCGGCGAGCACGCCCGCGACGTCGCGGGCGTCGCCGCGGATGGCGCCGTCGGCGCCGGTGCGCGGGTCGCGTTCGGCGGCGACCATCCACTGGCGTATCCAGGCGCGGCCGCTGCCCGCATGGTCCAGCGCGGCCTCGCGCACATGGCGGCTGTCCTCCAGCATGGCGCCGCGCCAGGATGCGGCGCCCGAATGCGCAAAGGCCGCCAACAGGTCGGCGGCGCGTTCGCAGTCCTGGCGGACGATGCGCTCGGCCAGCGCAGGGATGCCGCCCTCGATCGCGCGGGCCGCGGCGTGCGCGGCGCCGTTTTCGGCGCAGGTTTCCAGCCTCGCGGCGTTGCGCCGCAGGGTCAGCACGATGCGGTCGGAGCCGTACTCGAGGACGGGGTCGAAGTAGGCGAGGTCGCTGGAGGCCGAGGCGAACCGGCCCGCCGCCAGGCCGCCGTCGGCCTGGACGATGGTCCAGCGGCTTTCCTCGTCCCAGGCGCCGGCCCGGGCCTGGACGTGCAGGGCGCCGTCCACGGAGGCGGTGCCGAGCGACCAGAGGCGGTCGGCTTCGCCGTTGGCGCCGATGCGGATGCGGGTCGCGGAGCCCGGCATCAGGCGCAGTTCGTGCGCGGCCATGAGGGTGCCGGTCCGCTGCGCCGCGCCGGGGGCGAGGATGCCGTGCGCCTCGATGCTGCCGGCGAGGCCGGTGCCCGAGAGGACGGCGCCCGGCTCGATGAGCACGCGCCCGCCAAAGACGCCGTCGATCCGCAATCCGCCCTCGCGCACTCTCATGTCGCCCGTGTAGGCAGCGCCCCAGCCGGCGAGGCGCAAGGTGCCGGCGCCCTGCTTGACGAGGGACGCATGGCCGAACAGGTCGCCGACATGCGTGGCCTCGCCGCGCTCGACCGCCCACTGGACGGCCAGGGGCTCGGCCGGCGGGGGGACGGGCGTCCACCAGTGGGCCGGCAGCTCGGCGGCCAGGTCCACGGGCCTGAAGGTGAGGGTTTGGCCGATCGATACGCCCTCGGCGAATTCCAGGCGCGTGCCGACGTTGACGTCCAGGGCGTTGGATGGCGCGCCCAGGGCGTGGTCGTCCAGCAGGGCCAGGCTGCCCTGCAGCAGGGCGGAGTTGCCGCGGTAGGTGTTGCGGCCGGCCAGGACCATGTGGCCGGCGCCGAGCTTGTAGAGACCGCCGGCGGCCGCGGGAGCGCTGTCCACGACCCCGTCGATGCGCACGGTGTGGCCGGCGCCGACGCCGAAGGGGGTGGGAAAATCGATGATCAGCGCGCGAGTGACGACGCGGTCCCGGTCGACGGCGATGGGCTCGCCGTTCAACAAAAAAGGCGCCGGGGAAGGATCCCAGGGCGCCTCGGGGGCGATTGCGGCCGCCAGGGCCCGCGCCGGGGGCGGCGCGCCCAGGATGTGGTTGGGGCCGTGCTTCATGAGCTGGGCGGACGAGAGGCCCGGCAGGCCGAGGCCCAGGCCGATGACGATCATGTGACGGATTTTCATGTTTATCTCCTTGATGGTCGTGAATGTCACTGGATGTGACATTCGAGGTTTTACCAGGAGATAAATGTCCCACCTACCCCGAGGTGGGATTTCGTTAAGGCGGGTCAATTCGGGTCCGCAAGGATCCCTAGAGGGGCGATATCCGCTCGAAATCGACGCTGACGAGCTGGGGCCGTCCGAGGATTTCGAGCAGCAGCGTCACGCGGTCGCGCGATACGGCCTGGACGAGGGCCTGCAAGCCGCCCAGCGCCGGATCCTGCAGGCGCACGGGCATGCCGGGCCGATAGGGGCTGATCTGCGCCAGCTCGGCGCGGGCGCGCGCGGTCTCGGCTTGGCGGATGCCGTCGATCAGGGGCTGGGCGATGCGCGCGGGCTGGTTGCCGAACATCACGAGGCGACTGACGCCTTGCGTCGAGCGCACGCTGGACAGGGACTGGGTCGGGCGGCTCGGGCGCAGGAACAGGTAGCGCGGGAACATGGGCTCGTTGGCGGTCAGGGCCTGCTGCCCGGAGGCCGGGCCGTCCGCTGCGCCGCCCGGCGTGGCGATCCGGCCGCCGCCCGCCCTGCCCCGACGCGGCGCCTTGAACACCTTGAACAGTGGCAGGTAGACCTCGAACTCCTGGCGCAGCAGGTGCTCGCGCGCCAGGGATTCCTGGCGCGGCTTGGTGTGCACGACGAACCAGGACAGCGCGGCGGCGGATGCCGCATCGGGATTGGCGGCCGGATAGGGCTCGTCTGGAGTCGGCATCGGATGAACGGAACGGCTGCGAGATGGTCATTGTAGGCCCGGACGCCCGCATGCTGGGTGCTCGCACGCCGGGTGCTCCCATGCTGGAGGCTCCTATGCCGGATGCTCCTATGCCGGACGCCTGCATGCCGGACGCTCCCATGTCGGATGCTCCTATGCCGGAGGCTCGCACGCTGGATGCCCGCATGCCGGACATACCCACATGCTGGATGCCCACATACCGGATGCTCGCGGTGCGGGGACTCGGGACCCGGGACCTGGGACCCGGGGATTCGGAGATTCGGAGATTCGGGGACTCGGGGGCCGCGGAGACGCGGGGGCGCGGGCTACAATCCGCCAAGTCCACGCCCTGAACGAGTCACGCCCTCATGCATCCGATCCCGGCACGCACGCCCGCTTGGCTGTCCACCTGGATGGCGGCCAGCGCCGCGATTTTCTTCCTCTTGATGCTGTCGGCGCCCTCCGGCTATTCCGTGGGCGGCGGCCTGCTGTTCCTGGGCGGGGCCGGAGTGTGGCTCGCCACCAGCACGGTGGGACGCGGCGGCGCGCCCGAGGGCGACGGCCCGCCGGCCGCCGCCTGGTCGGCCGAGGACCGGAGCCTGTGCTGGCTGCTGCTGGCGGTTTTCCTGACGAATGCGGCGGCGGTGCTATGGCACGGCGATCCGGGGAAATACCTGGACCAGGGCGTGCGCTATGCGCTGGCGGTTCCCGTCCTGCTGGGGCTGCGGCGCGCGCGCCTGCGGCTGGATTGGCTGTGGGCCGGCCTGGTCCTGGGGCTGGCGGGCGCGGCGGCCATCGCCTGGTGGCAGACCCAGTACATCGGTCTGCAGCGCGCCGAGGGTTTCGTGACCAGCGCCATCCCCTTTGGCGACATCGCCCTGGTGATGGCGTTCTGGTGCCTGATGGGCGCCATCCTGGCGGGGCTGCGCCGGCGCCAGGGCTGGGCCGCCTTCCTGCTGGCGGGCGCGCTGGCCGGCACCTACGCCTTCATCGCGTCGGCCACCCGCGGCGGGCTGGTGGCTGTGCCGATCTTTGCCGTGCTGGCGGCCGTGGCGCTGCTGCGCCGGCGGTTCCTGCGGCCGCTGCTGGGCGGCTGCGCGGTATTGGCCGTGGGCGTGGCGATCGTTATGGCCATCCTGCCCGTGGGCCGGATCGCGGAGGGCCGCTATGCCGCCGCCGTGGCGGAATGGCAGGCCTACACTCGGCAGGGCGACGCGACGAACAACGTCGGCTCGCGCCTCGAGGCCTGGAAATCCGCGCTGATCAGCATTCCCGAGCGGCCCCTGCTGGGGTGGGGGCACGAGGAATACGACGCGCACCTGGAGGGCCTGATCGAGGCCGGGCGCATTCATCCTTTCGTGGGGACCCTGTCCAACACCCACAACAATTTCATCGAGGTCTGGCTGCACCAGGGCACGCTGGGCCTGTTCGCGTTCCTCGCGCTGATGATCGCGAGTTTCTGGTATTTCTGCCGCCGCCTGCACGCGCCCGACCTGGCGGTGCGGGTGCTCGCCTGCTGCGGCGCCAGCCTGCCCGCGGCCTTCGCGGCCTTCGGCCTGACCCAGGTGATCCTCGGCCGCAACAACGGAGTGATGTTTTTCGTGCTGTCCCTGACGATCCTCTGGGCGGCGATGCGGCAGGCGGAGGGGGATGCCGGGGCGGCGCCCTCGCATTGAGAAGGCCGGAACCCGGTCACATGCGAAACGTATCCTCGGCAGTTCCCGCCGGGTGTTCGAGCGCACGCTGGGTCGCCTTGAGCAGTTCTTTGACTTCGGTAGCCAAGAACGCGTCGAAACCTGCCCTGTCCAAGGTCCTGGCCTGCACGTCACGGGGAATGAAGCGAGTCATTTCATTCTTGAAAGCCGCACCGCGCACGATTTCATCGAGGCGGCCGATCATGCTCCGCAGCTTATCGAGATAAGCGGCTTCCCCATAATCCCGGACCTTGTCGATCACCATCGCCAGATCGATTTCCGCCCCTTGCTGCTTCAGCCAGCGCAAGTCCCAAATATCCCGGTGACGCACATATCTGGCGCAGGATGGCAGCGATACCAGCTTGTCAGCCATGATCTCATCGAGGCTCTCTACGCTGATGAGCACATCGGAATATCCATCAGGCAAGAATCGATAATTGCGCGCCAGGCTCTTGAGCGTCCTGGTATAGGCCGGAATACCGGCGACCTCCACCTTGATGCGCTGGCGCGGGATATCGCGCCGTCGTGGCGCGGTCTGGATGCTGACCTGCCACTTGGCAATCCTCGTGTGTCCTGGCTCGCCCCGCCCGGTACCCTCCTCGGTCAGATCGGATTTCTTTGGCGCGCTCACGTCGACCAATAGGCCGTAGCGCGCACCCAGATAATCTTCCAGGCATTGCTTGATGTCCGAAAGGCCCCGGACATCGAGGTTGGTGCCACCCGCAAAATCCAGATCCTCTGAAAAGCGAGGCGCCCCATGACACAGGCGCAAGGAAGTACCCCCCTGGAAGGTCAGCGTATCCAACAGTTTCGCCTCGCTCAGTGCGAAAAGGATGTCGTAGTGCAGGAGTTCCTTTTCGATGACAGGACGCATGTGGTCACGCCCCGGCTCCTGCATGGCCAGTTCCACGAGCCTATTGAATGATTCCCGCATCGGATGGCTCCTCCCTAGATATCGAATGTCGGCAGCGGGATTTCCGGGCCGGGTTCGGCATCCTCCTGCATGGTAGCCCGCAGCTCCTCGTACGCCGCCATGTCGACCAGATGCAGATTGCGTCCGACTCGGCGCAGGTCTCGCAGCGCGGTATCCAGCCGCGCCAGACGCAGCGGGCGGTCGGATAGGATGGTGGCCTCGCGCAGTTCGGAGGGCGAGCGGGCGGTGTGGACGAACTCGATCACGCCATAAGGCGTCCGGAATTCGCCCTCGCGGCCCGTGGTCATGATCGTGATGCGGTCCATCGGGATTTGCGAGATGACGCCGTACTCGGACAATGCGGACTCAAGGCTCACATAGTTCAGCTCGGCCGGCCGCAAGGCGATGGCCACTCGTTCGATCGTCCAGCCATCTCGCGATTTGGCCGCCTCATTGACAAAGACCCCGCGGGCAGCCCGCACGAGGAGACCGTCCCCGACGAGGCGCGCCAGGCCTTCGGAAAAGGTCTTTTCCGACTCGCTGTTGAAACAGGCGCGCAGATGCTGCCGACGGAATACGTACCGGCCCATATCGTCCAGCATGCGCAAGGCCTGGATGGCGTCGAGGCGGTTCATGGTGATATCTACGCCAATACTATTTGTTGCTAGTATAAGCGTATGGATCTTTGGCGTCACTCCTGGCAGAACCTGAGCAGTTGCAAGCCCACGATCCTCTGGGCGGCGATGCGGCAGGCGGAGGGGGATGCCGGGAGACCGCTCGCCGCCGCCGCTTGAGGCACAATGGGGAATCGCGCAACGGTCAAAGGAGAAGGACGATGACACCCGGCGTACCCCAGGCGCTCGAGCAGGCGGCGCACGACGAATTGCAGTCCACGGTCTGGTTCGATACCTCGAAGATCCTCATCGGCGCGCACTGGCGCGATGCGGACGGCGGCGCCACCCTGCCCATCGAGAACCCCTCCACCGGTCAGGCCATGGGCGTCATCGCCCGCGCCGGCGCCAAGGACGTCGATGCCGCGGTGGCGGCCGCCCGCGCCGCCACCGAGGGCGACTGGGGCCGCATGACCGCCGCCGAGCGCGGCCGCATCCTCATGAAAATGTCCGCCCTCGTCGGCCAGCGCGCCCAGGCCCTGGCCATGATCGAGGCGCTGGACGTCGGCAAGCCCCTGCACCAGTCGCTCAACGACGCCAAGGCCCTCGCCCGCTACCTCGAGTTCTACGCCGGCGCCCCCGACAAGCTCATGGGCCACACCATCCCCTACCAGGACGGCTTCACCGTCTACACCCTGCGCGAGCCGCACGGCGTGTGCGGCATCATCATCCCCTGGAACTATCCGATGCAGATCCTCGGGCGCGCCGTGGGCGCGGCGCTGGCCGCCGGCAATGCCTGCGTGGTCAAGCCCGCCGAGGACGCCTCGGTCTCGACCCTGGCCTTTGCCGCCATCGCCCTGGAGGCTGGCCTGCCCGCCGGGGCGCTGAACGTGGTCACCGGCCTGGGCGCCGAGGCGGGCGCGGCCCTCTCCGAGCACCCCGGCATCGATCACGTCTCGTTCACCGGCTCGGTGGGCACCGGGCGGCGCATCCAGGCCGCCGCCGCCCAGAACGTCATCCCCGTCACCCTGGAGCTCGGCGGCAAGTCCCCGCACATCGTGTTCGAGGACTGCGACCTGGAGGCGGCCATGCCCACGCTGGTGGGCGCCTGCATGCAGAATGCCGGCCAGACCTGCTCGGCCGCCTCGCGCGTGCTGGTGCAGCGCGCCCTCTACGACGAGGTCAAGCGCCGCATGGCCGAGATCTACCGCGGGCTCGTCGCCGGGCCGGCGGTGGCCTCCTGCGACCTGGGGCCGCTGGTCTCGGGCAAGCAAAAGGCCATCGTCAGCCGCTACATCGAGTGGGGCAAGGCCGAGCTCAACGTCGCCGCCGAGGGCCGCATCCGCGAGGACGCCTCGCCCGAGGGGCACTTCGTGCGCGCGACGCTGTTCTCCGAGGTCCCGCCCGACCACTGCCTGGCGCAGGAGGAGATCTTCGGGCCGGTGCAGGTCCTGATTCCCTTCGAGGACGAGGCCGAGGCGCTGCGCATCGCCAACGGCACGCCCTACGGCCTGGTGGCCGGCGTCTGGACGCGCGACGGCGCGCGCCAGATGCGCATGGCGCGGCGGCTGAACGTCGGCCAGGTGTTCCTGAACAACTACGGCGCCGGCGGCGGCATCGAGCTGCCCTTTGGCGGCGTGGGCCAATCGGGGCATGGCCGCGAGAAGGGCTTCGAGGCCCTGTACGGGTTCACGCGGGTCAAGACCGTCACGGCGCGCCACGGCTGAGGTGGGCCTGGCGGTTGCGGCGTATTCCCCAGTTCCACAGTCGAAACGCGCTTCGCCAGCCCGCCCAGGCGTGGCCCGCCGCAGCGGTGCATATCAGCGCGTGTCACGGGACGTGTGGACCGGCATGAGACGAAAACATCCGATGGATAAACCCGGCGCCTCACCCGTACCCTAGCGTCCAATTCGCGTACCCTCTCGACAGGCTCTGTATCGCAAAAATAAACATTTTTGTGTATCTTGATCGAGGGGGAACGGCGAAACGCAGCAGAAATACGGAGTCGACATGCATTACCCAGCTCAATTCGAGGCCGCGCCCGAGGGCGGTTTCGTCGTGACATTTCGGGATATCCCCGAGGCGATCACGCAGGGCGAGACTGAAGCAGAAGCGATGGAAATGGCCGCCGACGCCCTGCTGACCGCGAGCTGGATTTATCGATCCACCCTCGATGAACCCCGCCGGACGAAATCCGCTAGCGCGCAGCACAGCATGGCCACCAGGCCCCCGGCCGCGGCCAGGACCATGTCTTTTTGCGAATCCCAGACGTCGCCCTGGGTGCCGAGGTAATGCATTCCCAGGTCGCCGCCGAACCATGCGGCGGCGCCCCACTCGATCAGTTCGTACAGGGCCGAGGTGCTGAGGATGACGTTCAGGGGGATGAAGTACGACCAGAAGCCGGGCGCCCGGATCACCCGCAGCAGGAATTCGCGCACCGGCACCGCCAGCAGCAGGCCGTAGGCGAAATGCACCATCCGGTCGAATTGATTGCGTTCCCAGCCCATCAGCGCATCCAGGCTGTGGCCGGTGAGCGAGCGCAACCAGGCGTCGTATGGCACCTCGGAATATGTGTAGTGCGAGCCCAGGGCGTGCAGGGCCAGGTAGGCCAGGATCAGGCCCAGGGATCCATCCGACAGCCGGAACCACCGGTACAGCACGGCCAGGGCCAGCCACAGCGCCGCGACTAGAACGTTTTCCAGGATCCATGTGTGACGATCGGAAGGATCGATGGCCAGGGCGAGCCACAGCAGCGCATAGGCGGCAACCGCCAGGCGTGGCCAGAGGCGGGAGGACATGGAAGCATTCCCCCTAGGCGGTCGGCCGCCTGGCGACGGCAAGCAACACCCCGAAGGTGATCATGGTGCTGCCGCTGATGCGATTGATCCAGCGCAGGCAGCGCTCGCTGCGCATCAGGCCAGACAGCCGGGTTCCGGCATAGGCATAGAGTGCGATGGCCAGCACTTCGAGGGCCAGGAAAATGGCGCCCAGAATCGTGAAGCTGCCCCAGTAGTTCCCCGGCGCCACAAACTGCGGAAAAAACGCCGTGAAAATCAGGATGGCCTTCGGGTTTCCGATGGCGACCAAGAATTCCCGCCGGATGAACCCACGGACACCGTGCCTGCCAAGCTCGGGTTGTTTCGAAGGCAGCTGCGCCTTGGAGCGGAAGATCTTGACGCCCAGCCAGACCAGATAGGCGGCGCCCAGGAACTTCACGACCGTGAACGCGAACTCGGAAGCCATGAGGAGCGCGCCCATGCCGAATGCGGCCACGGCAATCATGATGGCGAAGGCGACGAGACGGCCGATCGCCGCCAGCAGGGAGGCCCGCAAGCCATGCTGGGCGCCAATGGTGATCGAGAGCAGGTTGTTCGGCCCGAAGGCCATGTTCAGCGCGAAACAGGCGGGCACAAACAGGAGCAGCGTTTCCGAGGGCATCGCACCACCATCATGGTTGAAAGAGGACCGCCCCTCTGTTGAGGGGCGGCTCAATCATACCGACAAACGGGCTGGGGCGATCAGGCCTCGGCGTGCTTGGCCGCCTCGACGGCCGCCTCGGTGTCGTGCGGCGCACCGTTGAAGAACAGGTTCAACAGCACGGCGGACAGCGAGGTCAGCAGGATGCCAGATTCGATCAGGGGATGGATGGCGTGCGGCATCCACTGGCGGAAGTTCGGCGCGACCACCGGGATCATGCCGACGCCGATCGAGATCGCGACGATCATGGCGTTGTGGCGGTTGGTCTTGAAGTCCACGCCGCCCAGGATGCGGATGCCGGTGGCGGTGACCATGCCGAACATCACCAGCCCCGCGCCGCCCAGGACGACGGTGGGCAGGGATTCGACCAACGCGGCCAGTTTGGGCAGCAGGCCGAGAATGACCAGGATGACGCCGCCCATGACGCAGACGAAGCGGCTGCGCACGCCGGTGACGGCGACCAGGCCGACGTTCTGGGAAAAGCTGGAATACGG
>Ga0180216_1000988_pt1 | contig 26803 bp, 23 predicted proteins | sample eDN3rd37CBELigMG_FD_128879 | JGI IMG/M metagenome (GOLD analysis project Ga0180216, IMG submission 128879) | Enriched Miracle-Growth compost microbial communities from Emeryville, California, USA - eDNA 3rd pass 37_C BE-Lig MG (version 2)... ... | reverse complement strand
TGCACGGTGAGATCGGAATGATCACACCCGCCGAGAAAGAAAACGCCTACTATTCCCTTGAACCCCAACCGGCACACGCCGAGTTGGCAATTCAGAGCCTCTAACAAACCCGGGGCGATTCAGTTGGTGTAGACGGTGGAGACGCTCACCTCGTCGGGGATGGTGAGGGTGTAGGTCACCGAGCCGACCACCGGGATCGTCCAGATGATGACGCTCCGGCCGTCGAGAGTGGTGGTGTCGTCGATGAAGAGGCCGCCGCCGACCGCGACCGAGTCTGACGGGTATCCGGTGTCAGTGGGGTCGTAGCAGATGCCGCTGTCGCTGATGTCCGTGACCTGCGCGGAGACGCAACTGAGCCCATCCGGCAGCGCATCCCAGACCTGGATGTTCTCCATCTCGAAGGACCCGAACTCAGAGACGTCTATCTGATAGGTGACGTCATCGCCCTCGATTACCGGGGCATCGGCTGCCGGGGGACTATAGGTCTTCGTCGGGCTGCCGCTCCGTGCCACGCTGAGAACGCCCTTGCTGAGCTGCGGGTCGACCACGTACACCCCGTAGTCGGCCTGGTCGCGCAGGGCGACCACGGTGCCGTTCGTCGACTCCTGCCGGTACTTCATCAGGTTCGCGGTGATGTCGACGTCCGTGCTGACCGCCGCCGAGACCGCGATCGCGCTCACGTACATGGTGAGAGTGGCGCCCTTGCCGACGTAGTAGTTGTCGCCTTCCTTATCCCCCAAGTTCCAGGATGCGGGCTTGTCCCCCCGCGGCGTGGCGGCCTCGGTTCCCGCGACCGGGGTGACCTGATCAGCGGGAACGTCACTGTCACCCGCCACCTCGAAGCCATCGAAGCTGGTCCCGACCGGCACGAAGTCGGTGATCTGGGCATTGCGGGTGAGCGTCGACTCGGAGAAGGTCACGGTCAGCTCGAAGCAGATCTTGTCGCCGACCTGGTACGAGGGCGGCAGCGGAGCCGGGTCGGTCGTGTGGTCGATGTAGCCGATCGCCGTCGCGCAGTCGACCGGGGTGCCGTCCACCGGAATAGGCCGGCTCAGCACCTTCTTGCTGATCTTCGGCGGAGCGGAGTGGATGCCGGCCCCCGAGTCGTCGTTCACTCCGACGGCGTCCAGGGTGGAGACCAGGTCGTCGGTCGTTCCGGCGATCTCCACGCTGTTGACGAAGCTGTCTCCGGCAACCGTGGGAGCACCGGTAGCGGAGTCCAGGTAGCTGGCCCCCATGAACGCGTCGTAGGTGACGTCGAGGGTGCCGTCGGCGTCGATCTGCGTCGGATCCGGGGTCATCACGAGAGTGAAGGTGCCGTCCGCATTCCAGGTCAGTGAGTCGACTGTCGCGTTGTCCACCGACCCGGAGCCAGAAGGCTCGCACTTCGACGGCAGGTTGCTGGGATCGTTACCGGGAGCGATGCTGAGGGTGACGGTATCGGGAACCAGCGGGCACAGGCCGTTCGGGATGGTATCCGTGATGGTCATCGCCCGGGCGTTCGTGTATTCGCTCACCCGCAGATGCAGCTTGAAGGTCGCGTCCTTATCACTGTTGAAGTCGCCGGCATCCGGAGTGGTGACGCTCTTGACGACGGAGAGGTCCATCATCTTCACGGTCTTGGCGGCCGTCGCCTCGACTGCCCTGTCGGCGGGGTCGACGACCACCGGCCCGGTGTAGGTGCCCGTGGCCGTCACCGTGTTGGTGGCGGAACTGCCGGCGCCGTTCTGCCGGGTGAAAGCTCCGGTGTTGTTGTCGAGGTTGGCCGCCTGCTCGAGGCTGACCGCGTCGGGCTCCGTGCCCGGCCAGGTCATGGTGTTGGCCCTCAGCGGGATGGCGGCGGCGTACTTGATCGTCACGACGTCGGGGTCCGAGCCGCCGAGCGTCCCCAGATCCCAGACGACCTTCGTGAACACGCCGCTGAGGGATCCGGGGTTCTCCACCGTCTCGACCGAGACCGGGGTGAGGCAGTCCGACCCGACCGCCGGAGTGCCGTCGAGGCGCCCGGAACCGGTGTACTCCTCGGTGCCCGGCGCGCTGTTGTCGACCAGGCCGCAGCCGAGGAACTCGAGGGTGGCCGGCAGGTAGTCGACGACCATCACGTCGTCGGTGGCGGCGATCGTCGTGTTGGTGACGGTGATGGTGTAGACGGTCGTCTGATCGTGCACGCCCCGCATGAGCTCGCTCTCGGGGCTCGGCTCGCTCTTGGTGATCTTGAGCGCCGAGACCTTTGTGACCACGGGTGTGGCCTCGTCCGAGGCGTCGTAGGAGTTAGAGCCGGTCTGCGCCACCCCGGTCGTTCCGTCGAATTTGGGCACGTATCTGGCGTCGGAGTTGGCGTACGCGCCGCCCTCACCGCCGAAGGTGGCACCGACCGGCTTCACCGACGGATCCGGCTCCACCTCGAAGCTCAGCCCGACGCTGTCGCCGTGCTGCAGGTCGGAGACGTTCGGCCAGATCAGGACCTGATGCGTGAGAAGCGGGTCGCCGTTGATATCGACCGTGTCGGTGATCGTGACGACCACCGGGTCGGGAAGGTCGGGTTTGGGGCTGTCCGGCAGCTTGCTGCTGCCCCCTTTATAGGTGACGCCTTGCGGCAGTTCATACCGGAACGAGAGATTGTAGTAGTCAGTGGTCGCGTTCTCGTTGGTGGCTGTCATGTGCACCCCAGCGCCTTCGCCGGCGAGCACATTGGCATCAGCCGTTACGGCGAGGCTGATATTGGCATCGGCGAGGGCGCCCGAGAACCCCGTACCCACCACGAGGCCGGACGCGATCAGCAACACCGCCAGCACAGAGGCGAGCACCCGCACGGGAGCGCCCCAATAGGATCGGCGGGTTCGGTGTCGCGGAAGCGCGCTCGGGTACGCAGGCATAGAACTGCATTCGGGTCAGCAGCGGGCGGTAAGCAAGCTGGGTCGGACGGGTAAGCGTTGGCCGACCGAGGTAGGTATAGGTGCGATCCCCGCATCGACCTTCAACACTCACAATAGCGCCTTTAAGCCCCCTATAGTCAAGAAAGCGTCACGGATCGTCACATCCGACTCGATCTCGGCCCGACCTCAGACTCGGTCTCGGCCCTCGCCGAGACCGGGAGCAGACGCCCCGGCGACCCGGTCGGCGCCTCGATCCGCACCCCCACCTGCGCCCTGGCCAGCGCCAGCGGCCGCACCCCCATCCGCACCCTGGCCGAAGGCGTGCTGCACGATCCAGGCATGCATCGCGACGGCTGCGGCCGCGGATGCGTTTATGCTGCGGGTGCTGCCGAACTGGCTGATCTCGACCACCGCATCCGCCGCGGCGAGAGCCTCGGGCGAGAGCCCCGGCCCCTCCTGCCCGAACAGCAGCACGCACGCCTTCGGGAAGGCGAAGGTCTCGATGATCACGGAGCCCGGGACGTTGTCGATCGCGACGATGGGCAGGCCGGCGTGACGGGCCCAGGCGACGAAGCCCGCGACATCCTCATGATGCAGCACATGCTGGTAGCGGTCGGTGACCATGGCCCCGCGTTTGTTCCAGCGCTTGCGGCCGACGATGTGCACGGTCTCGGCGGCGAAGGCGTTGGCGCTGCGGACGATCGAGCCGATGTTCATGTCGTGCTGCCAGTTCTCGATGGCGACATGGAACGGATGCCGGTGCCGGTCGAGGTCGGCGACGATCGCCTCCATCCTCCAGTACCGGTAGCGGTCGATGACGTTGCGAGTGTCGCCGCGCTCCAGCAGCTCCGGGTCGTAGTGCGGGTCGGTCGGCCATTCGCCCTGCCAGGGGCCCACACCGCGCGTGGTGAACTCGTGCGAGGGCTCCATGGTCACGACTCGCTCGTCGGCGCCGTCAATTCGACAGTCCGAGATCGGCGAGGCCGATCGCGTAACGGTATTCGTAGCCGGCCGCCTCGATGGCCTCGCGGGCGCCGGTGTCGCGATCGACGACCACGGCGACGGCAGCGATCGAGGCGCCGGCCCTCTCCAGGGCGGCTGCGGCGGCCAGCGGCGAGCCACCGGTGGTGGAGGTGTCCTCGAGCACGATGACGCGCTTGCCGGTGACATCCGGCCCCTCGACCTGGCGGCCTCGGCCGTGGTCCTTGGGCGCCTTGCGCACGACGACGGCGTCGTAGCCCAGCCCGCGGGTGGCGCCCTGGTGCAGGATGGCCGCGGCGATCGGATCGGCGCCCATGGTCATGCCGCCGACCGCGGCGACGTCGGGGATGTCCGCGATCACGTCGAGCATCACCTGGCCGATCAGGGGGGCGATGCGGTGGTCCAGGCTCACCTTGCGCAGGTCGACGTAGTAGCTCGACTTCTTGCCGCTGGTGAGGGTGAACTCTCCCCGGAAGACCGCCTCCGCGGCGATGTATTCGATGAGGCGGCTGCGGGCGTCGGTCACGCGGACAACTTTACCGGCGCTCGCATCCTTCATCCTCCGCCCCGTACCGTCCTCCCGAACAAAGTTCCCACTCACTTGCGTCAAAAGCTCCTAAAACGACTCTCGGAAGGGGATTTTGACGCAAGTCAGCAACGCCTGGGCCCGCGCGCAAGAAGCGCGTGCCGGGAGAAAGCCCGGTACCGTGGAGGCCATGCGGATTGCCACCTGGAACGTCAATTCGATTCGCACCCGCGTCGGCCGGGTCGTCGACTGGCTCGTGCGCGAGGACGTCGACGTGCTCGGCATGCAGGAGATCAAGTGCACGCCCGAGCAGTTCCCCGCCGAGGCCTTCGAGGAGGCAGGCTACGAGCTGGCGATCCACGGGTTCAACCAGTGGAACGGCGTCGCCTTCGCCAGCCGCTACCCCATCGAGGATGTCGCCACAGCGTTCGAGGGCATGCCCGGCTTCCTGAAGGGGCAGGAGGGTCCCGGCCTGCCGCAGGAGGCACGGGCGATCGGTGCTACCGTCAACGGCGTCCGTCTCTGGAGCCTGTACGTGCCCAACGGCCGCTCCCTCGACGATCCGCACTACGTCTACAAACTCGATTGGCTGCGGCGGCTCCGCGAGGCGACCACCGCCTGGCTCGCCGCCGAACCGGGGACCCCGCTGGCGCTGATGGGCGATTGGAACATCGCACCGGCCGATGCCGACGTGGGGGATCCCTCGCTCGTCCCCGGCCTGTCCACCCATATCTCGCCGCCGGAGCGCGAGGCCTTCGCCTCCTTCGCCGACATCGGGCTGAGCGATGTCGTGCGGCCGATCGTCCCCGAGGGCTACACCTGTTGGGACTACAAGCAGCTGCGCTTCCCCCGCAACGAGGGCCTGCGCATCGACTTCATCCTCGGCTCGACGGCGTTCGCCGAGCTGGTGACGGATGCCGCCATCCACCGGGACGAGCGCAAAGGCGACGCCCCCAGCGACCACGTCCCGGTCGCGGTCGACCTCGCCCTGGACGACGAGTTCGACGACCGCCCCATGATCTTCTGACCCCTGCCCCCCCCTCCCGCATCCCGCGAGCCGTCACTTCTTGTCTGCCGGGCCCCGCTCATCGAGCGATACCTGACGGCTCGGCGGGGAAGGGGAGGCGGTAGATTGGGCCGGTGAGGTTGCATGACGCAGGAGCGCGGAGTTTCGCGTCCGACAACTACGCGGGAGCCCATCCGGAGGTCCTCGAGGCGATCGCCGAGGCGAACGGCGGCCATCAGATCTCGTACGGCGGCGATGTCTACACCGAGCGGCTGCAGGATGTCGTCAAACGGCACTTCGGCGACCGAGCCCAGGCCTTCCCGGTGTTCAACGGCACGGCGGCGAACGTGCTCAGCCTGCTCGCGGTGCTTCCGCGCTGGGGCGCGGTCGTCTGCGCTGCCACCGCGCACATCAACACCGACGAGAATGCGGCGCCGGAGCGCGTCGGCGGACTCAAGCTGCTGCCGGTTCCCACGCCCGACGGCAAGCTCACCCCGGAGCTGATCGACCGGGAGGCCTGGGGCTGGGGCGACGAGCACCGCGCGCAGCCGCTGGCCGTGAGCATCACCCAGTCGACCGAGCTCGGCACCACGTACACACCGGATGAGGTGCGCGCGATCGCCGACCACGCGCATGCGAGGGGGATGACCCTGCACCTGGACGGGGCGAGGATCGCCAACGCGGCTGCGCATCTGGGCACCGGGCTCGGCGCGTTCACCGCGGATGCCGGGGTGGACATCCTCAGCTTCGGCGGCACCAAGAACGGCCTGCTCGGCGGGGAGGCGGTGGTCGTGCTGAACCCGGATGCGGTGGACGGGCTGGACTATCTGCGCAAATACACCATGCAACTGGCCTCGAAGATGCGCTTCATCTCGGCCCAGCTGGTGGCCCTGCTCGAGGGCGACCTCTGGCTGCGCTCCGCGGCCCACTCCAATGCGATGGCGTCACGCTTGCGGGCATCCCTGGAGCGGGGCATCGCCGAGGGATCGGTCAAGGGTCTGCGCTTCACCCAGCCGACCCAGGCGAACGCCGTGTTCGCTAGCCTGCCCGAGGGCGCAGCCGACCGCATCCGGGAGCATTTCCGCTTCTACGACTGGAACGCGGCCGAACGCGAGGTGCGCTGGATGTGCGCCTTCGACACCAGCGAGACGGACGTCGACGCCTTCGCCGCCGCGATCGCCCGCGAGCTGGGCTAAGCGGCGCTCTTCTGCCGCCGGACGGCATGCCAGCCCAGCACCGCGGCCGGACCGAGAAGTACCAGCGTCACACCGACGACGACCGGCAGCAGGCCGGGGGACTCATCCTCGACATCGCTCGCCAGCTCAGCACCGTCGGCATCGATGGGCGGGCCTTCCTGCCCCGGATCGCCGCCGCCCTCCGCCTGCTGACCATCGTGCCGGCTGCCGGATGCCTCAGCGGCCGGGTCTTCGTCGTCTCCGGCGAGAACATCGGGCTCGGGCTCCGTCGCTGAATCGGCCGACGAACCAGCCGACGAGCCAGGGGCTGAACGGGAGCTCTCCCCTGCTCCGGGCGATCCGTCCTCGCCTGAGGAGTCCGGACCCGGAGAGGGTGCGACCGGTGCAGAACTCGGGGATGGGACCGGGGAAGGGGTGACGGTTGGATTCGGTGACGGGCTCGGCGTCACCGATGGGCTCGGCGTCGGGCTCGGGCTCGGTGACGGCACCGTCACCTCGATGGCGAGCCATTGCGAGCCGGAGCTCGCCCCACGCACCTCCAGCTGGTGAGTGCCTTTCGTCGTGGTGCCGGGGATCGCGATCGCCGCGGAGGCTTCGCCTGAAGCATCCGCGCTCGTGCTGGTCAGCCGTGTGGATCCCAGCCAGAACTCGACCGTCTCATGCGGCAGGAACCCGGGAGCCGTCACCGCCACACCGCTGCCGCGGTCGACGGTCGCAGGGGTGACGCTGGTGCCCGGTGCCGCCGCCCGCACCTGGAGTGCGGTCTCCGAGACATTGCCGAACTCGTCCACCGCCCGCACGCGATAGTAGCGATGATCGGATCCGGGCAATCGGGGCGCGCCCTTCGCCATGAGAGTGGTGGCGGGGATGTCGAGAGCCAGCGCACCGAGCGCGTCCGTCGTCACCGTGGTCGGGCCCGCGATCGCGGTGGCGGCCTCCGCATCGCTCCCGCTCATCACGGAGACGGCGACGTCTCCTGAGGAGGGGAACCCGGTCCCTGCGATCTCGATTCCGCTTCCCCAGCTGCCGCTGAACAAATAGGGATCGGCGATGGAGAGGGCGCCCGGGGCGACAATTGTTCTTGAAGCCGTTGCGTAGAGTCCACTCATAATGTCCGAAGTATCCGAGACAGCAAAGAGAAGCGTGTCTCCTTCAGCAACATCAGAGGGAAGATCAAGCGCTACCGTAAAGTAGCCAGCACCCGGTCCACCGCTTTGGGTCATCACTACTTTGCTGTAAGTGGTATTTGCTGGCCCCGCATCCCGAATAAGCAGGTACAACTCTTTACCAACAACGGCGTCGGAAGTATACGGGATTTGAATCGTGTTCGTTCCGGTCAACATTTGAAGCGTCAGATATTTCGGCGGCACCAGTGTCCCTGTCGTCAGTGCCGCCGCCGGGGTCGCCCCGCCCAGCACCCCCGCCACAGTCAGCGCGCTCACGGCGATCGCCGTGACGATCCCCCGCGCCGGTCTCCTTCGACTCACGGCACCCTCCTAGCTCAAAGGCGTCGTATCCTCGAATACTAGAGAGCATGCCGAGAGATGCTCAATGTGTTTAAAGCCCCCGTTCTGTAACCCAGGTGCTCCCTCGAGCGCGTCAGGCGGGCTGCTCGGCCGCCGAGACAGTCAGCCCCTCGCCGTCATCCGCCAGCCCGACGAGCACGGTGTCACCGTCCCGCACCTCGCCCGCAAGCAGCGCGATCGCCAGCTTGTCGTCGATCTGCTGCTGCATCAGGCGCCGGAGCGGACGCGCCCCGTAGACCGGGTCGTAGCCGCGGTCGGCAAGCCAGGCCCGGGCATCCGGGGTCACCGCCAGCTCCAGCCGGCGCTCCTGCATCCGCGCGGATAGCCGGTCGATGTACAGCTCGACGATCTGGCCCAGGTCCTCGGTCGTCAGCGGCTGGAAGATCACGATGTCGTCGAGCCGGTTCACGAACTCGGGCTTGAACGCCTGGCGCACCATGGCGCGCACCGACTCCTGCTTCTCCTGCCAGCTCAGCTCCGGGTCGATCAGGAACTGGCTGCCGAGGTTGGAGGTCAGGATCAGGATGGTGTTGCGGAAGTCCACCGTGCGACCCTGGCCATCCGTCAGCCGGCCGTCGTCGAGCACCTGCAGCAGCACGTCGAAGACGTCGGTGTGCGCCTTCTCGATCTCGTCGAAGAGGATCACCGAGTACGGACGCCGCCGCACCGCCTCCGTCAGCTGCCCGCCCTGCTCATAGCCGATGTAGCCCGGAGGGGCGCCGAGCAGGCGCGCGACCGAGTGCCGCTCCCCGTACTCGCTCATGTCGATGCGGACCATGGCCTTCTCGTCGTCGAAGAGGAACTCCGCCAGCGCCTTGGCCAGCTCGGTCTTGCCCACGCCCGTGGGGCCGAGGAAGAGGAACGACCCCGTGGGCCGGTTCGGGTCGGCGATGCCCGCCCGGGTGCGGCGGACGGCATCCGCCACGGCATGCACCGCGGCCTTCTGACCGACCAGCCGCTTGCCCAGCTCCGCCTCCAGGTGCAGCAGCTTCTCGGTCTCGCCCTGCAGCAGCCGGCCGACGGGGATGCCCGTCCACATCGCGATCACCGCCGCGATGTCCTCGGCCGTCACCTGATCGTTCACCATCATCGGCTGCTCGGCCTCGCTCTTCTCCGCCTCGGCGACCTCCCGCTCGATCACCGGGATCTCGCCGTACAGCAGCCGCGATGCGCGCTCGAGATTCCCTTCGCGCTGGGCTCGGTCGGCCTCCATGCGCAGGGAGTCGAGCCGCTCCTTCAACTCGCCGACGCGGTTGAGGGATGCCCGCTCCTTCTCCCAGCGAGCCTCCAGCTCCTTCAGCGTCTCGCTCTTCTCCCGCAGGTCCTCCCGCAGCTTCTCGAGACGCTCCTTGCTCGCCTCGTCCTTCTCCTTCTTCAGCGCGAGCTCCTCCAGCTTCAGCCGGTCGACGCTGCGCCGCAGCTCGTCGATCTCGACGGGTGCCGAGTCGATCTCCATCCGGAGCCGGCTCGCCGCCTCGTCGATGAGGTCGATGGCCTTGTCGGGCAGCTGCCGGCCGGCGATGTACCGGTTCGAGAGGGCGGCCGCGGCGACGAGGGCCGTGTCGGCGATCGCCACCTTGTGATGCGCCTCGTACCGCTCCTTCAGCCCGCGCAGGATGGCGATGGTGTCCTCGACGCTCGGCTCGCCGACGAAGACCTGCTGGAAGCGGCGCTCCAGGGCGGCATCCTTCTCGATGTATTCGCGGTACTCGTCGAGAGTGGTCGCGCCGATCAGCCGGAGCTCGCCGCGGGCGAGCATGGGCTTGAGCATATTGGACGCCGCCACCGACCCCTCGCCGCCACCGGCCCCCATCAGGGTATGCAGCTCGTCCACGAAGGTGATGATCTCGCCGCCGGCCTCGTCGATCTCCTTGAGCACGGCCTTCAGGCGTTCCTCGAACTCGCCGCGATACTTGGCGCCGGCGACGAGCGCGGCCAGGTCGAGGGCCACCAGCCGCTTGCCCTTCAGGGAGTCGGCGACATCCCCGGCGACGATGCGCTGGGCGAGCCCCTCGACGACGGCGGTCTTGCCGACGCCCGGCTCGCCGATGAGCACGGGGTTGTTCTTGGTGCGCCGGGTCAGCACCTGGCTCACCCGGCGGATCTCGGCATCCCGCCCGATCACCGGGTCGAGCTTGCCGGTACGCGCGATCGCCGTGAGGTCGACGCCGTACTGCTCGAGGGCGGTCTTCTGTTCCTCGCCGCTCGCCGGCGCGCCCTGCATATTCGCCATTCCTGCCACTCCTACAAACTTGAGCTGATGTGACTCAAGTTTACTCCCCCGGGCGCACTTCCGCCACCGGGTTCACGGGATCGCCCCTTTTCACCGGAGTGCCAGAATGAGGGGATGAGCGGAGTCGAGGTGTGAGCTGAGCGGCATCGACGTCGGCTTCCGCTCCGAGCGCGGCCCCATCCTCATCGCCCTCATGCTGACCACCGGCATGGTGGCCATCGACTCGACCATCCTGGCCACGGCGATCCCGTCGATCGTGGCGGATCTCGGCGGCTTCGCCCAATTCCCCTGGCTCTTCTCGATCTACCTGCTCGCCCAGGCGGTCACCGTGCCGGTGTACGCGAAGCTCTCCGATGTGATCGGGCGCAAGCCGGTGCTCCTCTTCGGCATCGGGCTCTTCCTGCTCGGCTCGGTGCTGTGCGGCCTCGCCTGGAACATGCCCGCGCTCATCCTCTTCCGCTGCCTGCAGGGGCTGGGCGCCGGATCGGTGCAGCCCATGGCGGTGACGATCGCCGGCGACATCTACACGGTGGCGGAACGGGCCAAGGTCCAGGGCTACCTCGCCAGCGTGTGGGCCGTCTCCGCCGTCGCCGGGCCCACGCTGGGCGGGGTCTTCTCCCAGTTCCTGTCGTGGCGGTGGATCTTCTACGTCAACGTCCCGGTGTGCCTCCTGGCCGCGTGGATGCTGCTGCGGGTATTCCACGAGGTCATCGAGCACAGCAGACGACGGATCGACTACACCGGAGCGGCCCTGCTCACCGTCTCGCTGAGCCTCCTCATCCTGGGAGTGCTCGAAGGAGGGCAAGCCTGGGCATGGGACTCCCCACAGAGCATCGGATCGTTCGTGGCCGGAGGCGTGCTGCTCGGAGTGTTCCTGATCGTGGAGAGACGGGCGAGCGATCCCGTGCTGCCGCTCTGGGTGCTCTCCCGGCGATTGCTGCTGACCACGACCCTGGTCGCACTGGGCGCCGGCGCCATCGTGATCGGGCTCACCTCGTACATCCCCACCTATCTGGAGGGGACGCTCGGGGTGGCACCGGTCGTCTCCGGACTCAGCCTGGCAGCGCTCTCGATCGGCTGGCCCCTGGCCGCATCGCTGTCCGGCCGGCTCTACCTGCGGATCGGCTTCCGCCACACCGTGATCGTCGGCACCGGAACGGTGGTGATCGGCGCCGCGCTGCTCTCGTCGTTCACCTTCGCACCGGCCATCGCGCTCGTCACCCTGAGCGGGTTCATCGTGGGTCTGGGCCTGGGCTTCTCGGCCACCCCGAGCCTCATCGCTGCCCAGGCCAGCGTTCCGTGGAACCAGCGCGGCGTCGTCACCGGCATGAACCAGTTCGCCCGCTCCATGGGAAGCGCCCTGGGCGTCGCCGTGCTCGGCGCGATCGCGAACGCGGTCATCGCCTCCTCCGGAGGCCAGAGCGCCCCGGCCATCGAGAACGCATCCTTCGGCGTCTTCATCGCCGTCGTGCTCATCGCCCTCGCGACTCTGGCCGCCGCACTGGCCATGCCCCGCACCCCGGCGAAGGCGGATGCGGTGGAGGGGACGGAAGCCTGAGCCTCCGGGGGATCAGCTCTGCGCTACGGCTTCCAGACCATGAGCACCACGACCACGAGCAGCAGCAGCGAGACGATGCCGGAGCCGGCGGCGATCCGCGGATACGAGCCCGCCGACGCCGTGCCATCGCCGGAGACCAGAGCCGCCGAAGCGCCGCGCATGGCCGGAACCACGACGAAGAGGCTGATGAGCAGCGCGATCACATAGAGGATGATCGACCACAGCACCCAGGGCGTCAGCACCGACAGCTTCCACGTGCCGATGACCCCGAACCCGAGGATCGCCGTGATCAGCGAGAGCAGGCTGAAGACGAAGGTCGACTTCGCCAGGGAGCCGACCTGATGGCCGTGGCCGGTGCGGATGGCCCGCATGGCCGTCATGGGGAGGATCGCCATCGGCCCGATGATGAATACCGCGGTGACGACGTGGAGCACATTGAGAACGGTCGACATGCTCTCAGCCTAGGCCAGCCGAAGGGAGCCGGCCACCGCCCGGGACCGGATTCCCGCGAAAGCGAAAGAGCCGGATGCTAGTGCCGCTGCCGCCAGAGCACGAGCTGCGTCGGGCGCTTGGCCCGGGTTCCCGCCCGCAACGAGATCACGGCACCGTCCTCGCTGGCGGCGAACACCCGCGAGCCCGGGCGGTTCAGCAGCTCGTCGGCGAGCGCCGCCTCGAGATCGCGCACCCGCTCGGTGAGCGCCACCACCTGGTTCTCGAGCTCCAGGATGCGGCGGATGCCCTCCAGGCTGACCCCCTCTGCCCCCAGCCGGGCGATCTCCCGCAGCTGCACCACGTCGCGCATGGAGTACCGGCGTGATCGGCCCGCCGTGCGACGGGGGCGGACGAGCCCGAGCCGGTCGTACTGTCGAAGCGTCTGAGGGTGCATGGCCGTGAGCTCAGCGGCCACCGCGATCGCGAAGATCGGCGCATCGGCGTTCTGCTCGTCGCGATGCGCCCGGGGAGCCCTGCCCTCACCGAAGTCTGGTTGCTCATTCACGACCGAGTCCCGTCATCCTCTGGCCTTCGCCAGCAGATCCGCGCGCGGATTCTCGCCTGGTTGCAGTCTGACATACTCCGCGAGCGCCGCACGAGCCTCATCGGAGATGTGGGAGGGGACCACGATCTGCACGGCGGCGAGCAGATCGCCGGTGCCTTTCGGCGTCGCGACGCCCCGGCCCTTCACCCGGAGCACGCGGCCGCTCGGTGTCCCGGGGCTCACCCTCAGCTTCACCGGCTCGCCGCCGAGAGTGGGGACCTCTATCGTCGCGCCCAGGGACGCCTCGGCGAAGGTGACCGGCACATCCACCCGGAGGTTCAGGCCGTCGCGCTCGAAGACGGGATGCTTGCGGACCGTCACCGTCAGCACCAGATCGCCGGGCTCCCCGCCATCGCGGCTCGGCTGTCCTTTGCCCCGCAGCCTGATCTTCTGACCGTCGTGCACACCCGCGGGGATCTTCACCGAGATGGCCTTGCCGCCGGCGGGCTGCAGGCGCACCGTCTCCCCCTTCACCGCGGACACGAAGTCGATGGTGGTCGTGGCCGTCAGGTCGGCACCCCGGGTGGGACCGGCCGGACCGCGACCGCCCGTGGCCGTGCCGAAGGTTCCGCTGCCGAACATGCCGAAGAGGTCGTCGAAGTTGGCCTGCTGATAGCGCGTGCGCCGACCGCCGGCGCCGGACCCGGCCCCGCCGAACATGCCGCTGAAGATGTCCTCGAAGCCACCGGATGCCCCGGCCCCGCCGGCTGTGAACCGCGGCTGCCCGGCGCCCATGGCCCGCATCTGGTCGTACTCCTGACGTTGCTCCGGGTCGGAGAGCACCGAGTAGGCCTCACTGATCTCCTTGAAGCGCGCCTCAGCGGTGGTGTCGCCCGGGTTCGAGTCCGGATGGTATTGCCGGGCGAGCTTGCGATAGGCCTTCTTCAGATCGGATGCGGAGGCCTCCTTCGCCACGCCGAGAACGGCATAGAAGTCCTTCTCGAACCAATCCTGACTGGCCAAGTGTCACTCCTCGGGAACGGCGACGGCGACCTTGGCGGCCCGGATCAGGCGATCGCCGAGCCGGTATCCGGGCTGGATGATGTCCGTGATCGTCGTCACCGTCACCTCCGCGCTCGGCTGCTGCATGAAGGCCTCGTGGAGGTTCGGGTCGAACGGCTCCCCGATCGTGCCCACCGAGACCAGGCCGAACTTCTCGAAGCCGGCCTTCAGCTTCTGTGCGATCAGGGCCATGGGGCCCTCCTCGAGGTCGCCATGCGCTTCGGCGAGCGTGAGGTCGTCGAGCGCCGGCAGCAGGGCCTTGAGCACCTCGGCGATCCCGAGCTCCCGCGCGAGGTCCCGGTCCCGGTCGACGCGCTTGCGATAGTTGGCGTACTCCGCCTGCAGCCGCTGCAGGTCGGCCAGGCGCTCGGCGGCGAGGTCGCCCTCCGCCGCCGAGCCGTCCAGCAGCCTCTGGAGATCGTCGTCGCTGAGCGAGCCGGGCGTCTCGACATCCGGCCCCTCGGCGGCGATCATCCCCTCGTCGGCCGGCGAGCTCGCCTCAGTCGGCCTCACCGCTCCCGTCTCGGGATCGATGCGCCGCTTGTCGCGGATGACGGGCTCCTCGTTGTTCTGTGGCGTCTGCTCGTCGGCCATTGCTACTTCTTCTCTTCCTCCGGCTCGTCGTCGACTACCTCGGCGTCGACGATGTCCTCATCGTCCTCGCTGCTCGGGGCGCCCTCGGCCGCCTGCTCGCCGGCACCGGCCGGGGCCTCCTGGCCCTGCGAGTAGATCGCCTCGCCGAGCTTCTGCTGGCTGGCGGAGAGCTTCTCGAAGGCGCTCTTCACCGCGGTGTCGTTGTCCCCCTTCAGGGCGGTCTTCAGCGCATCGACGTCGCTCTGCACTTCGACCTTCACCTCGCCCGGCAGCTTGTCCTCGTTGTCCTTGATGAGCTTCTCGGTCGAGTAGGCGAGCTGCTCCGCCGTGTTGCGGATCTCGGCGGCCTCACGGCGCTTCTTGTCCTCGGCCGCGTGCTCCTCGGCCTCCTTGACCATCCGCTCGATGTCCTCCTTGGGCAGCGAGGAGCCACCGGTGATGGTCATCGACTGCTCGGCACCCGTGCCCTTGTCCTTCGCGGAGACGTGCACGATGCCGTTCGCGTCGATGTCGAAGGTCACCTCGATCTGCGGGACCCCGCGGGGGGCCGGCGCGATGCCGGTCAGCTCGAAGGTGCCCAGCGGCTTGTTGTCGCGGGTGAACTCGCGCTCACCCTGGAAGACCTGGATGGCGACCGACGGCTGGTTGTCGTCCGCGGTCGTGAAGGTCTCGCTGCGCTTGGTCGGGATGGCCGTGTTCCGCTCGATGAGCTTGGTCATGATACCGCCCTTGGTCTCGATGCCGAGGGAGAGCGGCGTCACGTCGATGAGCAGCACATCCTTGCGCTCGCCCTTCAGCACGCCGGCCTGGAGGGCGGCGCCGACGGCCACGACCTCGTCGGGGTTGACGCCCTTGTTGGGCTCTTTGCCGCCGGTGAGCTGCTTCACCAGCTCGACGACGGCCGGCATGCGGGTCGATCCGCCGACCAGCACCACATGCGCGACATCGTCGACATCGATGCCCGCCTCCTGGATGACGTCGTGGAACGGTTTCTTGGTGCGCTCCAGCAGGTCGGCGGTCAGCTCCTCGAACTTCGCCCGTGAGAGGGTCTCGTCGAGGTTCGCCGGCCCGTTCTCGGTCAGCGAGAGGTAGGGCAGCTGGATGCTGGTGCTCATCGACGAGGAGAGCTCCTTCTTGGCCTGCTCGGCCGCCTCCTTGAGCCGCTGCCGTGCGATCTTGTCGTTCGAGACGTCGACACCGGTGGTGTCCTTGAACCGCTTGATCAGGTACTCGACGACCCGCTGGTCCCAGTCGTCGCCGCCGAGCCGGTTGTCGCCGGCGGTGGCGCGCACCTGGATCGTGGAGAAGTCCTCGTCCTTGCCCACTTCGAGCAGGGAGACGTCGAAGGTGCCGCCGCCCAGGTCGAAGACGAGGATGAGCTCGTCCTCCTTGCCCTTGTCGAGACCGTAGGCGAGGGCGGCTGCGGTGGGCTCGTTGATGATGCGCAGCACGTTGAGGCCGGCGATCTCCCCGGCCTCCTTGGTGGCCTGGCGCTCGGCATCGTTGAAGTAGGCGGGCACGGTGATCACCGCATCCGTCACCGTCTCGCCGAGGTACTGCTCGGCGTCGCGCTTGAGCTTGCCCAGGATGCGCGCGGAGATCTCCTGCGGCGTGTACTGCTTGCCGTCGATCTCCGCCTTCCAGTCGGTGCCCATGTGCCGCTTGACCGAGGCGATGGTGCGCTCGACGTTGGTGACCGCCTGGCGCTTGGCCGTCTCGCCGACCAGGACTTCGCCGTCTTTCGTGAAGGCCACGACCGACGGGGTGGTGCGGAATCCCTCCGCGTTGGCGATGACGGTCGGCTCCCCGCCTTCGAGGACCGAGACCACCGAGTTGGTGGTGCCCAGGTCGATTCCGACTGCTCGTGACATGCGCTGTTCTCCTTCGGCACCGCCGAGCTCCTGGCGGTCTGCACTGACGTTCCGATTCCGACCGCATGCCGAGCCCTGGCGGCCATGATTGACTAAGATCGATAAGACTTGAGTCTCAACGACTCAAGTATCGCACTCCGCGAAAGCCGCCGCAAGTCGCGCCCAGCAAACACTGAGCCGGACCAACTCAACTTTACCTCTCGTATTGCGCTCCGCGGGCCAGTAATCTTTCACCATGACCGAAGAGAGCCGCGACACCGCCGTCGAAGGCACGCCCCCGCCTCCCACCGTCACCACCGACACGGCCGCCCTGGCCGTGGCCCTGAGCGGGGGCCTGGCCAAGGACAAAGCCGTCCCCGGGCGGATGATCGGCGCCTGGGCGCTCTGGGATTGGGGATCCGCTGCGTTCAACGCGGTGGTGACGACCTTCGTGTTCACGGTGTACATCACCGGCAAGAGCTTCGGCGACAACGCCACCGTCACAGCGCAGTTGAGCTGGGCGATGTCGATCGCGGGGGTGCTGGTGGCCCTGCTGGCACCGATCACCGGGCAGCGCTCCGACACCTCGGGACGCCGCAAGCTGTGGCTGGCGATCAACACCTACCTCGTCGTCGCCGCGATCGGCCTGATGTTCTTCGTGCAGGCCGACGAGAGCCACCTGCTGCTCGGCCTGGTGCTGCTCGCCGGTGGAACGGTCTTCTTCGAGTTCGCCAGCGTCAACTACAACGCCATGCTCTCGCAGGTGTCCACGCCGAAGACGGTGGGCAAGGTCAGCGGCTTCGGCTGGGGCATGGGCTACATCGGCGGCATCGTGCTGCTGCTGATCGTCTACTTCGGCTTCATCCAGCCGGAGGTCGGCCTCTTCGGGGTCACCGATGAGAACGGCCTGTCGGTGCGCGTGGCGATGCTGATCTCGGCCGCCTGGTTCGGGCTCTTCGCCCTGCCCGTGCTGCTCTCCGTGCCGGAGTACCGGGATCCGGCCCGGGAGAAGCGCAAGCGCGTCGGCTTCCTGCGCTCCTACGTCGTGCTCGCCCAGGACATCAAGCGCCTCTGGGGCGTCAGCCGGCACGCCGTGTACTTCCTGATCGCGAGCGCGGTCTTCCGCGACGGGCTGACCGGCGTCTTCGTCTTCGGCGGCGTGCTCGCCCAGGGGAGCTTCGGGTTCTCGGCGGGCGAGGTGATCATCTTCGCGATCGCCGCGAACGTGGTCGCCGGGCTGGCGACCGTCGCCGCAGGACCGCTCGACGACCGGCTGGGGGCCAAGCCGGTCATCCTCGGCTCGCTCGTCGGACTGGTCCTCTGCGGAGCCGCGGTGTTCCTGCTGCACGACGGCGGGCAGATCGTCTTCTGGACCTTCGGGCTGGCCCTGTGCCTCTTCGTCGGTCCGGCGCAGACCGCCAGCCGCACCTTCCTCGCCCGACTCATCCCCGCCGGTCGCGAGGGCGAGGTCTTCGGCCTCTACGCCACGACGGGCCGGGCGGCGACCTTCCTGGCGCCCACCGCCTTCGGCCTGTTCATCACGCTCGGCGGGGCGCAGTACTGGGGCATCGTCGGCATCGTGCTGATCCTGGCGATCGGCCTGGTCATCCTGCTGCCGGTCAGGTCGAAGCAGGAGCAGCTCGGCTAGCGCTCATCGGCCGGCAGGCCCGACGGCGTCCGGGCAGCCGAGGCCTCCGAGGTGCATGCGGCTGTCGCTGACGCGATCGCGATATGGTGCAGACGTGGCCGAAGAACTGGTGGTGCTGCTCGACGATGGCGGCGAGCCCATCGGCACCGCGCCCAAGAGCACGGTCCACGACGCCGATACGCCCTTGCATCTGGCCTTCTCCTGCCACGTGTTCGACCCCATGGGCCGAGTGCTGGTGACCCGGCGAGCGCTGACGAAGATCGCCTGGCCCGGCGTATGGACGAATGCGGTATGCGGGCACCCCGGCCCGGGCGAGCCGATCGCCGAGGCGATCGCACGGCGCGCCAGCCAGGAGCTGGGCATCGGCCTCGAGTCGCTCGAAGTGGTGCTGCCGGACTTCCGGTACCGGGCGGTCGATGCGGCCGGCGTCGTCGAGAACGAGGTCTGCCCGGTCTACCGGGCCGTGACGAGGGACGAGGTGCGCCCGGCCCTCGAAGAGGTGGCCGAATGGCTCTGGGCCGACCCCCATGCGCTGCACCAGGCCGTCGCGGCGGCTCCCTTCGCCTTCAGCCCGTGGCTCGTGCTCCAGCTCGACGCCTGGGACCGCGACTGAGGCTCCGTCTCGATCCTCTCCTCAGTCCGCGCTCTCCCGGCTGACGTCGGTTTTGTGGAAGTTGAGGTACGACCGGGAGGCCGTCGGTCCGCGCTGGCCCTGGTAGCGGGAGCTGTACTCGCTCGAGCCGTAGGGCTTCTCGGCGGGCGAACTGAGGCGGAAGAAGCACATCTGCCCGATCTTCATGCCCGGCCAGAGCTTGATCGGCAGGGTCGCGACATTGCTGAGCTCCAGCGTGACGTGCCCGGTGAAACCCGGGTCGACGAAGCCGGCCGTGGAGTGGGTCAGCAGGCCCAGCCGTCCCAGGGAGCTCTTACCCTCCAGCCGGGCGGCCACGTCATCCGGCAGCGTCACCCGCTCGAAGGTCGAGCCAAGTGCGAACTCTCCGGGATGCAGGATGAAGGGCTGGCCCTGCTCCACCTCGACGAGCCGAGTCAGCTCGGGCTGATCCTCTGCGGGGTCGATATAGGGGTATTTGTGGTTGTCGAAGAGCCGGAAGAACCGGTCGAGCCGCACGTCGATGCTCGAGGGCTGGATCATCGCCGGATCGTACGGGGCCAGCGCGATGCGGCCCGATGCGAGCTCCGCCTTGATGTCGCGGTCCGATAGCAGCATGAATAGAGACTAGCGGAGCGGCTACGCGCGTTCCCTGCTCCCCGATCGATCCCCGGAGACCACGTCTTCGAACCAGTGGCGGATGACCGTGAGCACATTGGTCGGCTGCATCGCTGTGGTGTGATCCAATCCGTCGAGCACGCGCACCTCCCAGCCCAGGCGCTCGAGCTCCTCGTGGTTCGCGCGCAGGGCTCCGGCCATGCTCACGGTGACTCCGCCCCACTGCTGTCCGTACTCGATGGTGTCTTCGGAGCCGACGAAGCACAGGCGCGGGATGTCGAGCCTGTGCTGTGCGGCCCGGTCGTCGAAGTCCTGCAGCGATCGGTACAGGGTGACGAATTGGAGGGTCTGCCCCTCGGAGAGGGGGATGTCGACGGCCGACCAGTCGTAGCCGTCCGCGTCGACCGGCGGAGCGGCCGAGGAGTCGGCGGGCGCGGCAGGAGTGTCCGGCTTCGTGGTGGTGAGCCGGTGCGTCGCCTCGGTCACCGCCAGCATCTGCTCGTAGGGGCCATCGATCGGGGGAAAGCCGCCCATGGCCAGTGCCGAGAGCCGATCGGTGCGAAGCGCCAGCTGCATCCCCGCCATGGCGAGCCAGGAGTAGCCGTAATAGGCGAAGCGGTCGGCTCCGACGAAGTCAGCGATGGCGAGGACGTCGTCGGCGATCAGCTCCGGTGTGAGGGAGTCGGGCTTCGGATGCGCCATGAGGTGACCCTCGTAGTCGAAGGCGACGACGCGGAACACATCCCGCAGCCCCTCGATCAGGCGTTTGCCCAGGGCGGGGTCCACGCCCCACTTTCGCAGCTCATCGGCCTTCGCGCCCTCCACCGGCAGGGGGTTGACCGGCAGCAGGATGACGTTCCCGTCGCCGTGGATGTCGACGTCGATGTGCCCCCCGCTGGGCAGGTCCATACCGCGTATCATGGCCGCCTCCCGTGTCGCTCGCCTGTTCCGATGCTAACCGCCCGGGGCGAGGCGGCAGCCGGCCCCCTGAAATTCCGGTACCGCCCTTGCTAGGATGGCCCTGCCGGATTGCACCTGCCGGCCGCGCGAGTGTAGTTCAATGGTAGAACTCCAGCTTCCCAAGCTGGTGGCGCGGGTTCGATTCCCGTCACTCGCTCCACTCGGGGAGGTCGCGATCAGCGGTCGGGATCGACGACGAGTTCCACCTCGACCTCGTCTCTCGCTCCGCGACCGGTGTTCTTACGGGTCTCCGCATTGAACGAGATCAGATAACGGCCGCCCAGCACGCCGATCGTGTTCTTGTAGGTATAGCTCCCGTCGATCGTGACGATGACGGGGACGCGCTTGCCACGATCGAAGCCCAGCACGACCTGTTCCGGGACGACGATGCCGACATTGTTCCCGCCCGTCGCCTCCAAGACGGTACGGAAGACCGTCATGCGCGATCCCCGAACTCGACGTCCTTCGTCTCGACGGTCCCGGCCGTCCGACCCGGAGCACGCTGCTCGCCCCAGTACATATTGGTGTGGGCGATCACCTTGTCGGGCGGGGGAGCCCCCCACTCGCTGAGGTCCTCGGTGGTGTGGGCGTCGCTGACGAGGATGGAGTCGTAACCGCGCGCCAGCGCGCCGTGCAGCGTCGACCGGATGCACATATCCGTCTGGGCGCCGGCGACGACGAGCCGGCCGACGCGGAGCCGGTCCAGGATCGTCTCGAGATCCGTCGCCTCGAAGGAGTCGCCGTAGTTCTTGCGGACCAGCGGCTCGGAGTCGCCCGGCTGCAGCTCCGGCACGATCTGCCATTCCTCGCTCTCCTCGGCGAGGCCGGCATCCGAGTGCTGCACCCAGATGACGGGCACATCGGCGGCGCGCGCCCTCTCCACGAGGCTGCCGATATTGGTCACGACAGCATCCCGCTCGTGCGCTGCCGCCACGACACCCTTCTGCGCGTCCACGACGAGAAGGGCGGTGTTGGGCCGGTCGGTGAGAGTCGTCATGGTGCCGCCTGCCTTTCGGATGTGGTCTGCACGTACATTACAGTCCGACCCTGTCATGGGCCACTGTCAATGCTGAATGGGCAACACTGGAAGGATGCTGGGATTGACAGAGCCACAGGTCTGGGTGCTGATGAGCATCTTCGCGGTTGCGATCTTCGGCATGATAGAGATCGTCATGGCGCGCTTTCACCGCACGTTGACGGCATCGATCAACTCACTTCGCGAAGTGATGGAAGCACGGTTGGAAGTGCAGACGATCCCCGGCACATCTTCGGCGGCTGAGCTGGGACTCCGATGCATCGTGAAGCGGGCGCCTCCGGCGGTGATGCCCGAGTGCGACCCGATCAGCCTGGCTCCCTTGTGTGTCAGTTGGACGGTAGCTTCAGTCATTAACCAGGCTGAACCAGTCCTCAGCCTCTAGTGCGAACGCGGCCTCTTGATGAGTCAGCAGGTCAGAGAAATCAATTGCGGAGATGATAGCCGCTACTTCCGGCCGCATCGCTCGCATATAGATCACAGTACGAGAAAACCCTTCCCAGATCGAACGCGTTCTTAGCATTTCAAGCGGAGTGGCTACGAGTCCGGCGATATCAAGTGGAATGACTGACGGAGTCACATGCCAAATGCCCGCGTCCACAATGTTGCGTGCGACTGCGGCTGGGACGTGGTGGAAGCGCGTATTGATATGGACGTACCCTTCGCTTTCTGGGAATCGATCACGAGTGAGTGCCATGTGATCTTGAGACATCAGATCGATTGCGATCCGGTGAGGTGCTCCTTCAAAATCGCTGTTTCGCTGCACCACCACTATCCGGTCTGCAGCGTAGTACGTGCCAGGTTCAAGCTCTCGACTCCTATCCGCTTCGGTCCCTGCTGACGCCGAAGATCGATAAGCTCCCGAGGAGATGATGGCGACATCATGGTCACCATCATCAACTGAGGCCATACGCGCGGCAGCACCAGGCAAATGCTGCGAAGAGAACGGGACACCTCGTCTAAGGAGCTCCTCCCCGACCCTCTGTTCTAGCGTGCGGATCTCGGTCGGATCAGCACGCGGGAACAGAAGCCTGACAGGCGAGAACCCCGCTGCCTGCCATGCTTGACCCGCTTCAAGGTCTACGACGAGCCTGCCAAGATGGCCCCGAGAAACGACTCGAAGGGCACCTCGGTTGGTCAGCGTATTGAGAGCCCGTTGCATGGTACCTGCTCCAATGCCATAGCGGGAAAGATAGTCGGCATTGGTTGGAAGCGTGCCGCCGACACCGACTTGTAGGGCATCACTTATCAGCGCGCGCATAGCCGGGTATAGCGCCGTCCTACCAGGAACGGAATCAGTCACGCGCTCTTCCTCCAGTTCTGGACTTTTCCCGTCTACGTAATAGTACACTATTGGAGTAATCCGTTTTTAGAGTATTAAGTCGGTGAAGAGTGCATGGACATAACAACAATCGAACGATTGACCGCTGTACTTGGTCCGGAACGAGTGTCAACGGACCCCGCGGCATTAGATGCAAGCAGTCATGACACTTGGCCCCTGGCTACGAAGTGGGGACAAGCTGGGCGGCATCCTCACCGTGCCGAGGTCATCGCGACAGCGACGCGCCTCTCAGATATCCGAGACATCCTTCGCCTCGCGTCGGCATCATCCACCCCGGTCACCGTACGCGCTCTAGGGTCATCCGTGACCGGGCAGCCCATCCCTGCACAAGGTGGCATTCTCCTCGATATCACTGGACTTCCTCTCTTTTCGGCACTCGACGAAACGAACATGACGGTGACGACTAGCGCGAACTACAACGGCGGCCGACTGGAAGACGAGCTGAATCAACTCGGATGGACTCTGGGGCATTCTCCACAGTCGCTTCACAGATCGAGCGTAGGCGGCTGGGTCGCGACGATGGCGACCGGACAGTTCTCTTCACTCTATGGCGGCATCGAGGACCTCATCGTGGGATACACCGTGATTCTTGCCAGCGGTGAGGAGGTCGAGCTGTCCGCATCCCCCCGGGCCGCTATGGGACCGGACCTGCGACAGGTCTTCATCGGATCCGAGGGAACACTCGCAGTCATCGTCTCGGTGACCCTGAAGATCTTCCCGGTGCCCGAAGCCGAACTGCTGGAGACGATTGCATTCCCGTCCGTCGGGAATGGTCTCGACTTCCTGCGCGAGCAGACACGGCTAGGCTTGCGTCCCTTCCTGGTACGGCTTTACGACGAAGACGAAGCACGGCATGCCATGGTTGACTCGACATTCTCGAAACCGGTGATGTTCCTTGGCACGCGGGGAACGGCCCGGACAACCCGGGCCGAGTTCGACGACCTCACCGAGCTCGCTGCATCCTTCGGGGGGACGGCTCTCGGTTCAGAGGCTGCACAGCATTGGATGGCCCGCCGCTTCGACTTCTCCACGGTCGAGAACCTGCTCTCCGAAACGGGAGGCTTCGCCGAGACCATCGAGGTGGCTCATACCTGGAGTCATATCAAGCAGCTCCACGGTGCACTGCGGAAGTCTCTCGAGCCATTGGCCGACGAGGTACTGGCTCATTTCTCCCATGTGTACAGTCAGGGCACCTCCATGTACGTCATTCTCCTAGGACGGACAGAAGACGACGACCGGGCCATCGAACGGCTCGAGGAGATCTGGGCGACGGCCATGTCGGTATGTCTCGAACTCGGTGCGGAGCTCTCCCACCATCATGGGGGCGGAATGGCCCGGTCTCCGTACTCGAGGCAGTCGCTGGGAGCCGCCCATCGGATTCTGCACAGCATCAAATCGGCGCTAGACCCAGCCGGGATTCTCAATCCCGGAAAGCTGGGGCTCTGAAGATGCGCGCGGCGACCGACAAGGAGCTCGAAAACCGCGAGTTCGACCTGATCGTCATCGGTGGTGGCATCACCGGAGCGGCAACCGCCCGCGATGCTGCCCTCCGCGGCCTCTCCGTACTCTTGGTGGAGAAGGACGATTTCGCGGCAGGGACATCGAGCAGATCGTCCAAGCTGATCCACGGTGGCTTGCGCTATCTGCAGACCTTCCAGTTCGGACTCGTCGCGGAGTCCCTTCAGGAGCGCGAACGCATGCTGCGCATCGCCCCCCATCTAACGCGGATCCGTCCATTCCTGTACCTCCTCTACCGTGGTTATCCGGAAGGCCCCGTGCTGCTCAACCTGGGCCTTACCTTCTATGACGCGGCATCCGGCAGCTGGTTCAAACGCCGCCATAGCATGCTCAACGCTCGAAAGGTTCTTGAACGCGAACCGCATCTGGCCGCGGAAGGTCTACGCGGCGCAGGCCTGTTCTTCGACGTTCAGACGGATGATGCCCGTCTGACCTTGCAAACAGTGAAGGGGGCAGCCGAAGCCGGCGCACGGGTCCTCAACCATGCAGCGGTCACTGGCCTGATTACGGAGAACGGAAAGTGCCGAGGAGTGGTGATCACTCGCCAATTCTCCGGTGAGTCGATCAGCGTTCGGGCCAAAGGAGTGCTGAACGCGACCGGGCCCTGGTCGGACAGCATCCGCCGCCTCGGCGCTGCTTCGATCCCCAACAGCCTGAGGCCTACGAAGGGCGTGCATATCGTGGTACGCAAGAGCGACTTCCCCCTAGGGACCGCCATCTACCTTCGCTCCCCCGATGACAACCGCCTGGTCTGGCCCATTCCGTCGCTGGAAGACGATGTCGTCTACATCGGGACGACCGACACGGACTTCATGGGAGACCCTGACGAGGTGATCCCGACGCAGGAGGATGTCCGCTATCTGCTTCGGGCGGCAAACTGTGCCATTCCGACCGCTCGATTGACCGAGAGCCATGTCGTGGGCTCCTGGGCAGGCCTGAGACCCCTCGTCGCACCGAATGCCGGATTGAGCACTAGCGCCACGCCTCGTGAGCACTCCATCGCCGTCGATGAGAACGGCATGCTCTCCATCACCGGTGGAAAGCTTACGAGCAATCGCGCAATGGCCAAGCACCTCGTCGACACCGCCGTGAGCTCTTTAGGCCTGGCGAAGGTGGCTCGCTCCACCACCAAGAAGGTTCGGCTACCCGGAGCCGACGGCGATGCCGTCGCTGGCATTCTCACCGAGGCTCGTGCGGCCGGCGTGCCGGAGAAGATCAGACAAAGCTGGGTCCGGCGCTATGGCAGTGAAGCCTCTGCGGTGCTGGAGTACTGGCGGGCCGATGCCCACAATCGAGAGATTGTGGGAGCCCGAGAACTAACGCTCGCCGAGTTGATCTACCTCGTCGAGCACGAAATGGTCCAGTCGCTGACCGATCTGCTCGTACGGCGGACATCCGCGTTCTTCTGGGAGGTGAACGGCGGCCTCGATGGAATCGAGCGGATCGCAGACGAGCTGGCCTCTCGAGTGCCCTGGTCTCCAGTTCGACGGCAGCAGGAGATCGACGGCTACCGCGCCCTGGTTGAACAGCATCGACCGGGCTCTCACTGAATGGGAGTGCCGACCGCATACTTGGCCGGCACTCCCATTCAGCTATTGATCGCGGTAGTCCTCATAGACGGTCGCCTCGTCTGTGACGATACCGTCTATCCCCAATGCGTTGAGCTGATCCCAGGTGAACTCGTCGTTTACCGTCCATGCGGTCACAGCGACGTCAGCAGCACGCAACTGGCTGATCGTGCTCCCGCTGGCGAGCACTGAGGCCTTGCCGGTGATGTACATCTTGAGGCCGAGCAATTCTGCGTCCGCCAAGGGAGTGGCAGAGAAGCTGTTCTGCACCCATGCTCGACGAATCTGTGGAGCAAGTCCCTGCGCCAAGGAGACTTCTGCTTCCGAGAAGCTGTCGAATATGATCTGATCCTCCATGCCACGAGCGATAACCGGATCGAGAACCTCCTTGACGGAGCCGCTCTTGAGCTCGACCAGTATGATCTGCCCGGTACCGCGGAAATGATCGAGGACATCGAGCCACTCAGCAATGTGCGTACCTGCATAAGCGCTACTGAACCAGCTGCCGAAGTCGCAGCCCTGCAGTTGAGCAAGAGTGAGATCCGCGATGTTTCCGGAGCAATCGCTGTGTGCGTCGACAGTCGCATTGTGCGACATCACATAGGCTCCGTCCGCCGTACGCCGAACATCCGTCTCGATTGCATATGCACCAGCCTCTGCCGCGAGCTCGTAAGCCGGCATGGTGTTCTCCGGCGCCACAGCGGAAGCGCCCCGGTGCGCCATCGTATAGGCGAGCTCACCCGACGGCCTCAACAGGGAAGCTGCGGGAATGGCGTCCAGCAGCGTCACCTCTACATCGTCGAAGGCGACGGTCGAGCCATTGACGACAAGTCCTATCGAGCCTCCGGTCCGTTGCATCGAACCGGATGCGACGACTTGCACGCCATTGAAGAAGACCTTCGCCGAGCCCTCATGGACTTCGACCATGACGCTAACGGTCGAACTGCCGGCATCGGTCGGGGCTGCGCCGGGTTGGATCGTATGCCATGTCGTTCCATTGCGTTCGGTGACTTCGACGCCGTTGCTCGCCGTGGACGCATTGCGGATGCCCGCCATCGTCCACAACGGATCACTGCCCGTATCCAGCAACGCTCCGGCCCATCGCGTTCCGCTCTGGCTGCT
>Ga0180216_1000986_pt1 | contig 26841 bp, 22 predicted proteins | sample eDN3rd37CBELigMG_FD_128879 | JGI IMG/M metagenome (GOLD analysis project Ga0180216, IMG submission 128879) | Enriched Miracle-Growth compost microbial communities from Emeryville, California, USA - eDNA 3rd pass 37_C BE-Lig MG (version 2)... ... | reverse complement strand
TTGGAGGTGGACTATGGGAAGACTTATCAGATTATTGGATAAACATCTCGAAGAATTTTTCATGATGATTTTGTTCTCAATCATGGTATGTTCAATAACCATGCAAATTTTTATGAGAAAGATATTAAACGATTCACTATCCTGGTCTGAAGAATTATCGAGATATTGCTTTATTCTATTAGTCTATATGGGGATTAGTTATGCAGTGAAATGCAAGAGACATATTAAAATAGACCTTCTTTATACTTATGTAAGCGAAAAATGGAAAAAAGGGTTGAGGTTATTATCCTATTTCGTTTTTCTATGTTTTTGTTTGTTCATCTGCCTTCATGGTTATGAAATTACGATGAAGTTATTTAGTCTCGGGCAATCCTCACCCGCATTAAATTTACCCATGGGGTTTGTTTACGCGGCGGCACCCATAGGATTGGGTTTAGCAGTCATAAGACTCATTCAAAGTATTGTAGAGGAATTTACTACGCCAATTGTGAAAGAGACCAAACAACAAGAAGGGAGCGAATCGATTTGACTCTAACCATCTTATTCGGAACCTTTGCTCTTCTTCTTCTTCTTAATATACCGATTGCAGTTTCTATAGGTTCTGCCACTTTGTTAACGATATTATACTCAGGAAAAGCCACCATTAATTTTTTTATAACCAACATGGTCAATTCCATGGATTCCTTTCCTCTAATGGCTGTCCCTTTTTTCATATTGGCTGGTGAACTCATGGGAAAGGGAGGCGTGTCCGAACGACTATTTCGACTAGCAAATGCCTTGGTAGGACACCAAACAGGTGGTTTTGCTATTGCGACTATTGTTACGTGTATGTTTTTTGCCTCTATTTCTGGATCAGGGCCGGCAACAGTTGCCGCCATCGGTAGTATTATGATTCCCGCCATGGTGAAGAGGGGATATGATATCAAATTCGCTACTGCAACGGTAGCAGCAGCTGGTTCTCTTGGAGTCATTATTCCACCAAGTATTGATATGATCATGTTTGGTGTTTCCAGTAATACTTCTGTTGGGGATATGTTTATCGCTGGTATTCTACCAGGTATTTTTATCGGATGCAGTTTAATGGTGTGGGCCTATATTTATTCAAAGAAAAAAGGGTATAAGGGATCTGATGAGAAACCATCTTTAAATAAAATATTAAAGGAAGCCTATGATGCGAAATGGGGGCTATTGATTCCTGTCGTTATCCTTGGTGGAATTTATGGTGGATGGTTTACACCAACTGAGGCAGCTGTTGTTTCTGTCGTCATTGGTTTTATCTCCGGGCTATTTCTTTATAAGGAATTAAAGTTAAAGGATATACCCAAAATATTAATTAATTCCGCGACAACAGTATCTACCATTTTCTTTATTCTATGTACAGCGACCGCCTTTGGGAAACTATTAACAGTTGAACAGGTTCCAGCTAAGATGGCAAATTTTCTATTAGGGATCTCCGAGAATCCGATAGTTATTATTCTACTTATCAACGGGCTATTATTAATTGTAGGTACTTTCATGGAAACGGTTGCAGCTATTATTATCTTGACCCCAATTTTGTTTCCGATAGCTACCAATTTAGGGTTTGAACCCGTTCATTTTGGAATTATGATGATTATCAATTTAGCTATTGGATTTATTACACCTCCGATGGGGGTTAATCTATTCATTGGATCTGGCCTATCGGGATTATCAATCGAGACATTATCAAAGGCTGTTTTCCCGTATTTTATTGCTATGGTATTTTCGTTGTTTATTGTTATTATTTGGCCAGATTTATCCTTGTTCCTAGTAAAAATGATTCGTTAAATAAATGGATTACGGAGGGGTAATTATGCAATATGTATTAAGTCAAGATCAAATCGTTAAAAGGAATGAAGTTTTCGTTGATTTTGAAGATCGCGGATACCAATTTGGCGATGGGATTTATGAGGTTATAGGTGTTTATAATAAAAAGAGCTTTCGAATGAAAGAACATTTAGAAAGACTGGAAAGAAGTGCAAAAAACCTCCAAATTACTTTACCCTATAGTATGGAAGAATTAGATCAAAAACTTGAGGAATTAAGGGAACGTAATCATTTTGAAAATGGTTGGATTTATGTTCAAATTACTCGTGGGGTGGCACCTCGAAACCATCCTTTTCCTACCCCTAGTCCAGAACCGAAATTAATCGGGTACACGAAAGAGGTTAGTAGGCCTTCTAAGGAAAGTTACGAAAATGGTGTAGATGCTATTTTAACCAAAGATATTAGGTGGTTAAGATGTGACATTAAATCCGTTAATCTCTTGCCAAATGTTCTTGCAAAACAGGAAGCCATCGAAAAAAATTGCTTTGAGGCGATTCTTTACCGGGAAGGAGGCTTTGTCACTGAAGGAAGTGGTACCAATGTTTTTATGGTAAAGGATAATAAAATTTATACGCACCCTTCAAATAATTACATCCTAAACGGCATTACCAGGCAAGCAGTTTTAGAGCTGTGCAAAGAACTGGAATTTGAGGTTATACAGGAACGTTTTGATCAGGATTTTCTACTTCAGGCTGATGAGGTTTTTATAACCGGCACCTATATTGATATTGTACCTATCAAAAAAATAGATGATAAGGTTATTGGAAAACCTGGTCCGATAACAAATATGCTTAGACAACGTTTACAAATAAAGATTGAACAGGAGTAGTCATTGACTGACCAAAAAATTAAAGAGCTTTTTTATAGAAAAAGAAAATGGGCCATATTTCGAAGGCTCATTTTCTTATTTTTAATTGTCTTATTTGATTCGATAGCTTCTTTTTAGGTCGATGTTAGGAAACCTTTTCATCGGAATCACGTCTAATCTTAATAGAACAACAAGAGAGGAAATGAACTGGAAATGAAAAAGGCACTAGTTTTCACAGTACTTCTGTCAACATTAAGTTTAACTTTTGCTGTTGATGCAAAGGAAACCCCCACTCCCCGGCTCCAAGTAAACGGAAGCACGATAACCCTACAAAGTCCACCCTATTTTGCTGAAGATACCTGGTTGATTCCACTTAAGGATGCTGTTAAAACGCTTGATTGCCAGATTGACTGGGAAGGAAAAACAAAATCGATAACGGTGATCCGTGGTCCACAGTACGCCAAACTTCAGATTGGGTCGAAAGACGCCATCGTCAACGAGAAGCAAACCACGTTACATACAGCCCCTCGTTTAGTGGAAGGAAAAACATTTGTGCCGATCCGTTTTGTTGCTGAATCATTAGGTGCTCAGGTAGAATGGAAAGCCGCGAAGCACACAATTGAGATTACCGATTCGAAGCATTATACCATCGGACACGGAATTGATATAGAAAACCATAAGTTTTGGTTAGATGACAAGACTGGCGCTTTATATGTTTCCAAATCTTTTGTCCCTTCTAAGAAAATTGGTTCTTTAGGGGAGCCAATCAAAGATCTTGCTCGTATGGAAGCTAGAAAATGGGGTCAGAACACGTGGATTTTGACGATTTGGGAAAATTTTGGAGAACCCCATATCAATAATGAAGTACATCAACTTCTTGTGAAAGATCAAAAGATAATCTATCAATCCAAAGCTAATTATCGGTATTGGGCTGGAAGGCTGGGCTACATCTATCAAGACCGGGCTGTATTTACAGATGGCCGCGTTCTTCAGCTTGTGGATCAAACAGGAAATGTCACCCAATCCTATGATTTGGTGCAATTGCTTGGAGCGGAGGACTCTTATTCAATAGAAGGAATGGGAGAAAATTACTTGCTTGTAAAGCCTAACAAAACTGGTAAACATATCCTGATTGATTTGAAAACCAATAGCAAAACCCTTATTTATCAAAAGATATTAACTGCAGAGGAACAGCAGATTGCAGAGCAAAATGATCTGCCGTACTACACGGACTCATTAACGTTTGTCGGTGAAAAGGAGGAAGGAACCCTGCGTTTTATTTATAGACATCCTTTTACCAATAAAGAACGTGAAGTGATTTATCCTATTCCTGATTCTACTGAAGAGTTGCAATAAAACTTTGCTCCCACCCCTTGCCCTAATCAAGAGATTTCCCGATATTTGTTGAATTTTGGCTGATTTGGTTATATAGTCAAAATGGACCAATAAAAAAGATAGGTTCGAAAGATAAAGGGGTGGGGAATTTTTGAAAGGCAGATTTCGATTTAACATTGGCAAAAAATTGACAATAGGTTTTTTAAGCATCGCATTATTGTTAGGAGTTACCTGTAGTGTGATTTTTATTTTTCTATCACAAATGCAAGCATCGTATAATGATCTTTTGGAGCGGAGAATGACGATATTTACCGCTGCACAGGAAGTTGAAAAAAATGCTGCTCAACAATCTGACAGCTTGCGAGGATACTTGCTTTCGCCGAATGAAGAATATGTGGAAAGTTTTCGCCAACAAAGTAAAGAACTTGATCAATGGGTCGAGAAGGCTATGCCCATTATGAACACTGAAGAGGACAAAAAACGTTTCCAGTTAATCATGCAATCAAATAAATACTTCCGGGATAAAGCAGAACAGGTTATTCAAACGGCGCAGAGCAATCTTGAACAGGCAAGAAGCCTAACGGTAAGTGAGGTTATTCCCCTCGGTATAGGAATGAGCCGTTTGGCTGCAGAAACAGCCGACCGTCAGGAGGATTCGATGAAGGAGGAAAAGGCCAACAGTGAACAACTGGCTAGCTTTGTCAAAAGCCTGACGTTGATCATGACGGTTGGTGCTTTTATTCTTTCTATTGTTATAGGCTATTTCTTGTCTAGGATGATTACCAGGCCGCTAAATGCTTTAGCAGTTCACGCGGCATCGATTGCGAACGGGGATCTCACTGTTGATGCTTTACATATTAAAAACCGCGATGAAATCGGGGAATTAGCCCAAACGTTCAATCAAATGTCATCCAATCTTCGCCGACTCATCTTGCAGGTTCATTTGAATGCAGAGCAGGTTGCTGCGGCATCGGCTGAGTTATCGGCGAGTTCGGAGCAAACTTCACGGGCAACGGAACAAATTACAGCCGTGATCCAGGAGGTAGCATCGGGGTCTGACCAACAGGCGCAAAGCGTGGACGAGGGTGTTCAGGTGATAAGCGATATGTCGGCAGGGGTCCAACAAATTGCCAGAAGTTCCATGGAAACATCTTCTGTTTCACTTCTTGCTGCACAAAAGGCTGTGGAGGGAAATGACTCCATTCAAAAGGCAGTTCAACAGATGGATGCGATTCAAGCAAAAATTTTAGAATTAGCACAGGCTATTCAGGAAATGGATCAGCGCTCTCAAGAAATTGGGGAAATTGTCCAGGTTATTTCGGGGATTGCCGGGCAGACGAACCTGTTGGCGCTAAATGCGGCAATTGAGGCGGCTCGAGCAGGGGAACACGGTCGAGGCTTCGCGGTTGTTGCTGATGAAGTGCGGAAACTTGCGGAACAATCGGCACATTCCTCTGAACAAATTTCACAGTTGATCGAAAATATTCAAAACAGCTCCCGGAATGCTTCTCGTTCCATGGAACAAGGAGCAGAGGAGGTAGCCAATGGAATCTGGGTAGTTCATAACGCTGGTAAGTTGTTTGAAGAAATTCAGCATTCCATTGACGAAGTCGCAACACAAATTCAGGAGATTTCCGCTGCATCCGAGGAAATGTCGGCAAGCACAGAACAAGTTGTTCATGTAATGGAAAACATCTCCGCCGTTTCGCAAAGCGTCGCATCCGGCACACAAAACATCTCAGCAGCAGCTCAGGAACAACTAGCCTCAATGGAAGAAATTTCTGGCTCTGCAGCAACCTTATCACGGATGGCAGATGAACTTCAGCGTGAAGTTTCTCAGTTCAAAGTACCAGAAACGAATAAAGTTAGCTAATACTAATTAATGTCCAGGGAAGGATTTCCTTGGACTTTTTCTTTTTTAAGTGAAGTCAGTTTGTGCCACCTGCTTAGCACCTGCCCCACAGTTGTACTATCTATTTCTCACCCTTATGACCACTATCCCCCTTTTTCAGGAGAAAAACTAGTAGTAGAGGGAGAAGGGGAACGTTGTACATTATTTTTCTCATCCTTATGGCCACTATCCCCCTTTTTCAGGAGAAAGAACTAGTAATAGAGGGAGAAGGGAGACGTTGTGCATTATTTTTCTAACCTTTATGGCCACTATCCCCCTTTTTCAGGAGAAAAACTAGTAGTAGAGGGGGAAGGGAGACGTTGTACATTATTTTTCTCACCCTTATGGCCACTATCCCCCTTTTTCAGGAGAAAAAACGAATAGTAGAGGGGGAGGGGGAATGTAATACATTACTTGTCTCTCCTCTCCCCATTTTCCCTTTTCTTCAGACAGTCCGGAGTTTATCTACTCATTCTAGTTTGTCGAAAGATTCTTCTTTACATAAGAACGTATGTTTGCTAATATTTTATGTAGGAACGAATGTTCTGTCTGTTTGGGAGGGGATCGGTATGGGGGAGCTTCGCTTGGAAGAATTTATGTCTAGGTTTAATACAGAGGAGGCTTGTGCGGACTATTTGTTTCAACAGAAATGGCCCGAGGGGTTCGTTTGCCCGCGCTGTAGTCATCGGCAGTTTTACAAGATTGACACCAGAAGATTACCCCTCTATGAATGTGCCCTATGCCACTACCAGGCTTCTTTAATCGTCGGAACCGTGATGGAGGGAAGTCATACAGCTCTGCAAAAATGGTTCCTCGCTATCTATTTAGTATCCCAACCCTTTCCTGGGATTAGTGCTATGGCTTTGAAAGAGGAGATAAAAGTGACGTATAAAACTGCGTGGTTAATGCTCCATAAAATTCGTCGTGCGATGAGTGAGGCGGATGCTTCTGTACAATTATCCGGAATCGTACAGGTCCATGATGCTTGCTATGGCCGTCCATATAATCCTTGGCACTTCACCCATGCAGAAGAACATCCCCTTCTTGTTGGAGTAAACCTAAATGAACAAAAAGAACCCACCTATATTAAAATGAAGCTTCTTGTAGAGACCCCAAGAGAGAAAAGAATTAATCGCCAAGAAAAAGAGAACTTTGCCGATCGGTATATTAAATCTGAAGAATCCAAAGTGGAGTTTATTACGGAAAGGCTGAAGCCACGTAGACTAAAAAAAGGATATCCTTTATTCGTAAACGCCCGCCATTGGATCAATGAAACCTTTCATGGCCTTGGACGGCGCCATTTGCAGGTTTATTTAGATGAATTCAGTTATCGAATAAATAGGATGCTGCAGAATGCACCTCTTTTCGATAGCCTTATTCAGTGTTGCGCATCATCAAAGGCGGTGAGTTACAGGACAATAGTAGGGAGGAGGAGAAGATTTAGACAAAAGCGATTGGCCGGTCTGCCTATTTAATTGCATGGAACAATCAATTAGAATTGCTAGTTAAAGTTCAGAGGAATAGTATTTCTCTGTGAAAATTATCCCATCCAGTAGCGTTTCACGACACTTCAAGCAAATTTTTCTCCTGAACAAAAGGGATAGTGCCTAAAGGAGTCGGAAAAGTAACTCCATCCAGCAGTGATTCAAGAGCCACTCCAAGTAAAAATTTTCCTGAGCAAAAGAGATAATGCCGAAAAGGGCCGAAAAAGGAACACAACCTCAACAACGAGTCATCCACAACCAATCAGTTTTTCTGAGGAAAGGGGATTATGCCCACAAGAATAGAAAAAACACACAATCCCCCAATTCCTTTTCTAGGCAAAAGTAACTATTGACTATTATATAATTAAATATTATAAATATTAATATAATTTAAATTGAAATTAGGGAGGGGTTGATTGTTTGGTATAAGGGACAGCCGATTATGAACATTCAACTCAAATCTCACCGAAAATCAAACACATAAAAAGGAGGATGGAGATTGGTCAAAATTGCATGGAAAAAGACGTCCTATCTCTTGCTAACACTAGTTATGACAACCGTATTGCCTTTTTCCGCCGCTGCTGCAAGCAATTCTGCGGCAAGTGAAAAAAATAAACATCTGGATTTAACCCAAGCAACGATTCCAGATATCCAAAAAGCCTTACATACAGGGCAACTGACATCACAGGAATTGATTCAGTATTACTTAAATCGAATCGATGCCTACGATCAAAAGGGCCCAAAGTTGAACAGTATCGTTTATATCAATCCACATGCGATGGAGGAAGCAAAGCAGCTTGACGAAGAACGGAAGCAAAAGAAAATCCGCGGACCACTGCATGGGATCCCTATTATCCTGAAGGATAATTTTGATACCGTAGATATGCCGACAACAGGATCTGCACAGGCATTAAAGGGATCGATCCCGCCAGATGACGCATTTTTAACGAAAAAACTTCGAGATGCGGGGGCAATCATTCTTGCTAAATCTAATTTGCATGAGCTGGCACGCTCTGGGACTACGGTCAGTTCGTTAGCTGGACAAACCCTAAATCCTTATGATCTAACCCGCACACCAGGCGGTTCAAGCGGCGGAACAGGTGCTGCGATTGCCAGTCATTTTGCAGTGGCAGGAATGGGGACTGATACAGTCAATTCTGTGCGATCTCCTTCATCTGCAAACAATATCGTGGGCTTTAGGCCGACTAGAGGGTTGTTGAGCAGAGATGGCATTATACCAGCAGCCGTAACACAAGATACTGCAGGCCCGATGACAAACACCGTGACGGATGCCGCGGTTATGCTTGATGTGTTAGCGGGTTATGATCCTGCTGATATTGAAACAGCTTGGAGTGTTGGACATATTCCAAAGAGCTACACTGATTCTTTAAAAGAAGACGGATTAAAGGGTAAACGATTAGGCGTTTTGAAGACACTATTTGGGTCTGAAGCAAAACATCAGGAAGTTAATCAGGTGATGGAACGGGCCATTGAGGATCTAAAAAAGCAGGGTGCGGAGATTATTTATTTGGATGTACCTGAACTGGATGTTGATAAGCTGGCCAGTGAAACCGATGTCCAGGTTTATGAATCAAAGCCACTGATTAACGGCTACTTGGAAAGCCTGGGTGATACCGCACCTGTTAAAAATGTTGCTGAACTGCTTGCGGCAGGCGTGCATCCTACCATTGAGCAAGGGCTAAAAGATGCTCAGGCATTGGAAAATCCGATGGAGATGGCGGAATATAAGAATCGCCTTGTTAAACGATTGGAAAATCGGGATCTTGTAATGAAGGTAATGGCCGATCATCAATTAGATGCATTGGTCTATCCGCACCAAAAAGAATTGGTCGTAAAAATAGGTGATTCGCAAACTGGTAGAAACGGAATGCTTGCAGCAGGTACTGGGTTCCCTGCACTGACTGTTCCTGCCGGATTCTCTACACCGACCGTGACAGCACCGCTAGGTGTACCTGTAGGAATCGAATTCCTAGGAAAGCCTTGGAGTGAACAGATACTGATTGAAATTGGCTATTCATATGAACAAGCAACAAAGCATCGAAAGATGCCGCAGTCTACACCCTAAGAGCAGAAATATTGCGAATTAATGGAGGCTAAGAAAATTAGCCTCTTTTTTTCTTGCTGAATTATCGAAATGTTGGAGGGAAATTGGAGATTGTTGTTGAATAACATTTTAGGGTGGAAAATTCAGAGTAACAGGAACTTAATTTATTTTTATACTGTTTGGTTTTGAATACGCTGTCAAATTAGACTTAAAAAAGGCATGGGAGGTAGGACAGAGTTGGTAACATGGTCAGATGAGATCCTCAAAAAATTGCATATAGAAGAGGTTTCTGGTATCCCCCTGAAAGTTTACTCCAACCGCCCGCAGAATTTAACGGAGACTTTGGAAGAGAGTGTCCGCAGGTTTGCAGACAAAGAGGTATTTATCACCGATTCTACCTCAATGACCTATCGCGAATTTCAGCAGCGGGTGCATAATGTAGCCTATCAGCTGAAGCGCAGGTTTAACCTGGAAAAAGGGGATCGCATTGGAATTCTTTTGGTGAATAGTGTGGAATTTGCGATTTGTGCTTACGCCGCAGCCCAGTTGGGCGCGATCGGAGTGATCCTGAATACGAAGCTAAAGGCCAAGGAATTACAATATATGCTTGAAAATTCTGGTGCCAGAGTACTCGTTAGCAATCCACAATGGTGGGGACATATTGAATCCGTGAGGAGTGCGATTCCTTGTGAAGCCTTTTTTATCACTGGAGAAGATGTTCCAGAGGGGACTTTCCCTTTTTCCGAACTAGATTCGCCGAAAGCGCCTGCCGTAGAAAAGACTGAGGTGAATGAGCATGATCCGATTTTTATTATGTACACTTCGGGAACGACTGGACTGCCAAAAGGGGCCGTGATGACCCACTTTAACTTCGTTCATACGATCTTAAATTATGTAAATTGCCTTGAGTTCAAGGAGACCGATCGCACGTTAATCACAATCCCGATGTTTACCATCTCCGGTCTTGCTGCACAGCTTGCTACTTTTATCTACCTAGGGGCCAGTTGTGTTCTAATGCCGCAGTATGATAAACGCGAAATGCTTCGTCTTGTGGAGAAGAAGCAGGTTACCCATATCATGGGATCACCAACCGTGTATATGATGGCCTTGGCAGAGGAGGATTATCAGAGTTTTGACTGGCGATCCATGCGGCGGATTGTTTACGGGGGTTCCCCGATGCCGACAGATGTGATCGAAACTTTGAAGAAGTGGTTACCCCAGGTTGTATTGACGAATGCCTATGGATTAACGGAAACCACATCTCCGACCACCTTGTTACCAATGGGATACCAATTGACGCGCAAGGAAACCGTGGGGATTGCTGTGCCGAATGGAGAGTGCCGGGTAGTCGATCCGCAGACTGGCAAAGATTGTTCGCCAGGGGAAGCCGGAGAGCTGGTCGTTCGAGGCCCCTTTGTTATTCCAGGGTATTGGCGCAATGAAGAAGCTACTCGAAAATCATTCCGTGATGGTTGGTTTCATACAGGTGATATGGCCTCAATGGACGAAGAAGGTTTTATCGTCATTCAGGATCGCATTAAGGATATGATCAACCGCGGCGGGGATAAAATTTTTAGTGCCGAAGTGGAAAATGTCCTCTACCAGCATCCAAAAATCCTGGAAGCAGCGATTGTCGGTGTACCCGATCCCGTATATGGAGAAGCAGTTAAAGCGGTTGTCGTTTGCCGGAATGGTCAAAGCATGACAGACGAGGAGCTGCTAGACTACTTAAAGCCGCGGCTGGCGAAATATAAATTACCAAAATACATCGAGTTTACTGACCAGCTTCCGCGAAATCCCGGAGGCAAGGTTGTGAAACATTTACTTCGTTCTATTTGAAAAAAAGAAAAGGAGAGGATCAGGATGGAAAATATCGTTATTGTCAGTGGGGTAAGGACTGCAGTTGGTACGTTTGGAGGGGCTTTTAAAACAGTATCAGCATCGGATCTTGGAGCGATTGTGATTAAAGAAGCCGTAAACCGCGCCGGGATTGATGCTAGCCAGGTGGATGAAGTAATTATGGGATGTGTTGGACAATTTGGCGAAGAAGCATACTTGGCTCGAGTCAGCGCGATCAAGGCAGGGTTGCCAATTGAAACAACCGCACAAACCGTCAACCGTCTCTGTTCCTCCGGGCTGCAGGCGATTGTGACAGGAATGTCAGCGATTCAAACCGGGATGGCAGAAATCGTGGTCGCAGGTGGAGCTGAAAATATGAGCAGATACCCTTATCTTTCCCGCGATATGCGGTGGGGAGCACGAATGGGAGATACGGGGATGGTCGATGGACTGCAGGATATTCTTTCCGACCCATTTGAACGCTATTCCATGGGTGTGACCGCGGAAAACGTGGCCGAAGAATTCGAGATTTCCCGCTTAGAACAAGATCAATTCGCTTTGGAAAGCCAACAAAAAGCAGCTCGTGCCATTGAATCTGGAAAGTTCAAAGAACAAATTGTGCCTGTCCGCGTGAAGCAAAGAAAAGGCGACGATATCATCGTTGATACCGATGAACATCCTAAACCAAACACAACACTGGAAACCCTAGGTAAGCTGCGAACTGTCTTTAAGAAAGATGGAACCGTTACCGCCGGGAATGCGTCCGGAATTAATGACGGGGCTGCTGCCGTTGTATTAATGTCAGAGTCCAAGGCTCGTGAGTTAGGTATCAAGCCTTTGTTGACGATTGTTGGAGCAGCAGTTGCTGGGGTACGCCCTACTCATATGGGAACAGGTCCAATCCCTGCTGTACAGAAAGTTCTGGAGAAAACAGGCCTAACCCTCGACCAGATCGATTCGATTGAATCCAATGAGGCATTTGCCGCACAAGCCTTGGCTGTTTCCAAGGGGTTAAACCTTGATCCGGAAAAGGTCAATGTCAACGGTGGAGCCATTGCCCTCGGACACCCTGTTGGTGCCACTGGTTGCTTGATTACAGTAAAATTAATGTACGATTTATTGGATCGTAACTTGGAATATGGTTTAGCCACTCTGTGTATCGGAGGCGGACAAGGGTTAGCAGTGATTTATAAAAATGCACAATTATAAGCTAGATTGGAGGAGAAACCTATGAATATAGAAAAAGTGATGGTTGTCGGTTCAGGACAAATGGGCTCGGGGATTACGCAGGTGTTTGCAACGGCGGGAATTCCGGTATTAATGGTCGACGTAAAGCAGGATTTTGTTGATCGCGGGATCCAAGCCATCCGTAAAAACCTGGAACGCAGCGTGACAAAAAATCGCATAACAGACGCGGAAAAAGAGGAGATCCTTGGACGGATCACAACCTCTATCGAGATGGCCGATGGGAGTGACGTGGACTTCGCTATTGAGGTTGTTACCGAAAAGGAAGAGATTAAGAAGGAAGTCTTCCGTAAACTAGATGAATTGCTTAAAAAGGAAGCAATTATCGCTTCCAATACATCCACGATTTCGATTACCAAGCTAGGCGGGGTGACGAATCGCCCAGATCGGGTCATCGGGATGCACTTTTTTATCCCGGCACCAGTGATGAAGCTAGTCGAAGTTATTCGTGGATTAAGAACATCTGATGAAACTTATGAAACCGTAATGCATCTTTCCGAAGCCATCGGCAAGGAGCCAGTTACAGCGCAAGATTTCCCGGCCTTTACAGTGAACCGCTTACTGGTTCCAATGTGGAATGAAGCAATGTACATGGTTATGGAAGGAAACAAACCCGAAGATGTCGACCGCGCTATGAAGCTTGGAGCAAACTTCCCCATGGGCCCGCTCGAACTGGCTGATTTCGCCGGTTTGGACACGACCCTTTCGGTAATGGAAGTGATGTACGAAGGCTATAGCGATCCGAAATATCGTCCATGCCCGTTACTTCGGAAAATGGTCGATGCAGGTTTGCTTGGACGTAAATCTGGGGAAGGGTTTTATAAGTATTAAGTGCATAAATAAAAGGACCGGAAAAATCCGGTCCTTTTTCTTTTACATTCCATACGACTGTTCAACCGTGTTCTTCGCTTCCACATCCACTGGGCGGCGCGATTGAATAAAGAACATAAGGGCGATCGTTCCATATCCGATAATGTCCAGGATAAGATGTGGATCGATTAGGCAGAGTCCGGCGAGAAAGAGGACAATCCGCTCCCAAAGACGTGTCCGACGAATCAGGAAGCCCATCACGGCTGAACTGATTCCGACCATTCCAACAACTGCGGAAATAAGCGCAGTAGTTAAGCTTAGCGGAGTATAGTCGGTTAAAACAAGCGCTGGATTGTAGACAAACATGAATGGGATAATAAAGGCTGCTATCGCAAGTCTTGTTGCATTGATCCCTGTTTTAAAAGGATTTGCCTTTGCCAATCCGGCCCCCGCATAGGCTGCTAAACATACCGGGGGGGTAATGTCTGCAACAATCCCGAAATAGAACACAAACAGGTGTACAGCCATCACTGGCACATCCATAGCGATCAGTGCCGGAGCAGCGATCGTCGCGGTGACAATGTAGTTGGCTGTTGTTGGAAGTCCCATGCCGAGAATAATACAGGCGATCATAGTGTAGAAGAGGGTCAGGATCAAGATGTTGTCGGCTAAGGTAATGATCCCGCCAGCAACCTTTGAACCAAGCCCGGTAAGTACGACAACCCCAACGATAATTCCTGCCGAAGCACAGGCTGCGACTACTGGCAAAGCAGCTCTTGCCCCTTGTTCAAGTGCATCGACTATTCCCCGCATCGTAAAGCGCGTCTTTTTCTGAATGAAACTAACGAGAAAGGCTACAACGATCCCAATCAGCGCAGCGCGCATGGGGGTCTTCCCACTAAGAAGGGTGTAGATAATCATGATCAAGGGAAGTAGAAGATATCCTTGCTTGAGCAGTAACTCCTTCATCCGCGGCAGTTGATCAGCAGGTAATCCAAAAATCCCTTGTTTTTTCGATTCAAAATGAACCCCTAAAAATACCCCAGTAAAATAGAGGATTGCCGGAATTAATGCATAAATCATGATCTCACTATAAGGGATCCCGGTATATTCTGCCATGATAAAGGCTGCCGCACCCATGACTGGGGGCATAATCTGTCCGCCTGTCGAGGCAGAGGCCTCGACGGCTCCGGCAATTTCTGGTTTGTAGCCGGCTTTTTTCATCATGGGAATCGTAAAGGAACCGGATCCGACAGTATTAGCAATTGAGCTTCCAGAGATCATTCCCTGCAAGGCGCTAGCAGCAACGGCTGCCTTTGCGGGCCCTCCTGTAAATCTTCCAGTTAAGGCAAAGGCCAGGTCATTAAAGTATTGTCCGATCCCAGTTTTCGTCAGCATTACGCCGAAAAAGAGGAATAGGAAGATAAATGTTGAGGATACTCTAATTGGAACCCCGAAAATTCCATCCGTTTTAAAATAAAGGTCGGCACTGAGAATAGACCAACTAAATCCGCGATGGGAGAAAAGCGGTATCCCACTGCCCCATAATGCATATGCGAGAGCCAAGGAAGCAACAATAACAATCGGCAGTCCCACGCATCGGCGTGTTGCTTCAAGGACAAGGAGAACGCCTAAGGAAGCAACGACAATATCAAAGCTCGTATAACCGAAAACGGTTCGCTTTAAGAGTTCTTCATATTGAAAAACATTATAGTAACAGACGAAAATTGAAGTGAAGGCAAGAAGGACATCATACCAGGGGACACCTGTCTGCTTGCGATGAAGTCCGCTTTTGATCGGATATAAGAGAAAAATCAGTCCCAGGGCCGTTCCCAAGTGCACAGCACCTTGAATTTGTGTTTGCAAGGTTCCAAAATAAGAGGTGTAAAGATGAAAGACCGTTAAGGAAACTCCTAAAAAGGTGACGACCCAAGTCCAAAATCCTAATTTCCTCCGGTAATTGCTCTCCAAATCATATTTTTCTAATATGTCTTCAGCCGAAACTTGTGTATCTACGTGCTTGATGGTGTCTTTGGCCAAATAATTTCACCGTCCTTTTAAATGTTGTTTATAAGTTGGAAAAAGGCCGGACACAGCGTGTCTGGCCCTTACCATGTTCTGTTGAACGTATTCAGATTGTACTGAACAGACTTTATTTAATTAAACCGATTTCTTTGTAGTATTTTTCAGCGCCTGGGTGGAACGGTAGCCCGTCAGATCCGTTTAAGGCGTTTTCCTTTGTCATGTATTTGGCTTGGGCGTGAGTGACTTCACCGGATTTTTCAATCATGGTTTTGGTTAAGTTATAGGCTTGTTCTTCACTCACTTTATCTAAACTTGCAACCATAATCGCGTAGGCGGAAATCGTATGGATATCTTTGTCAATCCACTCATATGTACCTGCTGGGATCGTAAAGGCACCATAACCCGACTTTTCAACAATTTGGTCTAGTTCAGGGCCCGTTATTTCAAGAATCTTGGCATCCTTCGTAGCAGCGTTCAATTCTGCAATGCTTGAGGCAGGCACACCCAAAATACCGAAGGAGGCGTCAATCGTTCCATCCTGTACGCGGTCCTTGGCAGCACCAAAGCCTTCGCTAAATGCTTCATATTCGCCTTCTTTCACCCCGTAAGCTTCTAGAATAATCTTAGAAAGAACAGCAGTTGCACTACCTCCTGGTCCAACTGCAATACGCTTACCTTTCAGATCAGCGATGGTATTAATTCCACTCTCTTCCCGTACAAGGATTTGCAAGACCTCAGGATAAACATGGCCGATAAAGCCAAAATTTGTAATCTTATGCCCTGCAAACTCTCCTTCACCATTCACTGCATCACGAGCGGGCAAGTGAACGGTCATCCCTAAATCGAATTCGCCGGTTCCGATTTTCGCAAGGTTTTCAATCGAAGCTGCAGATGCGGTAGAGGTGACGTTAACGCCTTCCACATTTTTGGACCATAGGGCAGCAATTTCACCACCAAGTGGATAGTAGGTTCCACCTGTACTTCCTGTTCCTAGGATCATCTCTTGCTTTTTGCCAGAATCAGCTGGCTTTTCTGCTGGTTTCTCTGCTGGTTTCTGTTCACTTCCTTGTTCTTTCGGCTGACTGGGAGCTGGCGTACTTGTACTAGCACCGCCGCCACAGGCAGTTGTGAGGGCTAAAGTAAGAACCGCCACAAAAGAAGCCCATCTTTTCATTTTCATCCGTGCAATCCCCCTTGTCTATTTTTGCTTTATGTTACTTCGTACTGCAAGCGGTTTCATTCACCTTTAAATAAAAATCTGAATTCCCGCCCATATTGGAAATTTTACCATACACAGATTATTCATGCAACGTCTATTACAGAAGTTTTGGGAAAGTGAAACGGGAATATCAGATTTTATATCTTTCTATTTAAAGAAGCCTGGACAAAGCATTTTCATAGGCTTCTAGTGTATGAACAATCTCCTTTTCACCATGAACGGTTGCTATGCTGTAGCGGTTTAATGGTTTGGTATAGATTCCCGAAGCCAGTAAATAGTAATCCAACTCCTTGCGTAAAGCAAAATTCGATTTTTGTAGATCGCGATAATTGCTAATCTTTTCTTCCTCGGTAATCACCACATTAAAGATAGAGCCCATTCCCACGGTCTGCATCGCCACTCCACGTTTCGCAAATAACATGCGAATGCCTTCTTTTAACTGTTCGGTCACAGCCATGACATGTTCGATTTCTTTTTCCAACACTTCAATGGTTGCCAATCCAGCGGCTAGGATCGTGGGATGACCGTTATAGGTTCCACTGTGAAATAATACGTCTTTCGCACTAGACTTATGACTTTGACTGCTGTCGAATACGTCTGATGAAGAGGTGGGGGCGCTTTGCATCAGAATTTCCTTTTTTCCGCCAATAATTCCAACAGGGAAGCCGCCTCCAACCACTTTGCCCAGTGTGGTCAGGTCTGGCTTTACTTGATAAACCGATTGGGCACCACCTAATCCAAGACGAAAACCGGTCTTCACCTCATCAAATATCAGCAGGATCCCCAATTCCTCGGTCAATTGTCGCAGCCCAACCATAAAGGAAGGATCTGCCGGGATGAACCCGCCTTGAATTGGCTCCATCATGACGGCCGCAATTTCGTCTTTGTGTTGACGCAGGATGTCGGCGACAGCTTCTAAATTGTTGAAGGGGAGAATCAACGTATGTTGCGCATGGTAGGGATCCACCCCTTTGGATTCAATTAAGGCATTCGGCGCGTGGGCAGGTCCTGCTTCGCTTAAGGTTGGGTTAACGCTTAACAGCACTTGGTCATATCCACCATGGTAATGCCCTTCGAACTTTGCAATCTTGTGCTTGCCGGTAAAAGCATAAGCCATCCGAATGGCAAGCAGGGTTGCTTCTGTCCCGGAGTTTGTATAGCGGACCATTTCCATACTAGGGTATAACGCCTGGATCTTACGTCCCATTTCCACTTCCAGGCGATGGGGGGTTCCAAACAAGAAAGTACCTTCTTGTTCTATCTGGTTTTGAATCGCCTGTTTGATTGCAGGGTGCCCGTGACCAAGCATGAGCGCACCATAAGAAAGTAAATAATCAATATACTCATTTCCGTCAAGGTCGTAGAGATAGGCGCCATTTCCACGCTGCATCACGATCGGATAAGGATCAAAGGCTTTAATATTGGCCGTCACACCACCAGGCATTAACCTGCGGGCTTCTTGCGCAAACTGTTTGGACTTTGGGGTTTTCCTTACGTATTCTTGATAGGCATCACTTAACATACTGGTGGACATTTTCTTCACTCCCGTGAAATGTAATTTTCTGACTAGATAAAAATATGAAATATATATTACATTGTAGCTCGCTTTTGAAGTTTTGGAAATAGGAAAGTTTCTTGCTTGTTGAATGATCGGGAAAAGTTTTTTATAATGAGGCAAACCGTTGTTAATAGAGGAATGGTAAAAATGGATCGGGAAAATGTATATCAGTATATCGCCGAAAAAATCCCACAGATGAGCAAGTCACATAGCAAAATTGCCAAATACATTTTGGAAAATACGCATGCAGTACCCTTCTTTACAGTTGCCAAGCTAGCGCAGAAGGTGGGGGTGAGTGAGGCGACCGTCGTTCGCTTTGCGACATCTTTAGGCTATTCCGGATATCCCGAGCTGCAGCAGGGGATGCAGAGTTCTGTTCAACAACAGCTGACGACAACGGAAAGGTTAAGAATGTCCTCTGTTGCTTATGGAGGAAAAGAACAAGGGGTATACGAGATTTTCCAGGATGATATGGCAAATATTAAATCGACCATGGAAAAATTGGATGTGGCAGCCTTTCGAAAGGCGGTAGACTTGCTTCTGCACGCGGAAAAAGTGTATATTTCGGCAAATCGCAGTGCCGCATCCCTTGGGGTTTTTCTTCAGTATTATTTAACGATCGCGCTGGGAAATGCTGAACAGATTACTTCGGTAGAAAGGATCGCTGAACAACTATATAAACTTAGTGATCGAGATGTGATGATCGGCATTAGTTTTGCCAGGTACTCCAGCAGTACGATTGAGGCAGTTGCGTTCGCCAAAGAACAGGGGGCGACGACGATTGTAATTACGGACAATTTGCTCTCACCATTGATTCCACATGCCGATGTGATTTTGACCGCTTCCAGTCAAATGCCTACTTTCTTGGATTCCTTTGTAGCCCCACTAAGCTTGATCAACGCGCTGATTACTTTTGTTGGAAAAGAGCGGATGAAAGAGGTAGAATCAAGGTTGGATAAGCTAGAGGAAGTCTGGCAGAGATTTGGCGTTTTTTATGATAAAGGACGGAATCAAGTGTAAGAACGGAGGATCTAGATGACGTTTGAACCAAAAATGGAGCGTAAAGACTTAAAACGCTTCATGAAATTAACTTTCACGGTTTGTATCCAGGCAATTTTCCCTATTTTGTTTATGCAGCTCTATTTTTTGGACATGGAGAATGGGGGAATTGGACTAATATGGCTGTTTCTTGCGTTGATTTTTGGTTTTTACTGTATATATAGGCTTTTTGCTATACATGCTTTGAAACAGGTCATTTTTAAAATCATCCAGGGCCAGTCAGATATGTATTCTGTCTTCTCACGAGAAGAGGGGTTAAAAAGAATGCGGCGGATTATGATCTCTACCTTGGTCACGATGGGATGTTTTATTTTTATCATTTACAATTCCGTACACGCGAATAATCAAGTCTTCGGTTGGACCATTGGGATTCTTCTGCTGCTTACCGCATTCTTTCTCTCCATTTCCCACGTGTATTCAAGATATATGATTGAAAAGGGCAGGGAATATTTAGAACGGATTCAAAAGCAAGGAGTGGGATAACATTCAAGGGCTGTACAGGATGGATGAGAATCAGGTACAATAATCAGTGGGTTCCAAAACATGGTAAAGGGGATGTTAAACATGGCAAAAGTAGCATTTCTATTAGCGAATAACTTTGAGGATTCCGAGATGAAAAACCCTTATGAAGCGGTGAAAGAAGCTGGTCACGAAGCGGTTATCGTCGCAGCGGAAAAGGGAGCAGAAATCAAAGGGAAAAAAGGAACAGTTTCCTATACGAGTGATGTATCCATCAATGATATTAAAGCTGCCGAGTTTGATGCTGTTGTGATTCCAGGCGGATCTGCCCCTGAAGCGGTTCGTGTGCAGGATCAAATGGTGCAATTTGTAAAAGAAGCAAATGACCAAGGCAAAGTGATCGCTGGGATCTGTCATGGTCCACAGGTCATGATTAGCGCCGATATCCTGAAAGGCAAAAAATCCACTTGCTATATCGGCATTCGCGATGATGTGAAGCTTGCAGGTGCTGAGTATTTGGACGAGGAAGTAGTTGTTGACGGAAACCTAATCACTTCCAGAACACCTAAAGACGAGCCCGCGTTCATCCGCGAAATTCTAAGCAAACTGTAATTTGATGAAAAGAAAGGCATCCCTTGCGGGTGCCTTTTGTATTTAAACAACTTTTCGCATGTTTGACATGGGGTTTCGCGTTCCCAACCTGTTTTTTACGCATTCACTGATCATCCCTTCGATAAGGAAGTCTCACCTCGACCGTTGTCCCTTTTCCCATTTCACTTCGGAAATCAATCCGCCCCCGATGCTCGCGAATAATTTTTTGGCATACGGTCAACCCTAGCCCCGTCCCTTTTTCTTTTAAACTATAAAAGGGTTGTCCTAATTTTTTTATTTTGTCCGCGGGAATTCCGGTTCCCTGATCATGAACAGTGATTAACAGATTTCGGTCATTCTCACGCTGTACTGCTAAACGGATCTCGCCGCCGTGCTCCATTGCTTCAATCGCATTTTTCACAAGGTTAATAAAGACCTGTTTGATTTGATTTTCCACACAGGTTACGACGGGCATATTCGGTTCGCTTTCAACAACGAGCTCAATTCGATTGAGTAATGCCTGAGGATAAAGCAGGGTCGACACCTGCTCAAGCAACATCCAAATCTGAATTTCTTTAATTTCAGAGATTTGCGGTTTTGCCAGACAGAGAAACTCATTGGTGATCCCTTCCATCCGTTCTAGCTCGCCGTACATCACATCAATATAGTAAGGGTAATTTTCCTCTGTTTTCATCAGTTGCATAAAACCTTTAAGCGTTGTTAAAGGATTGCGAATTTCATGGGCGATCCCCGCAGCTAACTCCCCTACAACGGACAGCTTTTCTGAATTGCGCAGTAGATTCTCTGTTTCTTTTCGTTCAGTTACATCACGGCTAATCACCACAAACTTCTCCACCTCACCAGATGCGGTAAGGATCGGCACATAATTGGATTCCAACCAAACGTAGTGACCTTCCTTGTGCAAAAAGCGATATTCCAGACCTGAAGAAATTTTTTGTGAGAGGGATTCCCTCCATAGTTGAACGACCCTTTGTGTGTCTTCAGGATGGATAAAGGGTACGACATTTTTACCCAGGAATTCTTCTTGGGTAAGCCCAAGAATTGATAGGTGTGAAGGCGAAATATATAAAGTATCTCCTTCGACACTTAACATTGCGATCAGATCGGAAGAATGCTCAGCAATCAAGCGGTATTGCGCTTCACTTTTGCGCAGCTTTTCCTCCATTATCTTCTTTTCTGTGATATAAGATTCCAATTGTTCAGTGGCCGCCTGCCAATGATTTACGGTTTCTTCTAATTGTTCTTGTGAATGTTGAAGTTTTAAGGTGGTGGCTTGAGCGTTTCTTAATGACTCGGCAAGCTGGTAAGCGAGAATACCCCCTACCAAGAAAGCGGTATCATACCAAACCCAAAAGAACCATTCTGTTCTGCCTGAGGTATATGAAAGGATCGGTGGAACCAAGATCATTGTACTAAGTACCATGGCCGCCCATTGAATTTTTTTCTTTTGAATGAAGGAGGAAAGCAGCAGGGAAAGCACGATAACAAGAAAGATGACCGCAATCGACTGCGGGAAGGTGGTCAACTGACTTGGCCAAAATAATCTGGCTAAAACCAAAACGACTCCAGAGGAAACCGCCGAAACCCAACCCCCGTAAAAAGCAGCCAGCAGCATCGGAAGGTGGCGCAGGTCAACTAATCCCAAATCAAATTCAAAGCGAAACAACATGAGTGAGGCACTTGCTGCACCATAACTGAGCCCTAATAAAATCCGCTTCTTGGCTGGGGTGTTTTTGTCGATGGGTTCTTTACAAATAAAATAATGAATGACAAATAAAAAGGACAGGAGAACGGAAATATTTATACATAAATCTTTCAACATATTGCATTACCTCTACATTCAAAATCTTGGTTATATATTACAATTTTAAGTTTTTATTTGTTAAACGTCACTAATTATTTTTGTATAAAAATAGAAAAATATGGAATGAATGCGAATTTTGTCGAATATCAAATGGGCGAGGGGAGTTCAATTTGCCCAGAGGCAGGTATATACTAGGAAGTAACAAATAATAGATAAAGGCTGGTTGGAGATGGAGAAGAATTCAATAGAAAAGTTTGGGCTGGAACCTGTCCCTGAGGATCAGAAGACAACCCGCTGGTATGAATTTGCGATTATCCAATTCTCTTTTTCGGCAAACGCAGGGAACTTCTTAGTGCCAGCGCTTGCCGTCCTTCAAGGCGGCCTTTCCATGGGCTGGGCATTATTGTCTACTTTAATAGGCGCAGGCATGGCCTATCTAATGGTTTCCCTAATGTCCTATTCGGGAGCACAATACGGGATCCCTGCGCAGTTTGCGATGAGAGCGATGCTCGGAGTGAAAGGGGCCCGGTATGTCTCATCACCTGCCCGCTGTATGACGTCGCTTTATTGGTTTTCTGTTCAAATTGTCGGGGGCACCTTAATGATTCAGGCGCTATCCGAACAGATGTGGAACGTGGTGTTGCCCTTTTTACCAGTCAGTCTAACTCTTGCTTTTTGTATGTCGATCCTTGCAGTGGTCGGTTTTGATGCCGTCAAAAACATTACCCGATACGGACTCCCATTGCTAATCCTAGGTTCGGCCACATTCCTTTATGTATTTCTTACATCACCCGCAGAAAATTTTATGTTATCCAATGTCTGGAATTCTCCTGCCGCAACAAATACTTGGGCTGCCAAAATTTTCTTTGCTGGGCTTGCATTTATCCAGTATATACCTGGCTCAGCCAGTTCTGCAGATTTAGCCCGCTATGCCAAATCAGCAAAAGAAGCCCATTGGGGACTCCTGCTTGGGAATGCCTTGGGCTTTTTGGTGACAGCTTTAATTGCCACTTACGCGGCTGCAGCCTCCGGGGAATGGAATCCCTATGTCGCGATTTATCAGGCGACGTCCTCCGTTTCGGCATTGTTAATCATCTTTTCTTCTGGAATGCTGGCCATGGTCATTATCAACATGTTTAACGCCTATTCGGGTGGATTTAGCCTGCTGAATTCCTTTCCAGGACTGGGAAGAATACGCAGCACACTCTATTTTTGCATCGTGGCCACCGTACTTGGGTGTTTTCCAACGATTGTTGAAGAAGCCAAAGATTATATCTCTGTTCTTGGGTACCTGATCGCACCCGTCATTGGCGTGGTAGGTGCGGATTTCCTCGTGATAAAGAAAAGACAGATTGATCTTAGCGTATTAACCGGGTCGTATACCTATAATCAGCGAGGCATCACCATGATATTTGTTGGTGCATTTTTGGGATTTGTGCTTCCTGCCTCATGGATCCCCGGAGTTATTGCCTTTTTTGTCTCAGGAGTTGGGTATTGCGTCTGGACGATCGCCGCCTCCAAGCCGAAGCCTTCAGTAATTGAGGGGTGATGGTGGATAGGGGAAAATAACAAAAGGCCTTTCACTTTGGTGAAGAGGCCTTTGTTAAATCTCATAAGGGTGTTAATTCGGACTGAAAACCTGGACTTCCGCCCAGCAAAGTCCGATTCAACCCTAGTGCTCGAAATCCACAACAATAATATCCACTAATCCAATCTCTCTTAGGAAAGCAACAACCTCTTGGTGTTTCGGATGTGGGCCGTACGCTTCCAAGGAAGCCTTGTCCTCAAAGCGAACAGACAAGCCCACCTCGAAACCTTGACTTCTCTCGCAAAAATTATGGCCTGCTTGAAGATCAACGATTCCGCTAATTTGTCCTTGAAGCCCCTTCAAACGTTGAATGGCTTCGTTCTTTTGCTCAACTGTTGTACTAGAACCAAACTTTAAAATGACTAAATGCTCAACCATGAAAATTCCTCCTCTTTATTCATTCATTTCCTATCTTATATCAGAATCTAAAAGTAGACCAGCAAAGTGCTAAACTTTCTCCCCGAAGGAGATACTAGTAAGCGGAAAGGAGGGAAAACAATGGCTAAGAAGCAAAAGGGTATAAATAACCTTGAGCAGACGGTAGAGGCGGATGATCTCACATCTACCATGGTGGATACCGAAATCGGCCCAAGGAATAAGAAGAAAAATAAAAAGATGAAATAAATACTTAATTAATAAAGGCTGCCGTTATGGCGGCCTTTTTCTACAACCCATGACAACTAAGCAGACTATAGGTTCCCTATTCATCCCCACAATGTGTCAGCCTTCGACGAATTCTCACAATAAAACATTACTATCACTTCAGAAAATATAGTAAAATAAAACAAGATACATCATCAGAAAATTACGAAGGTGGGAGTGTTAAAAAATGTTTGTTTCGAAAGCGTTTCCTTCAAATTATGTGCAGCAGCCCGGAGTTCTGAAGGATGCAGCAGATTGGTTTAAGAAGTTCGGTAAAAAGCCTTTTATCATCAGTGGACCAACAGCCTGGGGCAAAGTAGAAGAAGCATTGGTATCGAGCTTACAGCAAGGGGAAATGGACTATCAACTTGAAATATTTGCAGGACATTGTTCCTATGAAGAACTTGAAAGATTGCTAGGATTAAGAGATTCATCAACTGATTTCGTCGTAGGAATTGGTGGTGGGCAGAGCCTGGATATGTCCAAAATTGTGGCGAATCGACTTGAATTGCCGATCATCACGCTGCCGACACTTGCCTCCACATGTGCGGCGACAAGTCCGCAATCGATTATGTACACGCCTGATCATGTGTTTGTGAAAATCGAGAAGTTTGATTTTTGTCCTATCCTGACTCTTGTAGATACCGGCGTGATCCAGAATGCCCCGCTGCCTTATCTCGTATCTGGAATTGGTGATACCCTGGTTAAATGGTATGAAGCCTATCCGATCAATGAGGGAAAAGAACAAAATGCAAGAACTAAAGCTGGACTGAAAATCGCTGAATTAGCAAAAGAGCAATTACTAGAATACAGTGAGAAAGCGATTGAAGAATGCAAATCCGGTGCAGCCAACACCGAAGCATTAAGTCAAGTCATCGACACCAATATTTTATTAGGTGGACTTGTTGGGGGACTTGGTAGTCATACATGTCAAACCTCTGGGGCGCATTCGATCAATTACGGGATGACCAACATTCCTCAAACGAGCCATGCCTTACACGGCGATGTGGTAGCCTTTGGTTTGCTAGTTCAGCTTATGCTTGAGGACAAGCCAGCGGAGATGGAAGAGTTAATGTCTTTCTATCAAAATATTGGACTCCCTATTTGTTTAGCAGATCTGGCAGAGGATCCAATCAGCGAAGAAGACTTGGCTCTAGTTGCCAGCAAGTCCTGTGAACCAGCGAGGACGATTCATCATCTACAGTTTCCTGTAACAGCGGAAAATATTTTAAAATCCATTAAAAAGGTAGACGAAATAGGCAGCCGGAAAAAAGCATCTAAGTAGAGAAAATTGACTCCAAAGGATGTGGAACATTGAAAACGAAAATTGCGCTTCCCATTTTTCTTATCATCGGAATCATGGTTGTGTTTTGGGTTGTCAGGTACTCGCAAGACCAGTTTGCGGTTGCCGAGGCCGTAAGTACTGCAACTGTTCAGCAGCAGATACCAGAGGAGGTTCAGGATGCGGCGCCAGTAGAACCACCGGGAATTGCCGAACCACCGGAAATCAAGGAACAGGTCCACTCTGTTAAATTGGCGGCGATCGGGGATATCTTGGTGAGCGGCTCTGTCTATCGGGATGCACATAAAAAAGATGGCTATGATTTCACTTCCATGTTTGAAGAGGTGAAGCCCTTTTTGTCAGCAGCCGATCTTGCTATAGCCAATCAGGAAACCATGCTGGGTGGGACGGAATTAGGACTTTCCGAATATCCTCGTTTCAATAGTCCGAAGGAAATGGGAACAGCCCTGCAAAAGGCAGGGATTGATGTGATGACTTTGGCGAACAATCACACTCTGGACAGGGGAGAGAAGGCTATTCTTAATACCCTTGATCACCTGGATAAATTGGGGGTCATCAACGTTGGAGCCAACCGATCAGCGGAGGATCAAGCACGGGTTCGCACCGTTGAAAAAAACGGAATCACTTTTTCGTTTCTCGCTTATACCTACGGAACCAATGGGATTCCGCTGCCTAAAGATAAACCTTATCTTGTGAATTTGATAGATAAAGAGAAAATGAAAAAGGATATCGAGAAGGCGAAGGAGCTATCCGATGTAATCGTGGTTAGCTTGCATTTTGGAAATGAATATGAAAGAATGCCGAATCAAACACAAAAAGAACTGGCTCAATTTTTGGCAGACCAAGGAGTGCAAATTGTCATTGGACATCATCCACATGTCCTTCAGCCGGTCAGTTGGTTAACAGGAGCAAATGGGAATCAAACCTTTGTAGCTTGGTCCCTCGGCAACTTTATTTCTGGACAGGATGGGAAATACAAGGAAGTTGGAGGCATTGTAGGAATTGACGTGGTGAAAAAGGTAAAAGGGGATTTGATGACAATCGAGTTGAAGGAGCCGACCTTTTTGCCGACGTTTTGTTATAAAAAGAACTACCGAAACTACAAAATTAAGCCTCTGTCACAGGTGAATCCGCAAACCTTTGAAGAAATCAAAGCCCATATGAATCAATGGGTTCCTGAGTTAAAGTTTGTCGCACCATAGCGCGCACACCATCCCTCCTTCGTTGAAGGAGGGATTCACAAAATGGCA